>ENA-UOWO01002831-UOWO01002831.1-activated-sludge-metagenome-genome-assembly--contig:-NODE-2831-length-20948-cov-15.747236_pt1 | contig 20948 bp, 20 predicted proteins | sample MGYA00238148_ERZ761564 | MGnify/ENA primary metagenome ERZ761564 (study PRJEB28885, sample SAMN05720194) | activated sludge metagenome | isolation source: Anaerobic digester | place: USA... | reverse complement strand
TCGCGCTTGAAATTGGCGAAATTGCCGACTTCGCGAGCCAGCGTGTCGTTGATGAACTGGTCTTCGAGGCGTGCGCGCACATAGATCGTGGCGACCGCGAACAGCGCCGTGAGACCGAGCCCGAACAGCGCAAACGAAATGATGATGCGGCTGCGAAGCCTACGCCGGTACGGCATCCGGATCGACCATGCGATAGCCGATGCCGTGTCGGGTCTGGATCAACGGCTTTTCAAACGGCTTGTCGATCGCGGCGCGCAGCCCGTGGATGTGCACGCGCAGTGAGTCGCTGTCGGGCAACTCCTCACCCCAGACGCGGGTTTCGAGTTCCTGTCGCGTGACCACCGAGGGCGCGGAATCCATCAGGGCCTGCAACAGCTTGAGCCCGATCGGATTGAGCTGGATCGACTTGCCATCGCGGATCACGACCAGCGTATCGAGGTTGTAGGTGAGGTCGGCGAGTTGCAGCAGGCGCGTCTTCACGCCCTTGCCGCGGCGACCGAGCACTTCGATGCGGGCAGCCAGTTCCTGTAGCGCGAACGGCTTGACCATGTAGTCGTCGGCTCCGGAGTCGAAACCGGACAACTTCTGTTCCAGCGCGTCACGTGCGGTGAGCATCAATACCGGCGTCTGTCGTCGTGCTTCCTGACGCAACTTGCGGCAGACCTCGAGACCGTCGATGCCGGGCAGGCTCAGGTCCAGCACGATCGCATCGAATTCGTTGACGACGGCGAGATGGAGTCCGGTGACGCCGTCACCGGCGAAATCGACGACATGGCCACGGTCGGCAAGAAAATCGCCGATATTGGCAGCGATATCGCTGTTGTCTTCTATGACGAGTATGCGCATGGCGGGCGTAGCTTAACGCGGAATTCCGGCAAAGGATGCCCAATTCGGAAACCACGGAGGGTTATGGGGAGGGAGTCGGAGGCTGGCCAAATAAAATAGCCCAAGGAGGTGCCTTTGGGGGAACACACCTCGCTTGGGCCAAAAAGCTACTGCCCCGATTACCGTACTCTGCCTGTCACCAGAAAAACTTTAGGAGTGTCGAGCAGAACCTACAGTACGATGGACTATAGGGATCAAAGGCTTAAATCAGGGTTAAGCAAGGCTGATGCTTCCGTTAAGACGGAGAACCCGGTCAGCGCGCAGCGCGCGCGGCGACCCCCGCTTCGACGTGGCTGATGATGCTGCCGGCGACATCGAGCCCGGTCGCCTGCTCGATTCCCTCGAGACCCGGCGAAGCGTTGACCTCCAGCACCAGCGGCCCGCGCCGCGAGCGCAACAGGTCGACGCCGGCCACGCCCAGCCCCATCGTTGCCGAAGCACGCAGGGCGACGTTCACTTCCTGATCGGTCAGCTCGACGGCACTGGCCTTGCCGCCACGATGCAGGTTGGCCCGGAAATCGCCCTCCGGCGCCTGGCGATGCATTGCCGCCGCAACGCGATCGCCGACCACAAAACAACGCAGGTCGCCACCGCCCGCTTCGCCGATGAATTCCTGCACGACAAAGTTCGCGTACAGGCCGCGAAAGGCCTCGATCATGCCCTGCGATGCCGAACGCTTCTCGGCCAGCAGCACGCCCTGGCCCTGGGCGCCTTCATTAAGCTTGATGACGTGCGGCGGATCGCCGAGCATCTTGAGCAGGTCGGCGGTGTCATCCGGATAGTCGCCGAATACCGTCATCGGCAGATCCATGCCTTCGCGGGCGAGCAGTTGCAGGGAACGCAGCTTGTCGCGCGCCCGCAGCACTGCATCCGAGCAGTTCGGCGTGTACACGCCCATCATCTCGAACTGGCGCAACACCGCCGTTCCATAAAAGGTGATCGAAGAACCGATGCGCGGAATGACCGCATCGAAACCCGTCAGCGCGCGTCCCTTGTAGTGCATCTCGAACACGCCACGCGAGATTCGCATGTAGCAACGCAAGGGATCGAGCACGCGCACCGTGTGCCCGCGTTGGCGGCCGGCTTCAACGAGGCGACTGGTCGAATACAGCGAGGAATTGCGGGACAGGATCGCGATCTTCATGGCGGCCATCGAACGAATCGGTGCGGTTGAAACGCCGGGACCGGCAGCATCGCGGGTGAACTGGAGCGGGTGAAGGGAATCGAACCCTCGTCAGTTGCTTGGGAAGCAACAGCTCTACCATTGAGCTACACCCGCGAGCGGCACAGATTATCCGGCAATCGCGCGGGCCGGCAAGGGCAAGAATCGAGGCTGCGGGCCCGCCGGGATCCGGCCGGCGATAAACCTTTGCAAACGCGCTCGACGTGGCGCTCAGGCCCCCACAATTGGACGGTTGACGTTCAGCATCCATGAGTTCAGATACGCTTGCGCCGGTGCGCTAGTGGCAGGAGTGGACCTCCTGTTGCCGCGGCGGGACCGGACTTCATCAGGAGAGAACGATGTTCAAGCGACAATCCGCACGGCCGAGCCACTGGCTGTTTTCCTCGTTTGTGTTGCTGTTTGCATTTGCCGGCACCGCACTCGCAGACCCGCCGAGCCGCGTGGCCCGGCTGAGTTATGTCGGTGGCGATGTCAGCATGCAGGCGGCAGGTCTCGACGAGTGGTCCGAGGCCCGCATCAACCGGCCCCTGATCACCGGCGACGGCCTCTATACCGATCGCGCATCGCGCGTCGAAATGGAAATCGGCGCGGCGACCTTGCGGCTCGACGAACGCACCTCGTTCCGCGTGCTCAATCTCGACGACGACCAGGCCCAGGTCGAACTGACCTCCGGAACCCTCAATCTGACGGTACGTCGCGTATTCGAAGGGCAGACCTATGAAGTCGACACGCCGACCCTGGCCTTCGTCATCGACAGCCCGGGACAGTACCGCATCGATATCGCTCCGGAAGGTGATTCGACGATGGTGTCCGTCGTCGACGGCAGCGGTGATGTGTATGGACGCGACAACGCGAGTTTCCGCGTACGCGATGGCCAGTCCTATCGCTTCCATGATGACCAGCTGACCGACTACGAAGTGCTTGACCTGCCGCGCGACGATGATTTCGATCGCTGGTGCTATGAGCGCGCGGACCGCTACCGGAATTCGCCATCGGCCCGCTATGTCTCCGAGGAAGTCATCGGCTATGCCGACCTCGACGACTATGGAACCTGGAGCTCGGCGCCGACCTATGGTTCGATCTGGTATCCCTCGCGCGTCGACGCCGGCTGGACCCCGTATCGAAACGGCCACTGGTCGTGGATCGATCCGTGGGGCTGGACCTGGGTCGACAACTACTCGTGGGGCTTCGCACCGTCCCATTACGGTCGCTGGGCCTATGTCGGCAGCCGCTGGGGTTGGGTCCCCGGTCCACGCAACGTGCGTCCGATCTATGCGCCGGCCCTGGTCGCGTTCGTTGGCGGCGGCGGCTTCGGCGTGAGCATCTCGAGCGGCGGTCCAGTGGGCTGGTTCCCGCTCGGTCCGCGCGATGTCTACGTTCCCTGGTACCAGGGTTCGCGCAACTACTTCAACAACATCAATGTGCGCAACACGACCATCATCAACAACACCTACATCACGAATGTCTACAACGACTATTCGCGTGGACGCCCGATCACGAACTTCAACTACGCCTATCGTGGCAACCAGCGCGCATTCACCGCCGTTTCCCGCGATGATTTCATCAACGCGCGCGCGGTCGATCGCTCACGCGTCCAGATCGCCCAGAACCAGCTGGCACGAAGCGAAGTCGTCAGTCGCATCCAGGTAACTCCAACAGCGCGGAGTTTCTCCGGAGGCGCGGTCGCGCGGGGTGACAATGGCCGTGGAATCCGCTCTGCTTCGTTCGATCGCCGGGTCATCGCACGTAGCGCACCTCCCGCTCGGGAAATGAATGCGCAGGCGCGAATCCAGGCCATCTCGCGCAATGACAACCAGCCGCTCGCGATCAGCCAGATGCGCGAGATCGCCGAGCGCAAGCCGGCAAATGCGCAGGGCCGCGCCGAGCGCGTGCAGGTCGTCGGCGGCGGAAGGAACGCGGCCGCGCCGAGGGCATTGCCTGAGCGTGGTGACGCTGCCGATCGCCAGGGCAGAGGCTCGGCACAGACAGGAAAGCCGCGCAACCCGCGCGACGCCGATGCTGGACGAGCCGCTCCGGTGCGGCCGGTCGATTCGCGCGAGAACGCCCGTGGCGTGACGCGACCGCGCGATACTTCCACCGACGAGGGCAGCGTGCGGGCACCGAGGTCCGACACTACCAAGCCGCGTGCTATCGAGCGTGACCTTCCGGGAAACTCGCGCGATCAACGCCAGTCGGAGCGCGAATCGCCAACAGTCCGCAGGGAGCCCACGGTCAGAGCCCCGCAGCAGCGCAAGCCGGCGGTGGATCGGGACAGCATCGAGCGCACCGAGCGCGCGCCACAAGAGAACCGTGCACCGCGCGAGATCCAGCAACGCCAGTCCGATCGTCGCGAGGAATCAGCGCCGACACCCGAGCGTCGCGCAATCCAGGCACGCGAGCCCGAACGCGGTGAGGTTCAGCAGCGCGAGCAGCAAGATCAGCGCCAGCAACGGCAAATGCGCCAACAGCAACAGCAAGACCAACGCGAGCAACAGGAGCAGCGCCAGCAACAGCAGCAGGACCAGCGCCAGCAACAACAGGAGCAGCGCCAGCAACAGCAAATGCGCCAGCAGCAGCAGGACCAGCGCCAGCAGCAACAGGAGCAGCGCCAGCAACAGCAAATGCGCCAGCAACAGCAGCAGCAGGACCAGCGCCAGCAGCAGCAACAACAGCAACAGCAACGTCAGCCGCAGCAACGCCCGCCGCAGGATGCACCTCAGCGCGGCAAGTCACGCAACGACGACGACAAGGACAACGATGACAAGGAAGAGCGCAAGCGTCGCGAATAGCGGCGGATGATCCACAGCAGTCAGATCAAGACGCCGCGGCTGGTCCGCGGCGTTTTTTTTCGCGTCAGCGCGGCGGCTGCCGTAGAATGCGCCGATGAAGATCTTCCTCAATGGCGAGCAAAGGGAGCTGGCCGCGGAATCGACCTTGGCCGAACTCCTTGACTCGGCCGGATACCGCGACAAACGCGTTGCCGTCGAGGTCAACCGCCAGATCGTCTCGCGCAGTGCTCATGCCGACCATCGAATCCAGGCCGGCGACCGCATCGAGATCGTGCATGCCATTGGCGGCGGTTGATCCGACCGTGAGCGCACGCCCCTTCTGCCACTCCGAACCGCCATCCGAACCTTCCATGAGCACGAACGACAACGACGACCTGGTCATCGCCGGCCGCAGCTACCGCTCACGCCTGCTTACCGGCACAGGAAAATTCAAGGATCTCGAGGAAACACGTCTCGCCACGGAAGCAGCTGGCGCGGAAATCGTGACGGTTGCGATCCGGCGCACCAATATCGGCCAGGATCCAGCCCAACCGAGCCTGCTCGATGTGCTGCCGCCCGATCGCTACACCATCCTGCCAAACACGGCAGGCTGCTATACCGCCGATGACGCCGTGCGCACCCTGCATCTGGCGCGGGAACTGCTCGATGGCCACAACCTGGTCAAGCTGGAGGTTCTCGGCGATCAGAAGACCTTGTTTCCAGACATGCTGCAGACCCTGCTGGCGGCCGAGCGGCTCGTGGCCGACGGCTTCGAGGTGATGGTGTATACGACCGATGATCCGCTGCTGGCGCGACGCCTCGAAGAGATCGGCTGCGTCGCGATCATGCCGCTGGCGGCGCCGATAGGCTCGGGGCTCGGCATCCAGAACCGCTACAACCTGCTTGAAATCGTCGAGAACGCGAAGGTGCCTGTCATCGTCGATGCAGGCGTCGGCACCGCATCGGATGCGGCGATCGCGATGGAACTCGGCTGCGACGGTGTGTTGATGAACACCGCCATCGCCGGCGCACGCAATCCGCTGCTGATGGCTGATGCGATGCGGCTCGGCGTCCTGGCCGGCCGTGCCGCGTTTCGCGCCGGACGCATTCCGCGCAAGCGTTACGCATCGGCTTCAAGCCCGATCGATGGCACGATCGGCTGATCGCGATGACTGATCCGCGTCACGTCGATCGCCCCTCCGAGATCACGGCGGAGCCTCGTCGCGTGCGCAGCTTCGTTCTGCGGCAGGGTCGGATCACTCCGGCACAGGAACAGGCCTTCGACAGCCACTGGTCGCGTTTCGGAATCGACTTCGCCGACCGGCCACTCGACCTGCAAACCCTGTTCCCGCGCCCTGCCCCGGTCGTGCTCGAGATCGGTTTTGGAAATGGCGCCCAATTGCTGCACGCGGCGATCAATGAACCCGGACGCAATTTCATAGGCATCGAAGTCCATCGACCCGGCGTGGGGCGACTGATGAATGGCCTCGCCGAAGCCGCGATCGACAACGTCCGCGTGGCCAGACACGATGCGGTCGAAGTCCTGCAGCGCATGATCGGGAAGGATGCACTCGATGAGGTGCGCATCTATTTCCCCGACCCATGGCCGAAGAAGCGCCATCACAAGCGCCGGCTGATCCAGCCGGATTTCATCGACTCGCTTGCCGCGCGCGTGCGACCGGGTGGCCTGCTGCACCTGGCCACCGATTGGGCGGACTATGCCGCGCACATGCTTGCCGTCGTCGATGCGAGTGATGCCTGGCGCAACCGCGCCGGACTCGGGGCATACTCTGCGGCACCGCCCTGGCGGATCAATACCCATTTCGAGAAGCGTGGCCTTCGGCTTGGTCATGGAGTCTGGGACCTTGTCCATGAGCGGACCTGAGCCCGTCCGCCACCTGCAAGCCGCACAAACCCTGGATCGCTAGATCAGCGCAATGGACATGAGCCTGACCTTGACCACCGACATGGCCCTCGTGCTGGGCCTGCTGGCGTTCACCGTGCTCATGCTCGTCCTCGAATGGATCCGCGGCGATCTCGTCGCCCTGCTGGTCATCGTCGTGATCGGCGTGACCCGTCTCATGCCGGTCGAGCAACTGTTCGACGGCTTCGCCGGCAATGCCGTGATGTCGCTGATCGCCGTCATGATCATGGGCGCCGGTCTCGATCGCACCGGCCTGCTCGGCAAGGCGGCTTCGTTCATCCTGCGTCTGGCGGGCGGCGTCGAAACGCGGGTTTCGCATCTGGTCAATGCCATGGTCGGCAGCATGTCGGCCATCATGCAGAGCCAGGCACTGGCGACCCTGTTCGTGCCTGTGGTCAGTCGTCTCAGCGCGCGCACCGGCATCCCGCTGAAGCGCCTTCTGCTGCCGATGGCCTGTTGCATCCTGGCCGGCACCAACATCACGATGATTTCGAATTCACCGCTGATCCTGCTCAATGACCTGTTGGCCAGCGCGAACCGAAACCTGCCTCCGGGCGCACAGAGCATCGAGGCATTCCCGCTGTTCGCGATCGCACCGGTCGGCATCCCGCTGCTGCTGGTCGGGCTCGGCTATTTCGCCTTCCTGACTCCACGGCTTTGGCCGAGCGAGGAGGAGAAGCAGAAGGTCACGCCAGGACGAACCGAAACCTATTTCGCCGAGATGTACGGCATCGACGGCGAAGTCATGGAGTTGACCGTTACCGCAGAGAGCCCGCTCGTCGGCATGAGCGTGGTCGAAGCCGAGCGGCTGCATGGTGCACCGTTGATCCTTGCCCTGAAAACCGGCAACGAGGCGCGTCTGGCGCCACCCGCCGACCAGATGATCTGGGTTGGCAGCGTGATTGGCGTGCTTGGCAAGCGCGAGGAGATCAACGAGTTTGCCAACAACCAGTTGTGCAAGACGCAGTCGCGGCTGCGCAATTTCGGCGACATGTTCAATCCAACCCGCGCGGGCATTTCAGAGGTGGTCGTCGCACCCAATTCGCGCTGGATCAAGCAACTGGTCGGCGACCTGCGACTGCGCAAGCGCTTCGGCATCAGCGTGCTCGCCGTCACGCGCGGCGATCAGGTATTCCGCGAGGACGTGCGCCAGGTGTCGCTGCGTCCCGGTGACACCCTCGTCATGCACAGCTTGTGGCGCGACCTGACCCTCGCTGCCGAATCGCGCGACTTTGTCGTCGTCACCGACTATCCCCAGGAAGAACAACGCCCGAGCAAGATCTGGCACGCGGTGTTCTTCTTCAGCCTCGCGATGGGGCTGGGTCTTTTCACCGACCTGAAGCTTGCCGTGGCCATGCTGGTTGGCGCGGTCGGCATGCTGCTGGCAGGCGTCCTCAGCATGGATGAGGCCTACCATGCGATCAACTGGAAGACGATCTTCATCCTGGCCTGCCTGATTCCGCTTGGCGCCGCGATGGATTCGACCGGCACCGCCGCATGGATCGCCCAGGAAGTCATGGTCTATCTCGGCGACATGCCGCAATGGGCGCTGCAGGCGTTCATCGCGATCCTCGCCCTGGGTTTCTCCCAGGTGATTTCAAACGTGGGAGCGACCGTGATGATGGTGCCGATGGCGATCAACATCGCCTTGGCTTCAGGGGGAAATCCGGCTGCGTATGCATTGATCGTGGCGATCTCTACGTCGAACACATTCCTGCTGCCGAGTGCCAATCCGGTCCTGCTGGTCGTCGCCGGACCTGGCGGCTATCGCACCCGCGATTTCCTCCGCGTCGGCTTGCCGCTGACTGCCCTGATCCTGGTGACCACGCTGATCACGGTCAATCTGGTCTTCAATCGCAGCTGATCCGCGAAAGGCCGCACGCAACTGCTCGCCGGGGACTGCCGACACCGGTCGCCTGCGGACCGGCATCGATTGCAGATGACTCAGTTCGCGCCGCCTGCCAGCACGATCATCTGCGACATGGTCTCTTCGTCCGACTCGATCCTCGCGCTCGACCCGGTTCCGCGAGCCGGTCGACAGACATGCGATCCTGTGCGCGGCGTGCAGGCGGAATCCTCATCGACGCGTGCCTGCGAACCGCTGACGAACTCGAAATCCTGGCGGAACTTCTCGCCCGAGCTCACCTGCAGGCTGCGTGGATCAAACCGCCATTGCAGCAAGGCGCGCCGGGCGGCGGCAGCGAAGGCACCCTTTGAATCACCCGAAACCACACGGACGTTGCGAACATTTCCGGCGTGATCGATCGCAAACTCGAAACCCACCTTGGAATTGGCCGCGCCCATCCCGTTGCCTGGATAGTCTGGAGAGACCATGTGCACCAGCGTTGGCTGGAACTGCACGGCAGGACCTGCAGGGCCCAGTTCGATGTCGGCCTTGGCGGACGAAAGATCCAGGTCGGCCACTTCAATCGTCGACACCGTAGCGTCCGCCGGATTCGCGAGCGATGGAGCCGTCACCATCGAGACCTCGGTCTCGCCCTTGATTTCGGCGGATGCCAATGCCACGTCAGCGCCCGTCCCGCTCCCGGCTTGAGCCGTGTCCTGCGGTGATGCCACGGGTTCCGGCGCAGTCAGCGTCGGCAGGGTCGCGAAGACCACGGGGTTTGCACCATCGCCTTCGATTTCGAGCGAGCGGACAAGCGAAAGCGAGGTCGGCGCAGGCACGGAAGGCGGGTCAAATGCGGTTGACGCATCCTGCGCGGAAGGGCGCGAAACGAGGATCGCGCCGACAACCAGAGTAATGCTGGCCGCAGCAACGAGCCAGGCGGCGCGGTGGGAACGACGGTTCGGCTGCAACTGGGTCTTGGATCCGACAATCCGGCGCACGCGATCGAGCAACATGCCGCCCGACGCGGCAACCGCCAGCTGCGGCGTCAGCTGACGCACGTCCTCGAGTGCAGCCAGGGTACGAGCGTATTCACGCGGCTCGCTATCCGTCATCCGCAGTACGAGATTGTCACAGCAGACCTCGCGCTCATGACGGACTTCGCGCGAGATCCAGTGCACGACGGGATGGTAGAAGAGCAGGGTTTCGACGATAGCCTGGGCGAGATTGACCAGATGATCGTATCGACGCAGATGGCCGAGCTCGTGGGCAAGGATCAATTCGAGTTGCTGGCGCGGAAATCCGATCACGACCGCAGCCGGCAGCAGGATCACCGGCTTGAACCAGCCGATCAGGGTGGGCGTATCGATGAAGGCCGATACCAGCACGCGCGCGCCAGCCATTCCACCAAAGCGCGAGCCGACCGCGATCAGCAATTCCTCGATCTCGGCATGGCGATAGGCAAGCCGGGTTGCGATCCGGTCCAGTGCGCGCCACTGATGCACGGCGCGCCCGGTCATCAGGATCACGCCCGCAATCCAGAGCAGGACCAGCCATGGCAACAGGTCGCTCCATTGCGACGCAGGCTCGATCGCGCCGAACCCGGATACCAGCGATTGGCCGTCGGCGAGCGGGACCTGCAGCGCCGATGTCGCGGCAACCGACTCCGGCCATAGCACCCACAAGGTCAGCAGCGGGGAAAGCGCGAGCAAGCCCAGCGCGATCAAGCCCGAGGCGTAGCGCGCCGCGCTGTTCTCGCGCGGCAGCAACGCTCGCACAAGCGCAAATGCCGCGCCGATGACGAGTCCCTGCCAGACAAAATGGACCAGGCTCCAGCCCAATGCCTCGACCCAGCCCATCACTTCGGCCGGGACGTTCACGGGTGTTTTCCTGATTCAATGCTGTCGAGCAGGGCACGAATCTCATCGAGCTCCTGGCGACTGGCAAGCGGTTGACCACCCAATGCCTGCAAGACGAGTTGCGACGGAGATCCATCGAACACGCGCTGGACTATGTCGGTGAGAAACCGTTTCTGGGTTATTTCCTTGCTTACCGCAGCCTTGTAGACGTGTGCCCGCTGCGAATCATCACGCTCGACCAGACCCTTGGCATGCATGATCTGCAGCATTTTCAGCGAGGTCGTATAGCCGGTTCCGTCGTCGCGGTAGTGCGCGTCGTGCAGCTCGCGGACAGTCAGCTCCCCGCGTTCCCAGAGCACGTTGAGGATGCCGAGTTCGGCTTCGGTGGGTTTCGGAGTTGGATGGTTTCGCGTGCGCATGAATACCTCGACTCCGCTCGATCGCCGGGAAATGACAACCCGCGACGCGGAATTCATTGCTGCCGATCCCCGTGATCGTTCCCGGGACTGGAGGCGAACGCAGCTGCGGTTGGCGACGGGTCCGGGATACTCCAGTTGTCGCAGCCTAGTGATCCGGCGCCAGCGTGTCAACGATGTCTCTCGTACATTTGGCCGGGTGGCCCTGCCCGCCGGACCCGGCCAGGCTCAGGCAAAGCGTACTTCGCCACCTTCGACGCGCACCGGAACGCGCGCGAGCCCGTTGCTGCAGGGGCCCGACACGCAGTCGCCCGAGCTCACCAGGAACATCGCCCCGTGCGCCGCGCAGATGATGCGGCCGTCCTTGATCAGGAACTTGCCGGGCACGTAGTCCAGGTGACGTCCCTGATGCGGGCACTCGTTGTGGTAGCCGAAAACCTGGTCTCCCTGCCGCAGCAGGATGACCTCGAAGCCACCGGTCGAGGAATCAATAAGTACCGAAATCGCGCCGGAATCGGGAATCTCGTCGATACGACAAAGCACGCGCGATTCGTTCATGCAAACCTTCGACACTTGCGGGAGGGGCCTTCAGCCCCAAGAATAACCTGCCCGATTGTCGGCGGCCGAGCGTTCGGAATCCGGCCGATCGGATACACAGCGAGGTTGCCGCATGTTCGTCTTCCGCACCGGTCTGCGCCAGCGCAATCCGCTGCTTCGCCTGATCGGGGGAGTGCTCGGCCTGCTTGCCGTGCTCGGTGTACTCGCTCTCGGCATGTTCGCGTTCGTCGCGCTGTTCGTCGGCGGCACCCTCTGGTTCCTGGTTCATGTCCTGCTCGGCAAGCGCCAGCCGGCCAGGCGGCCGCGTGCATCAGCGGCCGACAACGGCGTGATCGACGGGGAGTTCGTCGTGGTCCACGCCGATGAGGCGCGCATGCGCGCCGGCCAGACCGTGATCCCGGTCGACCCCAGGGTGCCCTAGCTGCTCCATCGCGAGCGCCACCAATGGACCTTGAGGCAGGCCGGAAACAGCCTCAATCTGGTTCCCTGAATTTCCCGCACGCGGCACTCTCATCCGTCCATGAACGAACCTGTCGTTACGCGGAACGAAATCGTTCCGTCCAGGCTGCTTGTGCCCCTCGCCCTGATTGCGGTCTATCTGGTCTGGGGTTCGACCTATCTCGCGATCCGCATCGCGCTTGAAAGCTGGCCGCCTTTCCTGCTTGGGGCCGTGCGTTTCCTGATCGCCGGCAGCGCGCTGTATGCCGTGCTGCGTTGGCGCGGTGTTGCGGCGCCGACACGCGCGCAATGGGCAAACGCAGCGCTGACCGGCACCCTGCTGCTCGGCATCGGCAATAGCCTGGTCTGCTATGCCGAGCAAACCGTCGCCTCGGGACTGGCCGCGATTGCGGTGGCCAGCATGCCGCTGTTTGCCGCCACGTTTGGAGCGATCTATCGGGACTGGCCAAGTCGTCTCGAATGGACCGGCCTCGTGATCGGCTTCGCCGGCGTGGTACTGCTCAACTTCGGCAGCGGCATGAGCGGCTCGCCGCTCGGCGCAATCGCCCTGATCACGGCAGCGATCGCGTGGGCATTCGGATCGGTCTGGAGCCGCCGCCGCGACATGCCCCCTGCGGCGATGAATACCGCGGCGCAGATGGTCTGCGGTGGCGCCGCGCTCTGCATCGCCTCGTTGCTGCTTGGCGAACGGCTGCACGCGATTCCGGGTTTCGCCGCGACGATGGCCCTGCTCTATCTGATCGTGTTCGGCTCCCTGATCGCCTTCACCGCTTATCTCTACCTGCTGAACAACGTCCGGGCGCTGCTCGCCACCAGTTACGCCTACGTCAACCCTCCGGTCGCGGTCCTGCTCGGCGCCGTGGCTGTCGGAGAAGCCGTCCATCCGGGCGATATCGCCGCGATGGCCGTCATCCTGATCGGCGTGGCGATGATCACGCTCGGCAAGGTGCGCAAGAAGGGATAGCGAGTCGCGAGGCAGCAATCGCAGCTGCTCGCGGGAACGGGCCTTCAGGTCCGGTGTGCTCCGGCTCGTCTGCGAAAACGAGCATTACCCCAAGAGAACTACCAGCGGCTGGAACCCTTCCAGGCTGCAGCCGCTCATCCCTTCCGTCTTTCAGGATTCGCGCAACGCGGTGGTCACCGGCAGGCGCGCGGCGCGGATCGCTGGCAGCAGGCCGCCGACAAAGCCGATTGCGAGCGCCCATTTCACGCCCGTCCAGAGCAATGCTGGCGAGACCGAAAACTGGAACACCACCTGGCTGAAGTTCGCACCCAGCGTCGATACCGTGTAGTTGTTGAACAACAGCCAGGCGATGAACGCCCCGAGCAGGCCGCCGAACAGGGCGAGCAGCATCGTTTCGAGCATGACCGAGACGATCACGGGTGGCGAGCGGAATCCGATGGCGCGCAAGGTCGCGATTTCACGTGCGCGCGTGGCCACCGCGGCATACATCGAATTGAGCGCCCCAAAGATCGCACCGATCGCCATGATCGTCGCAATCGTGATGCCGACGACGCGAATGACCTTGCTCAGACCTTCCGATTGCGCGGTGTAGTAGTCGAGCGTGGTCTTCGCCTCGACCTTGAGCCGCGGATCACTGGCCAGCGCCGCCTTGAGCGCATCGAATGCCTCGGGCGAGGTCAGGCGGACCGTGACCGACTGGTAGCCCCCGCGCCGATACGCCGCTGAAACGGTGTCGACATCGCCTTCCAGTTCCGATTCGTGCGCATCACCCGATTCGAATACACCGACGATCGTCCATTGCTGGTTGTTGAGGTTGATCGTCGATCCCGGATCGAGCCCGGCAAACTGCTGGCGCGCTCCCTTGCCGACGATCATTTCACGCAGTCCTGGGGTGAACTTGCGGCCTTCGATGATTTTCACGTTCGGGCGCAGTGGCCATGCCTGCGGACCGACGCCGCGAATCTCGACGTTGGCATCCGTGCCGGTCGATTTCTTGGGCAGGTTGGCGACGACGACGAGCTCACTCGAGGTGATCGGCTTGCCTTCGGCATCGCGCAGGATGCCGGCGGCTTGCGCGATCAGGGTCGCATCGTCGCGCGAGACACCGGAACTGAGCTCGTTCGCTGCGCCGCCGCGCATGACGATCACCGTTTCGGTATCGCCGGTGCTCTTGAGCGTCTTCTGCAGCCCATCGCCCATCGCGAGCAGCGCCACGAGCACGCCGACCACGCCGGCGATACCGACGATGATGACCGACGAGGCACCGAGGCGCTGACGCAAGGTGGATACGCCGACCCAAGTAACTGCGGCAGCCTGCCGACCGATCCGGGTCAATCCCATCCACAGTGCGAGCAGGACAACGAGCCCCAGCAGGAGCTGCCAGGGCAGCACTATCCATGCTGCCACCGACAGCAGGATGACGAGAAACATGCCGAGGCCGGAAAGAACCGATTTGATCTTCTTCATGAGTGCTTTCCTCAGCGTCCGGCCAGTGCATCGACGATATTGAGCCGCATCGCGCGCAAGGCCGGGAGTACGCCGACCAGCACGCCGATACCGATCATCATGGCGAATCCAAGCACCCAGGTTCCGGGGCTCACCGCCGGCATCTGCAACATGCCGCCGCTGCCCTTGCTGATCACGGGCAGCAGGAACGACACCAAGCCGAGGCCAAGCACGCCGCCGATCACGATCAGCAGGATGGCTTCGGCAAACACCAGTCCAAGCACGCTCAGGTCGGAAAATCCGATGGTCTTCAACGTCGCCAGTTCCGGGATTCGCTCGCGCACCGCCTGGGCCATCGTATTGCCGGTCAGCAGCAGCAGGGTGAAGAAGACGGCACCCATGATCGCACTGACGATCAGGCCGATGTCACCGAGCTGCTTGGCGAACGAAAGGTTGAAGGCCGACTCGGTCTGGGTCTTGGTCTCGTGGTCCGAATTGGCCGAGATCGCATCGATGGCCTTGGCGACTTCATCGGACTTGTTCGGATCGTTGACCTGGACGATGAGCCAACCCACCTCGTGCGCCCCGTAACTGTTCGCTTCGTCGAAATAGTCCCAGCGGAACAGGAGTTGCTGCTCGGCGCCACGCATCTTCTCTTCCTTGGCCTTGAACATTCCGACGATGTCGAAGCTCCAGTTCGTGTCCCCGGTCGCCTTGTTCGGATAGATCGCGCCAGTCACCGGCACCTTGTCGCCGATCTTCCATCCCCAGCGCTTGGCCAGGGTCTCGCCGACCAGTGCACCGGTGCGGGTTTTCCGGAACGCCTCCATCTGCTCGGGCGGCACGATGAATTCGGGGTAGATCTCGAAATAGTCCGGATCGATCGCGATGTTGAACATCTGGTTCTTGCGATCCTGGTAATAGCCGCCGAACCAGTTCGCCCAGGTCAGGTTCTTCACACCGGGGGTCGTGCGGATGCGCGGAACCAGGCTCTGCGGCAAACCCTGGATGATCGAGTACTTCGAGCTGACGACCATGCGATCGACGCCCGCGGCATCGCTGCCCGAATTGAAGGCGACGCGCACCGCATCGAGCAGGCCGAACAGCAGGAAGGCGGCCAGGACCGACAACAGGGTCAGCATCGTGCGTGTCTTGCGCCGGAACAACGCGGCCCAGATCAGGTGGAAATATTTCATTGTGCCGTCCTCCGCCTCAAGCGGCCGTTTGCTCGACCAGGGTGCCCTTGTCCAGATGCAGGGTATGCGTCGCATACTCGGCGGCCTTCGGATCGTGGGTGACCATGATGATGGTCTTGCCATGCTCGCGATTGAGCTGCTGGAGCAGGCCAAGAACCTCCTCGGCCGACTGTCGATCGAGATCGCCGGTCGGCTCGTCGCAGACCAGCAGGGTCGGATCGGAAACAATCGCTCGCGCGATCGCGACACGTTGCTGCTGGCCGCCCGACAACTCGTTCGGCTTGTGGCTGCCGCGATCGGACAGCCCGACCAGCTGCAGCGCGATCGCGGCGTTGCGTTTGCGCTCTGTCGCGGAAAGACGCGTCAGCAACAGGGGCACCTCGACGTTTTTCTGCGCCGTGAGCATCGGCAGCAGGTTGTAGAACTGGAAGATGAATCCGACGTTTGCCGCGCGCCATTTGGCCAGTGCGCCGCCACCGAGATTGTCGATGCGTTGACCGCCGACCATGATCGATCCGCCGCTTGGCGAATCGAGCCCGCCGATCAGGTTGAGCAAGGTGGTCTTGCCCGACCCGGAAGGTCCCATCAGGGCGAGGAAGTCACCTTGCACGATATCAAGGTCGATGTGATGCAGGACCTCGACCTTCTGCTTGCCGCGCTCATAGGTCTTGCTGGCGTCGCGGATTTCGACAATGTTTGGCATGTGCCTCTCCTGGTTTTCCCGAACTCGTGCGGATCGACGCGCCAGCGAATCGCACGCCGATCAATCTGGTTTCCGACTATCGATTCACCGCAACCGATGCTATTTCTTCAATTCGATGCGCGCTCCATCCTGCATTTCCGCCGGCGGTTCGCGGACGACCTGAGTCGCTGCCGCGATGCCTTCGACGAGACGCAGATCGCCCATGTTCTGGCCGGGGATCACGGGTTTCGCAGCAACGCGATCACCGTCGATGACGAAGACCACGCTTTTTCCGTCGCGCTGGACGATTGCCGAGCCCGGCAACAGCACGCCTTTCGGCGGCTCGGCCGCAACCGGGCCGGCGGATTTCTCCTCCATGAACGAAACGCGCGCACCCATGTCCGGCAGGATGCGCGGATCCTTCTGGTCGAGGCCGACCCGCACCTTGACCGTGGCCTTGCCGCGGTCGGCCGTCGGAATGATCGCGATGACCCTGGCCGGCACGGTCCAGTCCTGATACGCATCGAGCACGGCTTCCGCGGGGGCGCCGGGTTTCACGCGATTGATGTAGGACTCGTTGACGTCAACCTCGATCTCGAGTGAATCCATGTCGACGATGGTGCCCACGCCGGTGCGCGTGAAACCGCCGCCCGCCGACAGCGGCGAGACGATCTCGCCGACCTGGGCCGCCTTGGCCACGACCACGCCGGCAAAAGGCGCGCGCACGGTCGTGTAATCAAGCTGCACCTGGGCACTGAGCGCCTGCGCCGACGCCAGTTCAACCGTGCGTTGCTGCGCGGTCAATTGCGCGCTGAGGCTGTCCGTCTCGGTCTGCGCGACTTCGACGGCCTGCTTCGAGACCAGCTTGCGGCCGACCAGATCCTGCTGGCGAGCCAGGTCCCTTCGGGACTGGTCGAGACGCGCCTTGAACTGCCCGACCTGGGCCCGCGCCTGCGCAACCTGGGCCTGGGCCTGGGCCAGGTTGGCACGCTGTGCGGTGTCTTCGAGTCGGGCGAGCACCTGGCCGGCATCGACGTGCTCGCCTTCCTCGATCAGCACTTCCGAGAGCGTTCCGGTGATCTGCGCGGACACGGTCGCCTGACGGCGTGCGGTGACATATCCGGTCGCCTGCAAAACCGCCGAAGAAGCGGAACCGTTCGCCGTCGGGGCAATCGCGGCAACGGGCGACACTTCAAAGTTCGCTCGGGACGACTTCCACCACCAGACCGCTGCGCCCACCGCCAGCAGCACGACAAGGATCAGGGTGACGATCCACGGCATGCGCGAAGGCGTCTCGACCCGATTCCGGTCGATCCGCAACTGGTTGAGCAATTCACCCTTGTTCTGCATTCTCATCATCCTGACCGCGCTCGGGGCGCTGAGTCTGCCATAGAGTGCGACGCCTTCAGACACGGAACAACACACGACGCTCATGTCGGCAGGGTGACGAATGTCAGACGCGAAAATCGACGGCTACTCGGGAAAACCGCTCTGGCAGAAGCTCGGCCTCAAGCCCGGGTTGCGCATCCGTGTCGAAAATGCCCCTCGAGACTATTCCGCCATGGTCGGCCTCACCAGCACGGGGCTTGATCTCGTCGGTCCGCGCGCCGCGTTCGATCTCGTTCATCTATTCGCCACGACGGACCGCGAACTCGAGGCGTCGATCGCCAGGCTTTCAAATACACTTCCTGCCGATGGGGCGTTCTGGGTTTCGTGGCCGAAAAAATCCTCGCGCGTCGTCACTGACATCACCGAAGATACGATCCGTCGCCTTGCCTTGCCGCGCGGCCTGGTCGACATCAAGGTCTGCGCGGTCGACGCGATCTGGTCCGGCCTCAAACTGGTCTGGCGCAAGCAGCTACGCGCGGGAAAACCCGACTCCAGTTTCCGAGGAACGAAACCATGACCTATGCCATTGCGCCGCATGCCATCCCTGCGATCCCGGTGACCGGCACCGACATGCGCTTTCCGGTCCATCGGATCTATTGCATCGGTCGAAACTATGCCGACCACGCAAGGGAAATGGGCGCGACCGCCGACAGGGCGAATCCGATCTTCTTCAGCAAGCCGGCGGACGCCATCGTGATCGACGACGGAGACGTGCCCTACCCGCCGGCGACGTCGGACCTCCACCACGAGGTCGAAATGGTCGTCGCCCTCGCCACCGGTGGCCGGGATATCCCTGTCGCACGGGCGCTTGATCATGTCTATGGCTATGCGGTCGGCCTGGACCTGACCCGACGTGATCTCCAGGCGATCGCCAAGGCGAAAGGCAATCCGTGGGATGCCGCCAAGGGATTCGATCACTCCGCGCCGGTCTCGGCCCTGCGCCTGGCCAGCGAAATCGGGCATCCGACCAGCAACCGCCTGAGCCTCACGGTCAATGGCGAAATGCGTCAGCAGACCGATACCGGCAGCATGATCTTCAGCGTGGCCGAGATCATCCACGAGCTGTCTCGACTGTATGAGCTCCAATCGGGTGACCTGATCTTCACCGGCACACCGGCCGGCGTTGCCGTGCTCAAGCGCGGCGATCGCTTCCATGCCGAACTCGCCGGCGTCGCGATGCTGGAAGGAAAGCTGGTCTGAGCCGGGACCGGGCAACGCGAGTCAAGTGGTCCGCGTATCGCGCCAGCAGCGAGGCTGCTGTCCGAGGCCGGTAAAATTTCGCAACACGGATGCACCCCCGACGACAAGCGGCTAGAGTGGGACGGCGGTGCTCGCAGCCGCTAGCGCGTCAATCGTCCTGGAGGTGCCAAACATGAGCATGTTGTCGGAGTTCAAGGCTTTTGCGATGCGCGGCAACGTCATTGATCTTGCTGTCGGCGTCGTGATCGGCGCTGCGTTCGGCAAAATCGTCACGTCGCTGGTCAACGACGTGATCATGCCGCCGATCGGCAACCTGATCGGAGGTATCGATTTTTCGTCATACAAGTACGTGCTGACCGCTGCCGGGCCTGACGGAACCGGTGAAGTCGCGATCCAGTACGGCGCTTTCCTCAACACGATGATCCAGTTCGCCATTGTCGCATTCGCGATCTTCATGGTCGTCAAGGCGATCAATCGCGTCAGCAAGAAGGCGGAGGAGGCTCCCGCGCCGCCGCCGGCCGATGTCGTGTTGCTGACTGAAATCCGTGACTTGCTGAAACAGGGCAAGTAGGTCGCACGTCGCGTCGCACCACGTGATCGACCGGGATGCCGATCCCGGCCGATCGCGCATCGGTGTCCGTTCGTTTCCTGCCGACGATGACCTTCGCCACAGGTCGACGTGGAGCCGGATCTGGCAGCATGTCTGATTGCCTTCCATGGAATTCGACCATGCCACGCATCGTCACGCTCTGCGTCGCGCTCGCCCTGCTCCCTATCGGTGTCCGCGCGGTCGAACCGGCCACCGCAACGAACATTCCGCAAGCTGCAATCAACGCCGCGGGCGAGTTGCGCGAACGAGCGCTCAAGGACGATGTCGCCTACGCCCTCGTCGATGACCTGACCACGCGGATCGGTCCGCGGCTGGCCGGTGGCGAGAACGATCTTGCCGCGCGCGAATGGATGATCGCGAAGTTCAAGGCACTCGGATTCGACAAGGTCTGGACAGAGCCGGTCAGCTATCCGAAATGGGTACGGCGAAGCGAAAGCGCCGCAATCGTCGCGCCATTCGCACAATCACTCGCAGCAACCGCGCTCGGCTATTCGGCGGCGACTCCGCCGGGTGGCCTCGATGCCGAGGTGATCGGCTTCGATTCGCTGGATGCGATGAAGGCCGCGCCGGACTACCAGGTGAAAGGCAAGATCGTCTATCTCGGTATTCCGCGCATGCGCGCGCTCAGCGATGGACGCGACTACGGCACCGGATCGACCGTCCGCGTGACGGGTCCGGAGCTTGCCGCGGCCAAGGGCGCGGCGGCCTTCCTGCTGCGTTCGGTCGGCTCCGACAACAATCGCCTTGCGCACACCGGCGTGACCCATTTCACCGACCCTGCCAAGGCGATTCCCGCGGCCGCAATCTCGAATCCAGACGCCGACCTGCTCGACAACATGCTCAAGCTCGGCACGCCGGTCAAACTGCATCTCGCCCTCGATTGCGGCATCGAAGGCAGCTACAACGGTGCCAACGTGATCGCCGAGATCACCGGCCGCTCGCGTCCGCGCGAGTACTTCCTGACCGGCGGCCATCTTGACTCCTGGGATCTCGGCACCGGCGCGATCGATGACGGCGCCGGCGTCGCCATCACGACTGCGGCAGCGCATCTGATCGGACAACTGCGCGAACGCCCGGCACGCAGCATCCGGGTCGTCGCCTTCGCCAACGAAGAATCCGGGCTGTTTGGTGGCAAGGCGTATGCCACGCAGAACCACAACGAGATCGGCAAGGCGATCCTCGGTGCGGAATCCGACGGCGGCGCCGACCGTATCTTCAAGCTGACCGCGACGGTCAAGCCGGAAGCACGCGCCGCCATCGGCCAGATCGCCGCGGCGCTGGCGCCGCTGGGCATCGAGTACGACGCGAATGCCCCCGGCAGCGGTGGCTCGGATCTCTCTGCCGTGCACGCTGTCGGCATGGCCGGATTGTCCCTGCATCAGGACACGACCCGCTATTTCGACTGGCATCACACGGCCAATGACACGCTCGACAAGATAGATCCCGTCCAGCTGCGCCAGAACGTCGCCGCGTATGCCGTCGCAATGTTTCTCGCCGCCTCGGCGGAAGGCGATTTCGGCTCGGCCGCGGACGCATTTGCCGACGACAAGGGCGAACACTGAG
>ENA-UOWO01002829-UOWO01002829.1-activated-sludge-metagenome-genome-assembly--contig:-NODE-2829-length-20959-cov-10.167480_pt1 | contig 20959 bp, 15 predicted proteins | sample MGYA00238148_ERZ761564 | MGnify/ENA primary metagenome ERZ761564 (study PRJEB28885, sample SAMN05720194) | activated sludge metagenome | isolation source: Anaerobic digester | place: USA... | reverse complement strand
GCGGCGGGACAGGAGGCCGAGGCGCCTACAGGCGGCGGCCATGTGGGTATCGAGCGGCGCGACCAGTCTGGAAGGGTCGCAACGGCTCCAGGGGCCGGGGTCGACGGAGTCGCGGCGGACCATCCAGCGGAGGTAGAGGAACGCGCGCTTGGCCGCCGAGCCGCGAGCCGGATCGGGTAACAGGTTCGGCCGCCAGGGCGCCGGGGCCGCCGAGGCGAGCAGCGAGACGAAGCGGGAGACAGCCCCGACGTAGTCGCCGCTCTCCGGGTCATCGCCGGCCAGGAAGGCCGCTTCCAGGCCGCCGTGGCGCCGCCGTAGGTTCCTGGCGGCCGCCAGCAGCGAGGCCAGGTCTCCGCCGTCGAAGAAGCGGTAGCGGAAGCTCGCCAGCGAGGCCGCCAGATCTTCATCGTCCATCTCGGCCAGGGCGCTCGCCGGACGCGGCCCGAGGGGCGCCAGCGCCGCCTCGGCCGCCCGGACGATCAACGCGGCGTTGCCGAGCGCCAGGGCCGCCGCCGCGAGGCCGGCCAGCTCGACGTCCGCGGGGTCGTCGTAGCGCCTGACTACGGCGAGCGGGTCGGGTTCTATCCATCGGGGGTCGTTGTACTCGTCGTACAGGGCGTCGAGACGGCGGGCCAATGTCGCGTCGGGACAGCCCGAGGCCCGGATAGGCTCGGCGCTCAGGGTATCGCCACGCCCAGCTGGGCCAGCACGTTGCGCCGCTCGACGATGTCGGCTCGGTCCGGGGATATGGCTATCGCCTGCTTCAGGTAGAAGCGCGCGCGCTGGTAGTCGCCCCTGCGCACGTAGATGTCCGACATGGCGGCCAGGGCGTCGATGTTCATGCCGTTCTCGACCAGGGCCGAGCGTAGGGACGACAACGCCGCCTCGTCGCCGGGCTGGAGCCTGGACTGGAGCCAGTACAGGGTCGACCGGTAGGCTGGCGTACCCTTCGAGGCCAGGAGCGTCCCTATCAGCTCGGACGCGGCCGCCTTCTGGCCGAGGTCGACCATCGAGGTGGCCAGCGCGACGGCCGCCGCCTCGGAGCCGGGTTCCTTCGCGCGCCACGAGCGGGCCAGGGCCAGCGCGTCGACCGAGCGACCGGCGCCGCGGTAGGAGCGGTATAGCGCCTCGGTATCGCCGAAGGCCATCCCGGAGGCCAGTACGGCGTCGGCCTTAGCCGCGGCGGCCGTATAATCCCCGGCCGCCAGGTCGAAGCCCATGAGCAGCCGGAGCGCCCGAATCGACGACGGATCCGCGTCGTAGGCCTTCTGGGCCAGGGCCAGGGCCTCGGCCCGTTCGGCCGGGTCTCCGCCGGCGAACAGCTCCGCAGCGTAGAGAGTCAGTTCCGGGTCGGACGGATAGCGCGCCAGCCCCCGGCGCAGGGCGGCCGAGGCCTGACTCCGGTCCTTGGCGCTCTCCATCGCTATGCGCGCGCGGAGCAGTATATAGAGGCGATCGTCGGGGTTGATGCTCGCATATGCGTCGAGCAACGGCGCGGCCTGCTTGTACTCACCCCGTTCGATCAGAAGGTGCGCGCGCATCAGGGCGAAGCGCGAGTCGAGGGGGTCGTCGAGCAGCACCGCGGTGATCAGCGGCAAGGCCTCGGCCCAGCGCTTGGCCTGGTAGAGGGCCATAGCCTTGACGCGGCGACCGGCGACCGACTCGACTATCCTGGCGTCGAGCCTGGCCGCGGCCTCGAGCGCCTCCTGGCCGCGGCCCAGCCCGACGAGCATCCGGGCGCCGCCTAGCGTGGCCGGGTAGCAATCGTCGGCCGCTTCCTCCGCCCGGGCATAGGCCGAGTAGGCGCCCTGCAGGTCGCCCGATCGCTCCAGGGCTATCCCGCGGGCCAGCTCGGCGGCGGCCGAGGGCAGGCCGAAGCGGTTGAAACGCTCGACGGCGGCCAGCGTCGCGCCGGCCGACTCGGTCGTCTTGATCCTAAAGACCGCCAGCGCGGGGAACAGCTCGAACAGGGGACCGGCGGCGGCCGACGGCGCTACCTGCTTGCCGTTCCTGGCGTCGATGAACGCGCGCACGAGCGGCGAGTCGGGAGGCGCCATCGAGCTCGGGGGCAGGCCGCCGGCCAGCTCCGGATACACGAGGCGCGCCATTTCGTAGGCCACCCAGCCGTAGGCCCTCGCGTCGGCCTGGGGTATCGCCGACGCCGCCTCGGCCAGCTCAACGGCCAGCTCCAGGCTGGACGGGCTACCGAGCGCTATGGCGGCCTCGACGGCGGCGCGCTCGCCCTGGATCGCGCCTTGGCCGGTCCCGGACGACAGCGACGTTCCGGAGCGGGGCTCGGGCCCGCCGACGCAGGAGGCGGAGGCTAGCGCGACGGCCAGCGCGAGGCGCGCGGCCGCGGCTCGACTCATGGCTCGCCTCCGCCCGGGGAAGCGCCGCGCGCCTCGCCGCGCTCCTCGGCGCGCGATAGCAGGCGTTGGATACCCCAGGCTATCAGCAGCACGACGCCGGAGGCGATGAATAGGAGGGGCCACCACCGGGCTATGAAGGTCTTGAAGCTCGTCGAGCTGAATCCGAAGGAGAAGATGGACAGGAACAGGCCCATGAGTACGAACGACGACGAGATGACGATGGAACTCGGCCTAATGCGCCCACGCCGCGCGTAGTTCGCCGGCATCAGGGCCACGCCGGCCGCCACGGCGAACAGGGGCCAGTAGTCGATGGGGCTGACGCCGAGCATGATGAAGACGAAGCGTATCAGCGCGCCGAGGCCCAGCATCATGCCGATGAATACGTATTTGGCCTTCCAGCGGCCGATCACGGCGAAGTAGGAGACGATGGATCCGACGGCGAAGAAGGCCAGCGGCGGGGCCACGCGCTCGGCGGCTATCCCCTTGGTCGTCACCGCCAGCGAGCCGGTCCCGAGCGCCAGCATCACGACGGCGAGGGCGAAAATGCAATTATACGTCCGGGTATTCCGCCGATCCATGCCTACTCTAGCCTCCGTCTCTAGTGTATCCACAAAGCGATTCCTTGCCAACGCAAAAGAGCGCGTGGTATAGTCCGGCATGCTTCGTTCCCCGACGCTCGCCCTCTGCGCGCTCTGCGCGGCGATGTGCGCGACCCTCACGGCCTGCTCGTCACCCAGGGACTACTTCATAGAGACGCCGGGAGCGGACGCCGGCCAGCTCCGCGACCTGTTCGAGCTGCTCGACTCGGGAAGCCTCGGCGTCGACGAGCGCTACGCCGTCATCCAGAAGATATCCTCGTCGTTGTCCGACGCCAAGGACTACGCGCGGCTCGTCGACTTCCTATCCGAGGTGGTCGCGCGCGACCCGGAGGGGCAGTACAACGCCAGGCATCTCCTGACCATAGCCTGGGCCTACTCGAGGCAGGGCGCCGACGATATCGCGGAGCTGTACTACGACCGGGTACTCAAGAATTTTCCCGACCTGACGGTCAACGGGGAGTCCATCCACTTCGCCTGCCTGCGCCGCCTGATAGAATTATCGGAGAATTCGGCGAGGCGCATCGAATTCAGGCGCGAGCTCATCGCCAGATTTCCCGAAAAGATAGATATGGGTATAGCGCTGTTCCTGCTCGGCTATGACTACGAGTCCATCGGAGACTGGGACGCGGCCCTCGACTCGTACCGACGCTTCCTTCCCGCGTCGGGCGCAGAGGTACCCGGCCACCCCGACGCGATCCAGTACGCCCAGCAGTTCATCGACCTGGCGACCATACGCAAGGACTGGACCTACGAGACACTCGACGAGCTGCTCGAGGCCGTCTCGACGGCCATGGCGACGGGCAACGCGCGATCGCTCGCCAGGATACGCGCCAAGGTCGGCTTCTTCGCTATGGACTGGTACCAGGATAAGTCCGACGGCAACAGCCAGGTGCTGTTCGATTTCGCGGCTTTCACCTCCGGTACGCGCATCCAGCGGGCTCCAGCCCTCGACCCGAGCTCGAACGCCAACGAGGCCTTCCTACGCACCTGGGGATGGACCGAGCGTATCTCGGTCTGGTACCTGTACTTCCGCAAGGTGAATTTTCCCGCCGACCCGGAGGTGCACGGCCGCTGGGAGTGGGCAGGCATCTACTTCGGGGAGAAGATGCAATGAGGCGCCCGGCCGTCGCGGCCGTCGCCGCGACCCTGGCGACCGCCGCGCTCGCGGGGCGGGCCTTCGGCCTAGACGGTCAGGCCGGGACGCCGACCCCTTCCCCGGCGGCGGCGGCCATCGCCGCCATCGCGGCCGCCTCCGAGCCTGAGCCGCCGACGTCCGCGGCCGCGGCCGAACAGGCGATCCCGAGGCCGCTCCGATCCTCCGGCCTCGGCGCGCCCCTATACGAGCACCACGCCGGCCCCGAGCGCTATACGCTCGAGCTGCCGTACGGCGAGCCGCAGTTCGAGCGCTTCAGGGCCTCGTACCTGACGGCCGGCGGCCGGCTCTGGCTCGAAGCCGTCTACGAGCGCTCGAGGCCCTACGCCTCGCACGTGCTCGAGCGGATACGCTACTACGGCCTGCCCGAGGAGCTGTTCTTCCTGCCGTTCATCGAGTCGGAGTACTCGGCCAAGGCCGTCAGCCGCTCCGGCGCGTCCGGGCTCTGGCAGTTCATGCGCAACAGCGTCGGCGGCTACGATATGCGTATCGACGACTGGGTCGACGAGCGCCGCGACTTCATGAAATCCACCGACGGCGCCCTACGTAAACTCCTGTCGAACTACGAGCGCTTCGGCGACTGGCCGCTGGCTATAGCGGCGTACAACTGCGGGGCCGGTGCGATGGACCGCGCGATCAAGGCGGGCGGCGGCGTCCGCGACTACTGGGTTCTCCGGGAACGAGGCCTCCTCCCGTCGGAGACGGCCTCGTACATTCCCAAGTTCCTGGCCGTGGTCTCGGTGGCCATGCACGGCGGCCGCAACGGCCTCGCGCAGTCCTGGACGCCGTCGATCGAGTGGGCCCGGGTAGCGCTCGACCGGCCGGTCGACCTCGCCATGCTCGCGTCCGCCTCGGGAACTCCCCTCGAGCTGCTCAAGGCTGGCAATCCCGAGCTACGCTACGGCGTCACTCCGCCCGAGGGTCGCTACGCGGTCAAGGTACCCGCGGACTACGAGCCGGCCGTCCGAAAGGCCCTCGCGTCGCGCGACGTACTGATGAACGTCTACCTGCACACGGTCGCCTCCGGCGATACCGTCTCGGCGCTGGCCAAGCACTACGAGGTCTCCGTGGCGATGATAGCCAAGATGAACCCCGGGCTCGACCCGGGCCGCATCAGGATAGGCCAGCGCCTCGTCATCCCGGCCTTCAAGGATAAGCGCCCCTACGTCGCCGCGCCCAAAGCCGACGACGGGGCCGCCTTCGACGGAGCCTACGTCGTCATGAAGGGCGACACCCTCTGGGCCATATCGCTCAAGTACGACGTACAGCCGGAGATCCTCGCGGCCAGGAACGGCATGAGCCTCGATGCCGTGTTGCGCGAAGGTACGTCGCTTATCGTGCCGATACTAGAGTGATGGGTACCAAAGCACGAGGCGCCTCGGCGCCGATAGCCTGGATCGTCGCGGCCCTACTCCTGGCGCCCGCCGTCTCGGCTTCCGCGTCCCCGTTCAGCGCTAGGGCGACGATAGACTGGACCGCGGGTACGTTGCGAGCGGACGTCGAGCTCGACCTGATGGCGGCGGGCATACGGCTACCGTCCGGCAGGTCGCAGGCCGAGCGCGCCATGGAAGAGGCCGTGCCAGGCCTCATACGGGAGGCCGCCCTCGCCATTACCCTGGACTCGTACCGTAGCGTCGACGACAGCATCAAGGACGGCACCCTCGAGCCGAACGCGTTCGAGGCCTTCCTGGACGGCGGCACGCGCGTACAGTCAGCGCTGAGCCGCGACCTGAGCCGGCTGACGGCGTCGTACGAGTGGCGGCTCGCCGACCTCGCGGCCCTCTACGTCAGGCACAGCGTCCCGATAGACCTGCCAGAGCCGGCCCGCTACGCGCCTACCAAGGACTACTCGGGCATCGTCGTCTACCTGAGCGGGGCCTTCGCCGTCAGGGGCGAGCATCGAGAGGATCGCCTGAGGCCTTGCCTCTTCCCTCGACTCTACGACGAGGAGATGAACGCCGTCATCGAGCGCAACCTCCTCTACCCCGCCTCGCTCCGCGAGCGCGGCGCCGTAGGCTACGCCGTCGGGCTCGACGACCCGGTGATAGCGGCCAGGGCCGGCGACTCGCCACTCCGCATCATCGCCTCGTCTATCTTCGGCTCGAACCGTACGGATGCCGTGATCAGCGCCGACGACGCGCTCAAGATCCTCGGCTCGGCGGCCAACCGAGAACTGGCGAGGCAAGGCAAGGTCGTCTTCGTCATCGACGAACCCTGATTATCGTAAGAGTAATAAAGAGTATACGAGAGAACTCAAGCGGGAAGTGAAGATAGGAAGGGGGCGGAGAGCTGATAGTCTCTCCGCCCCCTTTACTCGCTTCTCTTAACCTGAGTCAGGGTTCGCTATCGTTGCTATTATTCTTATATCCTCTTCGTTATCCTACTCTAGGAGTGGCGCTTACTTATGGGCGGCAGCCTCGCCGGCTATGCGGCCTGAGACGAAGGCGTAGCCTTCGGCCACGCCGCCGTAGTTGGCGTAGCCCTTACGGTCGGTGAAGAGTACGCCCATCGAGTCGTTACCGACGGCGTAGAGCCCTTCGATGACCGAGCCGTCTCCCCTGAGGACGCCCATGTCCTCGTTCACGTCGAGACCGCCGCAGGTGCTGTAGATATACGGGGCGCCCGTGACAGCGACATAGTACTCGCTGGTGGCGGGTACCGGGCCGAGGCGGCGCGCTCGATCCAGGGGCTTGCCCAGGACGTCCTTCCCGGTCGCGATACCGGCACCATACTCCGCGACGGCCCGCTCCAGGTTAGCGGCCTTCATCACCCCGTTGTCGGCCGCGATGGCCGCGGCCAGGGCCGAGAGGCTCTTCGCCTTGTACACAAAGCCCGCCTCGACGCCGGCGTCGATGACGGCATCGATGTTGACTAGCGGCGCGTCGGCTTTGATACCGCCGCGATTCAGGTAGCGCCCGGTCGCCGCGAAGCCGAAGCCCCTGGCTCTGAGGACATCGATCTGCTCCTTGGAATAGATCGTGTAGAAGCGCGAGCCGCCCAGGTAGGCATCGAGGCCGATATTGGCCTCGTTGATGAAGCGAACGCCCGACTTGTTCACCGCCAGGGTCTCGCTGGTGGCCACCATCCCAAAGGGGATGTCGTTGTCGAAGTCGGAGTCGAAGCTCCTGAGGATGACCGACGGGGCCGAGAAGTGCGACATCGGCGGCATACCGATGTTGTAGGTAGCCGCGCCGGCGCTCAGGGCCATGCGTATGCCATCTCCCTCGTTCTGCTCCATGCCGTACATCTTCCACGACTCGCCGAGGTACTGCTCCATCATCTCGTCGCTGCCGCCGAACCCGCCGCTCGCCAAGATGACCGCCTTGGCCTTAACGGTAACCTCGGTCCCATCGGACTTCCTGGCCCGGACGCCCGCGATGCGGCCGCCCTCGATAATGAGAGAGGTCGCCTCGGTCTCTACCAGGCAACGGCCGCCGAACTCTTTCTCGAACCGTGCCACGGCCTTGTCGAAGAAGCTCTCGGTCAGGGCCTTGTTGCCCTTGAAGGGGGAGAACAGCGCCCACTGGTTCCCCAGGAAGCCCCTCGCGTCGGAGAACTCGAAGCCGAAGCCGGTCAGCCAGTCCAGGGTCTGGCCTGATCGGTCGACGACCCGCCGTATGATCCCTTCCTTGGCGCCCTGAACGCCGTCGACGGTCGTGTACTGGAGCCAATCGCGTAGCAGGGCCCCCGCGTCGACCAGCGGCTCGCCGGCTTCCTTGACCCGCTTCTTCTTCAGTAACGGATCGTCCCAGTCGACGATCCTATTCCCGACCATGCTCGGAGCGTTGACCGCCATCGGGCCGCTGGTCACCACGGCCGTGCCGCCAATCCGACCGCTCTTCTCGAGGGCTATGACCTTGGCGCCCTTCTCGGCGGCGGCGAGCGAGGCCGTCATGCCGGAAGCGCCGAACCCGACCACGACGACATCGGCGGTATAGGCTTCCTTGGCCGAGGACCTGGGGACGGGGGCGTACAGGGCCGCCTCGGACGCTCCGGCCGCGACGAGGCTAGCCCGTACGGCTCCGATGACCGCGTTGGACGTGGCCGTGGCCCCGGTGACGGCGTCGACGGCTAACGATTGCCGCTCGATGATGCGCGGTATCAGGCGGTCGCGCACCGCGGTGAGCTTACCCTCGGTCTCCTTGCACGCGCCTATCTCTATCGAAGCGATCCGGCCGTCCACGACGCCGACCGTCACGGGCACCGGGACGGAGAGGTCGAAGCCCGGCGCCGACGCGCCATAGCTACCCGGCGCGACGTCCAACTTGACGGAAACGCTCTCGCCGCGGGCCCGCGCCAGAGCCTCGGAGAGCGCCCGCTTGACGGCGTCGCTCGTGTACGTGGCGCCACTGACGCCCTCGACCGCCTCGCCGACGGCAGGGATATCGCGGGCCATACGCTCCATGGCCATGCCGCCGATCTCTGGCGTCTCATCCTCGCCGACTATCTCCACGCCGACGATGGACCTGGCGTCGACCGTGAGCGCCACGGTCACGTCACCGCCGAAGCCCTTGGTCGACACGGAGTACGTGCCCGGGGCGTATACCGAGCCCCCACGCCCGACGCTATTGCATCCGGCCAGGACCGAAACCAATATCGCGATCGCCGCGACCAGCGTCCGATACGTCCTTCGCATCTTCATCATGGATCCCCTTATAACGGTACTGAGGCTATCCGCCTGAATGGGATCGTAATGCGCGTGGTAACCACACGGTCAAGCGGAAACTACACAGAGGTTGACCGAGAAGTAATAGAGTCGTCCCCCTTCCGCGTCGACGATATAGCACAGCCTGCCGATCAGGCCGCCCTCGAGCCTGAGCCCGCGTTCCCGGACGGTATCCAGGAGGGGTAGGATGTCCCGCCGCCGTAGGCTCAACGGGTCGGCCAAAGCCAGGAGGGTACCGACGTGAGCCTTGTTCGGGCAGTACTCCGCCGGCGGGCCGGCGTTCATCCCTAAGGACGACGCCGTCTCCGAGCGCACGCTGAGCCCGAGGGAGACCGGAAGCTCCTCGACGCCCGGATCGAGTACGGCGGCCTCCGGCACCCGTAGCGCGACGTGGAGGTGAGGGGCGTAGCGCATCCATTCGGCGACGCGCCTTCCGACCTCGGCGTCGCTTATCATGCCGTCGGCCGCGTCGAGCAGGGTCAGGCGATAGACCGACGGCGCCTCGTCCGCTGTCCTGACTCGGACGCATCCGATCCTGCGACGAGCCGTGGCGAGGAACTCCAACTCCTGCCGCATACGGGCGAGCTTCATCTGCAGCTCGAGGGCCTCCCGCTCGAGGATGGCCTGATGGCGCGCCAGCACGTCGTCCTGCCCCTCCGGCCCGGAGCCGCTCTTCCGGGTGATGCTTTGGATGGGCAGGCCCAAACCCCGGTAGATACGGGCGTGGAGCACGTCTATCATGTTCTGGCTGGAGAATTTGCGGTAATTGTTCCCGTCGACGCGGAGCGGCCTGAGGACGTCGCGGTCGACATAGTGGCGAAGGGTCTCGGCGCTGATGCCCGTGAGCCGCCGTAGCTCCTTAGCCCCGAATAGCATGGCGCTCTTCATGGTAGCGAATAATGCAGGAAAACCATGACCGCGCCTAGTGAGAAGCCTAGGGGCGGTCGATACGGACCGTCGGTTCAGGCGATGGGCGGTCTAGGCGCCCATCCATCGGCGCGAGCTAGCCCGCAGGGGCACGGTCGTCTTCGTCATCGACGATACCGAAAATCCGCGAAGAGCAGAAGAGGACACGAGGGGATTCAAGAGGATTACGCGGAAAAGAGGGGGTGGTGAAGAGGTATTAGCCCCTCCCGCCCCCTTTATCAGTCTCTTAATCTTTTACATTTCCTCTTTCTTTGCTCTTATTTTCTTATCCTCTTCTACGCCTTATGCGTACCGGCCCGGCGTACCGGCTTAGCGCTCGGCGAGCATCAGGCGGGCGAAGATCTTGGCGTCGCCGATCAGGTTGCTGATCCTCGTGTACTCGTTCGGCGCGTGCATCGTCTCGTCCTGGCGGCTCCAGACCACGCAGGGGAAACCCGCCGAGCGTAGGTAGGCGCCGACGGTACCGCCGCCCACGCCGACGGCCCTGCCGGCCACGCCGTAGGTCTCCTCGATGGCGCGCTTGAGCAGGGTGACGACGGGCGCGTCGGCCGGAGTCGGCGGGCTATCGTTTCGCTGCACCACCTCGACGCCGACCTTGACGCCGTACTTCCGCTCGACGGCGGCCGCCCGCTTGGCTGTCTCGGCGAGCACCTCGTCGATCGAGTAGCGCGGCAGGATGCGCATGTCCACGTAGAATGCGTCGTCGGCCGGCACCGTGTTGATGTTCGGCACGTTGGCGTCCTTCTTGGTCGGCGTAATCGTCGTGCGGTCCGGCACGAAGATAGGGTCGGTCGCGGGGAAGGATTCGCGCTCCATCGCGTTCAGGCTCAGGGCCAGTTCGCAGTTCGCGAGGAAGGCGTTGGCGCCGTCGTCGGGCCTGGAGGCGTGGCACTGCTTTCCCTTGGTCGCCAGCTTGAGCCAGCACACGTTCTTCTCGGCTATCTCGATCTCGGAGCCGTCGGCCGAGCCGGAGTCCGGTACGACGATCAGGTCGTCCGGCGAGAACAGCTCGCGGTTCTCGAGCAGCCACTGGATGCCGTAGACCGAGCCGTACTCCTCGTCCGCGACGAACAGGAGCTTGACGTCGCGCTCGGGGACGATACCGTTCTCCACGAGAGCCAGCGCCGCGAACACGCTCGAAACCAGGCCCTGCTGGTTATCCTCGACGCCGCGGCCGTAGATCTTGCCGTCCTTCACGACGGCCTCGAAAGGCTCGGTATCCCAGAGCGAGCGGTCACCCTCGGGCACCACATCGGTGTGGGCCATCACCCAGAGGCGTTTGCCCGGCTTCCTGCCCTTGATGGTGGCGACCAGGTTCGGACGTTTGCCGGCGCTCACCCTGGCGTCCGGCGCGTCATGGCGCTCTATGTCGACGATGCCGCGGGCGCGTAGCCAGGCCTCGAGGGCCTCGGCCTTCTTCCACTCGCCGTCTCCGCCGGATTCCGGCGCCAGGGCCGGGATGGCCGTCAGGAGCTTCTCAAGTTCGATGACGCCCGCCTCGGCGCGGTCCAGGTAGTCGATGGCCTGCTTGATATCGTCCATGCGTTTCCCCCTTTTTCGTTAGCCGGCCCCTCGGGCTCAGCGCTCGTAGGCCTTCCAGCTGGTCTCGACAAGGGTGTCGACGTCAGAGTACCTGGCCTTCCAGCCGAGCTTCTCCGCAGCGAGAGCCGAGCTGGCGACCAGCTTGGCCGGATCGCCCGGCCTGCGCCCCTCGATGGTCGCGGGCACCGGCTTTCCGGTGATGCGCCTGGCCGCCTCGAGTATCTCGAGTACCGACAGGCCCTCCTCCGAGCCGAGGTTGACGACGAGGCTCTCATTGGTACGCTCCATGCGCTCGAGGGCCGCCACGTGGGCGACCGCCAGGTCGTTCACGTGCACGTAGTCGCGCACGCCGGTGCCGTCCTTCGTATCATAGTCGCGCCCGAACACGCGTAGCTCGGGCCGCATGCCCGCGGCGACCTCCATGATCACCGGCAGCAGGTTGGCCGGGTTACGCTCGAGCCCGCGCGCCCTGCCGCGAACGTCGTAGCCGGCCGCGTTGAAGTAGCGCAGGGCGGAGTACCTGAGGCCCTTGAGCCTGTCGTACCAGCCCAGGATGCGCTCTATCTCCAGCTTCGTGAAGCCGTAGAAGTTCTCCGGGACGGTCGGGTGCTTCTCGTCCACCGGCAGGTAGGTCGGCTCGCCGTAGACGGCCGCCGAGCTTGAGAAGACGAAGCGCCCGATCCCGGCGCCGCACATCGCGTTGAGGATATTGATGGTGCCGTTGATGTTATTGCGCGCATACTTTTCGGGGGCCACCATCGACTCGCCGGCCGCCTTGAACGCGGCCAGGTGCACGACCCCATCGAAGCCCTCGGACATCGCGCGCGCGAGGCCCTCGGCGTCCAGGACGTCGCCCTGGATGAAGCGCTCGCCTTCGAACAGGTTCTCCCGTAGGCCGCTCGACAGGTTGTCGTAGACTGTGACCTCGTGCCCGGCCTCCATCATCTCGAGGCAGACGTGGCTGCCAATGTACCCCGCGCCTCCGATAACCAGTACTTTCACGTCTCGGTCTCCTTGTCCGGCGCCGGACCAGTCCAGGAAAAGGCGCGGCCGCCGCTAGGATACTAGACGGGAACGGCGAACGCGGCAAGCACCGAGACAGCGACGACGTGGAAAAAAAAACGCCTCCCATTCGGGAGGCGCCTCGTGCCACCGGTCAGAATTGAACTGACGACACGTGGATTTTCAGTCCACTGCTCTACCAACTGAGCTACAGCGGCTAGGGTGCGGGCATATTTATACAAAAAACCCATGATCGCGTCAAGGACTACCCGAAGAATATCGTGAGCCGCTATACTCGCTCCCATGCGAGCCATATGCATCCAGCCGCCCCTCGTCCAGCTCAACGCCCCCTACCCCGCAGTCTGGTACCTCGACGCGTGGCTACGCTCGCGCGGCGTCGACTCGCGGGCGGAGGACCACTCGATAGCCATGGCGCGGCGGGTCTTCAGCCGGGCCGGCCTCGAGACGGTGTTCGCGGCGGCCAGGGACGCGCTCCGGGGCAGGCAACACCCCGACGACGAGACGGCCAGGCGGATAGGCGCGTACTTCGACGACGAGGCGGCGTACCTGGCCTGCGTCGAGCCGATGACGGCCTTCCTCTCGGGCGATGATCCCGCCTACGCCTACCGTATAGCCGTCGGCTCGGGTCTGCCGGCCGGCATGCGCGCCGAGGCCGTGTTCGGCGACGGCATCGGCCCGGACGACGCGCGGGCCTTCGCCACGGCTACCCTGAACGACCTGTCGGATTTCATCGCCTACGCCCTGGACCCGTCCTTCGGCACGGTGCGCTACGCCGAGCGCCTGGCTGCCAGCGCTCCGGACTTCGGGCCGATACGGCGAGCCGCCCATGAAGGCTGGATCCTTCGCGAGTTCTACCGACCCATCGCTCGCGCGTCCATGGCCAAGTTCAAGGAAGGCCTCCGCGCGGACGACGACGCGCTCGTACTCGTCACCGTACCCTTCCCAGGCTGTCTGGCCGGCGCCGTCGTCGCCGCCGAGGAGGCCAAGGCCGCCTTCGGCGACCGGGCTACCATCGTGGCCGGCGGCGGCTACGTCTCGACCGAGCTACGCTTCCTGACCGACCCCGCGCCCTTCGACGCGTTCGACTACCTGGCCTACGACGCGGGCTATGGCGCCCTCGCCTCGATCCTCGACGTGGTGGACGGAGCGCCACGTTCGTCGCTATACCGCGTCCGCTACCGCGAAGAGGAGGGCCGAGTCGTCGCGGCCGGCTTCCCTGCCGACGAGCCTCGATCTGGCGCGACGTCCTCCGGAGCGGCCGGAACCGCCCCGGCGCCGGCCGGAACAGCCTCGGCGCCGGCCGACTCGTCCAAGGCGAGCGGCTACGAACGGCTCGAGCGCGAGGCGATAGCCGGCTCCCACCCCGATTACTCCGGGCTCGACGTCTCCGGTTACCTGCGCGTCGTCGACTCGCCGAACCCGATGCACCGCCTCTGGAACGATACGCCATGGCTCAAGTATCGGCTGGCCTACGGCTGTTACTGGCGGCGCTGCGCCTTCTGCGACACCCAGTTGGATTACATCAAGCGCTACCTGGCCTCCGACCTCGACGCGCTCGAGGAGGCGGCCGGGAGGGCGGCCGGGCGGACCGGCCTCTATGGCATCCACTTCGTCGACGAGGCCATGCCGGTCAATCTGGTCCGAGCTTTCGCCGAGCGCAACGCGAGGCGCTCGAGGCCGTTCACGTTCTGGGGCAACGCCCGCTTCGACCGCGCCTGGACCGACGAGTCCTGCGCCTTCGCCGCGGAGCGTGGCCTCGTGGCCGTTTCCGGAGGCATAGAGATAGCCACGAAGAAGGGTCTGGAGATAGTCGATAAGGGTTTCTCGATGGTCGACCTGGTCCGCACCCTGGCGTCCTTCAAACGATGCGGGGTGCTCGTGCACGCCTACCTGATCTACGGCTTCCCCGGGCAGTCCGATCAGGACATAGCCGACTCGGCCGAGATGGCGCGGGTCCTCCTCGCCGAGGGGCTCGTCGACTCGGCCTTCTGGCACCGCTTCGTGCTGACGCGCCATTCGGCGATCTACGCGGCCTGGGAGCGCGGCGAGCGGCCCGGGCTCGAGCCGCTGGCGCCGCCCAGCTCCTTCGCGCTCAACGATCTGCGCTTCGCCGGCGAGGAGCGGTCCGAGCGCTGGACCGCCCCGCTCGACGCGTCGCTTGCCACCTGGATCGACGACGGCGAGACCGATAGGCCGCTGGCCGCTTTCCTGCCAAGGGGCTTACCGCGGCCGCGCCTCGACGCGCTGGCGCTGCTACGAGAGGCGGGCCTCGCGTAGCGGCCCAGCTCGGCTTGGCGGCGCTACCGTCAGGCGACTCGGACAAAAAAACCCATCCTTACGGATGGGTTTTTGGGCGGTACAAGAGTCGAACTTGTGACCCCCAGCGTGTCATACTGGTGCTCTAACCAACTGAGCTAACCGCCCGAACCTATCGGCGTTTCGGCTATCGCCTCGCGTCGACGGGAGTTTATACCAGAGCCGCGGCCGGCGTGTCAACCAGCCGATCGCCAGGCGATCACTTCGACAGCACGTGCTGGATGCGCTCGAGCACCTTCTTGCGATCGAGCGGCTTGACGATGTAGTTCTTGGCGCCGGTCAACAGAGCCTGCTTGACCAGATCCTGCTTGCCGAGGGCGCTGATCATAATCACGCGGGCGTTCTTGTCGAACTCGATGATCTTCTGGAGCGCGGTGATGCCGTCCATGTTCGGCATCGTTATGTCCATGGTGACCAGGTCGACGTTCGGGAACAGCTCCTTATAGCGCTCGAGGCCCTGGAGGCCGTCAGCGGCCTGGCCGACGACGTCGTAGCCCTCCGAGGTCAGTATCTGGGTAATCTGCTTCGCGACGAACATCGAGTCGTCGACGACGAGTACCCTGAAGGGCGTGCCGTCGGGGCGCTGCCCCTCGGGCACCCGCTCGTTGATGGACGGGAAATCCTCTTTAGTCTTCATGCGTAGCCCCCTAAGCCCGCTCGCGGATGGCCACGTTGATCTCGACCTTGCCCTGAGGGGCCTCCATCGGCACGATGAGGGCTTCCACATCCTGGTTCGAGACTTCCATGTTATCCCCGGTGAATATCGCCGGCGGCGTCAGGTCGAAGCGGAAACCCAGCTCATGGAGCTTGGTCACGGCCTGGGCGGTGATCATGTTGGCCAGCTCGGTGATGGTCGCCTTGGCCAGGTCGTCCATCGTCGCGATGTCCTCGCCGTTCATCGCCGAGGCGATCTTGAGCGCGGTCGGCTTGTCCATGTCGAACAGAACACGGCCTTCGACGTCCCCGGCGAGGCCGACGATGGCCGCCACGCCCATGACCGGCATCGAGGTCGACTTCAGGTACAGCTCGCCTCGCTTGACGTCGGCCTGCAGCACTTCCTTCATGACATTGAAGGCGCTTTCGACGAAGGGGTTGATATACTCTACTCTCATGCCATTCTCCCGTAGGTTCGTTTCTGGGCCGGCCTAGGCCGTCCTGACGTACACCGCGGCGGGGCCATCCCCGACGCGCCTCCAACCGTCCAGGGGCAGGCGCTCGTTCGTACCGAGGATGACGGCGCCTCCCTGCTTCGCTTTCTCGCAGAAATCGCCGAATAACTTACCCTGGTCGGCCGCGGACAGGAAGGATACGGTATCGCGGCACAGGATGAAGTCCACTGGCGGAACGGGATTCGAGTTCATCACGTCGTGGAACTCGAAGAAGATCGACTCCCGGATAGACTGGTTGAAGGTATACCCGTTCCGGCCCTTCACCATGTGGTCGACGTAGTGCTCCGGCACGTTCTCCGGGGTGAATACCATGTTCGGGGCCATCGAGATCGCGAGCAGGTCGGAGTCGTTGGCCCAGATCTTGATACGCGCCTCGGGATAGGCGCGCCTGAGCGCGACGGCCAGCGAATAGGTCTCGTAACCCTTGCCGCAGCCGGGGTTCCAGACGTTGATGGACCTGGATTCCACCTTGGGTAGCGCCTCGACGACGGCGGCGGCGTAATCCTCCGACCACAGCTCGCCGGTACAGCGCGAGTAGAAGGTCTCCAGGTACGCGTCGGCGTCCGCCTGCTCTCGTAGCTGGAGGTCGGTCGGCTTGCGCATGCCCTTCCACTCTGTGTAGCGCGCCTTGAACCAGCCGTCGTTTACCGCCGACACCCCGAAGCGCCTGAACGCGAACAGGGTCTCCCGGATGAACTCCGCGTTGACGTCCCCGACGGGGCCCGAGTCACCCGCCGGACCCGGAGCTACCATGGTCGCAGGCGCCGCGACGGGGGCCGGACCGCGGCGCAGGGCCGACATCTCCTGCTCGGGCACCTCGTCCTTAGGCGCGAAGAGCTTCTCGACGTTCAGGATGATGTACAGCTTGCCCTGGTTCTCGATGATGCCCTTGATGTACTTGACGTTGATATCCCCGAAGATCGGGTGAGGCGGCTGGATGCCGGCGCTCGAGACGCCGACGACCTTGTCGATGTTGTCGACGATGACGCCGAAGGCGTGATCCTCGACACGCAGGATGAGGAGGCTCTCGAGCGAGTCGTCGTCCTTACGCTCCGCCGGCAGGTGGAACATCGTACGTAGGTCGATGATCGAGATGATATCGCCCCGCAGGTTATAGACGCCGCGGACGAACGGGGCGGCGTTCGGCACGTAGGTGAAGCGCCCAGCGTTCGCTATCTCCTTGACGTTCATGATGTCGATGCCGTATTCCTTGCCGGCGAGCGAGAAGGTGACCATCTTGAAGTCGATCTTGTCGGCCCGTTCCTTCTTCTCGTCCGGCCGCTTCCCGGCCTCGAGCGTATCGGCGGCTTGTGCGCTCATGCGATCCTTACTCCCGTGGTCAACGTATGGTCAGCTCGAGGCGCTGTCGCTCCTCGAGCTCCTTCTTCTGGCCTAGCTCCAGCAGCTGGCTGACGTCTATGATCAGGCATACCGAGCCGTCGCCGAGTATCGACGCGCCGGCGATGCCTGGAGAATTGGTGAACTGGTCGCGCAGCGGCTTGATGACGACGTCCTCCTCGCCGATCAGCGAGTCGACCATCAGGCCCACCCGCTTGTCGCTCGTGCCGACGATGACGACGAAGCAGTAGTCGCCCTGCTCCGCGTTCTGTATGCGGAAGAGCCTATTGAGCCTCAGGAGCGAGACGACGTCGTTGCGCACGTTGAAGACCTCGTAGTTGTCTATCATGCGTATATCCGACGGCTTGATACGGTGGCTCTCGATGACGCTCGTGATCGGTATCGAGTAGGTCTCGCGCCCGACGCGCACGAGCAGTCCCTGGATGATCGCGAGGGTCAAAGGCAGCTTGATCGTGAACTTGCTACCCTTGCCGCGCTGGCTGGACACCGTGACCGAACCGTTGAGTTTCTCGATCTGGCGTTTGACCACGTCGAGGCCGACGCCGCGTCCGGAGATGTTCGTGACCTTGGCGGCCGTCGAGAAGCCGGGGTCGAAGATCAGGTTGAACGACTCGATGTCCGTCAGCGCCTTACTCGGGTGGATGAGGCCGCGCTCTATCGCCTTGGCGCGGACGGCCTCGACATCGATGCCTTTTCCGTCGTCGGAGATCTCGATGATGATCATGTTGCCCTCGTTGGAGGCTCGCAGCATGACCGTCCCCTCCTCGGGCTTACCGGCGGCCTTGCGCTCGGCGGCGCTCTCGATACCATGGTCGAGGGCGTTGCGCACCGAGTGCATCAGCGGGTCGAGGAGGTCCTCGATCACCGACTTGTCGAGCTCGGTGTCCTCGCCCTCGATGACGAGGTTGACCTTCTTGTTGAGGCTCTTGGATAGGTCGCGCACGAGCCGGGGGAAGCGGCTGAAGATCTGGCTGATCGGCACCATCCTGATCCGCATGACGCCTTCCTGTAGCTCGCTCGTGATGCGGCCGAGGTTCTGCGCGGTGGACCTGAACTTGGCGACGTTGCCCTTGAAGTCGGCCTCGAAGGAATCGAAGGCCGAGTACAGAGAGCCGTACTTCTCGAGCAGTTCCTTTTTGATGTCCTTGGCGGTGCGACCCGTCTGGATCGACGAGATATAGTCCGGCAGCTCGTCGAACAGGTCCTTCATCCCTTCGCGGAATTGGCCCTGGGCGGCCTGGAAGCCGCCCTGCAGGTCTCCGAAGCGGGTGCTGACCTGATTGAAGGTGGCCTTATTGATGACGGCCTCGGATACCAGGTTGAGCAGGTCGTCGATGCGCTTCGAGTCGACGCGGAGGATGCTGCCGGCCTGGCTCGCGGCCTTCTTGGCGTCGGTAGAACGCTCCTCATGCTCCTCGTCGCTTGGAGCCTCGCGATCCGCCTGGACCGACGCCGCGACCGGAGGGACCTCGGCGGGCTCCGCCGCGGCTTTCACGGCCACTCGGGGCGGCGTTGCCTCGGGCTTGGGAGCCGGTGCCGAAACGGCGGCGGGCGCCTTCGGGATCGGGGCTCCGTCGGTAGACACCGTCGACACCTCAACGGCCGTCACGACGTCGGGGATACGGACGGCGGAGGCCAGCTGCTCGGCGCTCATCTTGGTGGCTACATAGTACTTGACCTTCGGATGGAAGACGTCCTCATAGAGCGATTCGAAATCTGGCTCCGTCTTGAGGACGGTCCCGGCCTCGCGCAGGGCGGCGAACGCGTGAATGGCGCTCACGGTGTTCATCACGTTGGACTCGTCGAAGTCGACCGAGACGAGGAAGACGCCGCGATCGGTCCCGGCAGCCTCGCGCATCTCCAGCATCTCGTACTCGGTCAGCGCCGCGGCGGAGGCGACGGGCTGGGCCGGCGGCGCGGCCTTGGCGGCCGGAATGGGAGCTGGAGCGGGAATGGGAGCTTTCTTGGCGGCCGGCTTGGCGCCCTTGGCCGGGATGAACGACTCGAGCTTCGTACGTAGCCCGCTCGTGTCCTCGCCGTAGGGCGAGCCTTCCGACCTCGAGCCGAGCATGGCCTTGATCACGTCGATACCGGCCAGGAGCGAGTCGATCACGTCCTCGTCGACCTTTACCGACTTCGAGCGGATGGCGTCGAGCAGGTCCTCCATCACATGCGTGAAGCCCGCGAGTTCGGTCATCTCAACCGTACCGGCGCCGCCCTTGAGGGTATGGGCCGCCCGGAAAATCTCATCGACCGCGTCGTAGTTGGCGGGGTCGTTCTCGAGCACCAGAATATTCTGCTCGAGCGCGTCCACCTGCGCGTAGGCTTCCGCGAAAAAGTCCTTGAGGAGTTCCTGATTGTTCGGATCGAGATAATCGCTCATTATAGGGAGTAGTTTATACGTAACGAAGGAATAGTCAAGAGAAGTACCGTCGCGACGGAGCCGGCGGATTAATGAGAAAGACCGAATTCTCCGATGCTTTATAGGCGAAACCACGCTAAATTCTAGACGGATCATACCGGACGAACGGGAGCGACCTATGGCGAGACGATACGCGATTCTATTGATCATGGCCCTGAGCGTCGCGTCGCTCCACGGGGCGGACCTGAGCGTCCCTCGCCTGAGCCTCCTGACGAACGGCAGGCTGAACGCCGTGGGGGCCTTCGAGCTGGCTACTCGCGTCGATATCGATATGCTCGTCGAGGGCGGCTCCAAATTCGACGCCTGGTTCAAGCTCGGCTTCAGGAACGGCTCGATGGAACAGTATCTGCGGTTCGTGGGCGTCGGATCGTCGCTACCCATCGGCGCGACAAGCGACGACCTGGCCTCGGCGGTATCCGGCCTCGAGGCGTCGACCGGGCTATCCCTGCGTACGGTCGCCATCCAGGTCAACGAGCTCTTCGGCACGTCGCTCGAGCTAGCGGCCTTCGTCGGTCACCTCGACCAGTTCTGCTCCGGCGACGACTTCACCGAGGCCTTCGGGGCCGACGGTTTCGCCACCAAGTACCGGGGCTACTTCTACTACCCGGACGGCATAGGGGGTGACCTGAGTCGCCGCTACGACGGCCTACACGAGGTGTACGGCACCGGCATCAGGTTGGCCATGCCCTTCGAGCGCCTCAGGCCGAGCCTGTACCTCTATCAGGACTCGTGGCTCGGCGCCGGCTACTACTCCGCCGACGCCCGCGTCATGCTCGACGGCGACCGCGTCAAGCTCGAGGCCTTCGCCGGCGCCTCTTTCCCCGTATCGACCGCCGGCACCTACCGGGGCGGCTTCCTGTTTTACTTCGACACCGGGGCCATCGGAGACTTCTACGCCCAGATCGGCGTACCGCGCTGGGACCCGACCGAGGCCTTCAGGATGGATCTCCTCTACTTCATGTTCGAGCCGCGGGTACGCTTCGACGTCGGCGAGCTCGTGCTCAGCCTGTTCTTCCACCCAGCCTGGTACCTCCAGGAGGAGACCGACGAATCCGGAGCGCTCGAGTTCCGCTTCGACCTGGGCTTCGGCGAGGCTTCGGAGGGTTCGTTCAAGGGCGGCGTCGAGTCTGAGCTGGCGTATAACCCGAACCTCGACCAGAACACGCTGACGATGGAGGTAGCGCCATATCTCCAGACGCTCAGGAACGGCGTCCGTTGGGACGCGAGGCTGGCCGTACGGGTCTTCCCGTTCCCGAGCCCATGGTACGGCATGTTCATGCCGACCATAGCCGTCTCGACAGCCTTCTAGGACAGCAAGGAGCCACGCGATGACGATACTGCTGATACGTCCGTTACGATCTGCGCGAGCGCTGGCTCTGATAGCGCTAGCTGGCCTCATGGTCGTGCCGGCCGC
>ENA-UOWO01002828-UOWO01002828.1-activated-sludge-metagenome-genome-assembly--contig:-NODE-2828-length-20966-cov-7.024676_pt1 | contig 20966 bp, 22 predicted proteins | sample MGYA00238148_ERZ761564 | MGnify/ENA primary metagenome ERZ761564 (study PRJEB28885, sample SAMN05720194) | activated sludge metagenome | isolation source: Anaerobic digester | place: USA... | reverse complement strand
CATATAAATCACCGCGTTCAAAGAAATCGGACATCAACGCCAAGGTGGCAAATCTGTAGTCGACTGTTAAGAAATATACGATAAGGTTTGTAATTGAAAACCGGCTGACTTTAGTCAGCCGGTTTTTGGTCCAGGATCAGGTTACGCCTTGCCAAATTCACCAACGATGCGGATGATGTCAAAGCCTTCAGCGTACGGACGCTCAGCCAGGGCACCGTGGCGAATGGCGGTGGCACGCATAATATCCGGAGAGAAATAATAGCGGTTTGAATAGGTGGCGTATTTGTTGAGTGCGGCGATTTTGTTTTCCACAGCTCGTTCTGAAACCTCTGCCAGAAAATTTGGAAAAAAACCGTAACTGCTGCGGAGGACGTCGAATCCCAAAACAGTCGTGCCGCGGAAGGCACGCGTGGCTTCCTGAGTCACAGTTTGGTGGTCCTGGTGGATATCCTGCGCACTGTGGACAAAGACGATCTCGGGTTGATACTGGCGTCTGAGTGCCAGCATTTTCTCAAGGATCTCTTGCCTGAAATCCGGAAAACGGCGGGTTTCGAATTGCCCGAGTTCGATTTGATCGTCCGTAAGACCCAGCTGGTGCATACTGTCGTAGTGTTCTCCAACAAGATGCAGCAGTTCGGGGTTTTTCTGATTGTCTGAGAAGGTCATGCAGTGAATGTCAGCTTTACCAACCATATCGGAGAGGAAAGCTCCGCAACCCAGCTCGATATCATCTGGGTGAGCGCCTAAAAAGAGCAGAGAGCGACCGTAAAAAGTCATATTTTGCATTTTGCCTACTTTGTGGCGATGAAGCCGCCAACCACTTTGGTCATTACGATCGTGCCGTCAGTTTCGATGCGTTTTTTGGCTACCGCTTCGATTTGGCTCATGACCGTTTCGAACTCGTCGTGGGTCTCAAAAAGTGAGTTCCACAGGCGGCGATCTTCCGACATCGATGCGCGGGTGTAGACCATGAAGGGTTCCACCGATTCGAAAGTCAGGGGGTTCTCGAAGATGTGCTGCTCAGTTGCGCTGAAGAGTTTCTGCATGGTGCTGTAGATTTCCGACGCGTAGCGGGAACTGCCCGGCATCGGGGGAATCGGTTTGCCCGTGGCTTCGCGAATGATGTCGTAGAAGACTTGTTTGTTGGTGGGCATGGGACCGGTGGAAAAGAGGCGACCGCCTGGTTTAAGCACGCGGTGTATCTCACCCAAGGTAAAAGGGATGTCTTGCGCGTAGTAGATAGTAAAGCAGGCTGAGGCAAGATCAAAATGATCAGAGGGCAGATCGAATGGCTTATTGAAGTCGAGGTTTCTGAAAGCAACGGCGTTATCAATTGCCTTGTTCTTTTCGCGGGCGTCATCCAGCAGCGACTCGGATACGTCCGTGCCGGTGATCTCAGCGTTCCCGTTCAAGTGGTGGAAGAAGGAGAAGCACTGCTTGCCCGAGCCGCAGCCAACGTCCAGGATTTTGATGCCGGGCTGAAGGTTGAGCACTTCCAACATCCATACGTCAATGTCTTTCGAGCCGTAACGACTGTGAATGTCAATGCGTTTCGCAAGGTCGTCGGTGGTTTCTTGAAAATCGATCTTCATAGTTTCCTCAATGTGGTGTCAAATATTCGCCTAAGTATACTTTGCGGATGGGCAAGATTCAAGCGTCGCGCAAAGCGCTGTCCGAGTTGACCGTTCATCGCTTCAGCAGGCTGGCAAAACCAGCGGCAAAGATTTCGATGGAAGCCTGGATATCCTCAAAGGTGGCGGTGGAGTCCACGGATGGCGTGCCGGCAACGACCAAATACCAATTCCGCTCGCCGCATGAAAAGATGCCCATGTCCGAAACGATGGTTGGGCTCAGCATGGTTCCGCGTTTATTGAGAAACAAGCAATCCGGTAATCGGTCTGTGAGTTTGCCCAGCAAGATCTGGTCGTTTTCGGTGAATACACTCATGAGATTAAGCAAATACTGTGTGTTTTCCTCGTTAAGCGCCGCGCCCGTGTGTAGTAGCTTTAGGGAGGTGAGTAGCTCGTTGGCGGTGCTTGTCCGTGGGTCGTATTTGGTATTGGTCAGACCCCAACCATCCAGCGTCTTTCGCAGTTGGTTTTCCCCGCGGGCAAAGTACTCCAGCGCGTCGGTAGCGGATTCCTCGCTGCGAACGACCATGGCTTCGAGCAGACTGTCAAAATTGCGTCCGTTGATGCCGTTTGTTTTCAGGTCTTCAAGTGTGCGCCCCTGGTCCTCAAGGATGCTTAAAACTGCCATGGCCGTTGGAATCTTGATCATCGAAGCTGGCGGAAAAGGCGTGGTGGGGTTGCGTTCGAACAATACTTCGCCACTGTTGGCATCCTGGATGACGATGTACCAATCTACGCCTTCAATGAGATCATTTTCAAGACCCGAAAAATCCTCACCAGTGCTTTGGCTGGCAGTTGGCGAGGGCATAACTGAGGAGGTTTGAATTGCTGCTGTTTTTGTGGGCAGGATTGGCGTTGAAGTGGCTCTAAAATCAGAAGAAGGACTTGGAGAAGGGTTTACTTCCAATGGATTCGCCTGGCATGCAAGCAATGACAGGGTGAGAAACAAGAGAAAAATTGCGGACTTAGGACGAAGGTGTTTCATGCCAGGCTTCATCCTCAACAAATGCGCGGCAGCATTTCACCCGCGAGCATCTCGAGCACCCTGGTGGTGCCAAAAGGCGTTTTGAGCCAGACCTGCCCCTTGGATTGTTCAAGAACCTTTCCGATGAGTTTGGCTTTCCCGCCATAACGGGAGTTGTGCATGACTTGCAGGGCTTGCTCAGCCTGTTCCGCAGGTAGGATGAGGATCAGTTTACCTTCGTTGGCAAGGTAAAGCGGGTCGAGCCCCAACAACTCACAGGTTTTGCGCACAGGCTTATCCACCGGGATATTTTCCTCGTCGAGCTGGATGTTTACCTTGCTTTGGCGGGCGATTTCCACCAGTGTGGTTGCAAGCCCGCCGCGGGTGGGATCGCGCAGGACGTGGACATCCAAATTGGCATCCAACAAGGCTTTAACCATGTGGTTGAGTGGGGCGATATCCGAGCAAACCTGGCTCGAGAATCCCAGGTTACCGCGTGCTTCCGCCACAGCGATGCCGTGGTTGCCAACCGGACCGGAAATGATGACCGCGTCTCCCGGTTTAGCTTGTTCTCCGCCAATCTGAAGCCTGCTTTCCGCCCAACCGAAGCCAGTGGTGCTGATAAAAAGTTTGTCTGATTTGCCTTTTTCTGTGACCTTGGTGTCGGCTGCGATCAACTCCACACCGGCTTCATGGCAAGCGTCCGCGAAGGAGTCTACGATCAATTCAAGCTCGTGGATGGCAAACCCTTCTTCCAGGATGAAGGTGGCAGTCAAATAATGTGGCTCTGCGCCGAGCGTGGCGACATCATTGACTGTGCCGCAAACTGCCAGGCGGCCGATATCCCCGCCTGCAAAAAAGAGGGGTGTAACAATATGCGCGTCAGTTGAAACCACCAGGCGTTTTCCCGAAGGAGTTTCTGGTATTTTGGCTGCATCGTTGGAAGCGTTGAGAATGGCGTTGGAAAGGCGACTGTGGAAGACATCACGTATTAGATCGTGAGTCATCTGCCCGCCACTGCCATGACCGAGCACGATCGTCCCCCGGTTATGGATGGGGAGCGGGCAGTTGGGACCATCGATAACAGGTAATTCTGGTTGAGTCATTCGTTTATCCTGTGATAGCGATAGTAAGCCGCGCACGCCCCTTCGGAGGAAACCATCGGCGCGCCAAGCGGGTGGCTGGGGGTGCAATCTTTGCCAAAAGCCGGGCAGTCGAGCGGTTTGGCAACCCCACTCAGTACTTTGCCGGCGATGCAGAGCGACGATTCGTTAAGTGGAGTCGGCGCGAGTTCAAAACGGGTGAGAGCATTGAATCTGGCAAACTCCGGCCGCAATCCGAGCCCGGAAAGCGGGATGTGACCGATGCCGCGCCACTGCCGGTCAACCGGTTCGAATACCTGCAGGATCATTTGTTGGGCAACAATGTTACCCGCTTCGGTAACAAAACGCGGGTAGGCGTTGGCGACTTCATGTTGGCCGGCTTCGAGCTGTTGGATGGTCATCAGAATGCCCGTCACAAGGTCTACTGGCTCAAAGCCGGTGACGACGATCGGGATTTGGTATTGCTCAGCAATCTGCAGGTATTCGTGGTAGCCCATGACGGCGCAGACGTGCCCCGCAGCTAAAAAACCCTGGACGCGATTAGCCGGGTTTGAAAGGATGGCGTGCATCGCTGGCGGCACCAACACGTTAGCCGGCAAGATCGAATAATTGGTGATTCCCAATTTCTGTGCCGATAGAATCGTGCTGGCAATAATTGGGGCAGTGGTTTCGAAGCCAATCGCGAAGAAGACGACCTGTTTACCAGGGTTTTCATGGGAGATTCTGAGGCAATCCAACGGAGAATAAACCACACGGACATCCGCACCCTGGGAACGGGCGGTGAAGAGATCCGCCTGGTTACCGGGCACGCGCAGCATGTCGCCAAAAGTTGTGAAGATCACCTCCGGTTGTAAAGCAATCTGAAGACCCTGTTCGATCGCTTGGAGGGATGTGACGCACACCGGGCAGCCCGGACCGTGGATCAGGGTGATCTCAGGGGGCAGCAATTGATCCAACCCATACTGCATGATGGCATGTGTTTGCCCCCCGCAAATCTCCATGATGTTCCAGGCTTGGGTCGTGATGCGGCGAATTTCAGCCATGATGGCTTTGGTCAGCGAGGCATCGCGCAGGTTTGTGGGCGTTTCGATCATTGGTTTTGGTCTTCTTCAGCCAGGCGGGCGTTGAATTCCTGCAAATCGCGAAGAATTTTGAGGGTCTCTACCGCTTCAGTGTCACTCAGAACATTCAAAGCGAAGCCGGCGTGCACCAGGACGTATTGACCGAGCGTGACTTCTGGTGTGGTGGCAATGCAGACCGCTTGCTGCACACCGTCAAAATCGACAGCAGCCATAAGGGTGCCGTCTTGCTCGTAAATTTCCGTGACTTTACCGGGAATACCCAGACACATAGTTACTCCTTCAAATTTCCGCTGACAGCCAGCGCCACCAGCGCCTGACCCAGCGAGACGCCACCATCGTTGGTGGGCAGTTTGCGAGGCCAGAAGACATCAAAACCTGAGGCTTTGAGGGCGCTAATGGTTTGCCTGATCAGAAGCTTATTTTGCCACACTCCCCCGGATAATACCACCTGCCGCAAGCCGGTTTGAGATCGGATCTTTTCAGAAACCTGCACCGCGCATGCCGTCAGACCGTTATGGAAGCGGGCAGAAATGACCGCTGGAGCCGATTTTTGCTTGAGATCCTGAGCGATCGCCCGGATAACTGGAGAAACGAGGATTTGACCATCCTTGATCGGGAACTCATAACCGGATCGCTCATCAGGATCGGCGATGGTTTCGAGCGTAATCGCATTTTGGGCTTCATAGCTGATCTGCTGATGCAAACCGACCAAAGCTGCCACACCATCGAACAAACGCCCTAAACTGCTGGTTTTTGGGCTGTTGAAACCGGTGCGAACCTGGTTGGTAACCGCTGCTTGCTCATCCAAATCCAGTGATTGGTGGAAGGGAAAGGGAAAACTTTCCAGGTCAACGCCAGCCTGGAGGATCAGGCTGAGCGCCATGCGCGCGGGTTTGCGAACAGCAGCTTCCCCGCCAGGCAAGGGCATGTATTCAAGGTGAAATCGGCGATCGAATTTTTCCCAATTGGCTAAAAGCACCTCACCGCCCCAGATAGCTCCGTCAGCGCCGTAACCCGTGCCGTCGAATGCCAGCCCAATTACGGGCTCGCGTTGTTTGAGAGCGTTTTCTGCCATGCAGGAAACGATGTGGGCATGGTGATGCTGGACCTCGACCAAAGGCAAGTTTTCCTCAGCTGCCCGCTGTCGGGCGTAGCGGCTGGCGAGGTAGTCCGGGTGCATGTCGGCAGCCAGGAGCTGTGGCTTGATGCGAAAGATATTCTCGTAATGGTGGACAGCGTCTTCAAAGGCGGTCAGCGTTTCTTGGTTTTCAAGGTCACCAATGTGATGGCTGACGAAGGCGTAACGATCGCGGACGAGGCAAAAGGTGTTCTTGAGCTCCGTACCGCAAGCCAGGGTTGGGATGGCAGTGGTAGGGATTTGCACCGGTAGCGGCGCATAACCGCGAGCCCGCCGCTGAATATGGGTAACGCCTTCTATCACCGAGACCACTGAGTCGTCGATGCGGGTGTGGATCGGGCGGTCGTGCAGCAGAAAGCCATCTGCCAGTTGCGAGAGACGCCTACGAGCGTCGTTGTTGGAATACGCGATGGGTTCTTCGCTAAAATTACCACTGGTCATGACCAGCACTTTCGGAAAGCCTTTGGTGGGTTCCAGCAGCAGAAGATGCAGCGGGGTGTAGGGCAGCATGAAACCCAAGCGGTTTTGGTCAGGTGCGACCAAGAGCAGCAACTCTCTGCCTGCTGGAGTGGTCTCAAGCAAAACGACCGGTGCAATGGGGGAGGTAAGGAGCGTTTCCTCCTCCGGGTTGATTCTGGCAAACTCGTTAATCGTTTCAAGGTCAAAAGCCATCAAAGCGAAGGGCTTTCTGCTGCGGAGCTTGCGCAGGCGTAGTTTTTCGACGGTTTGTGGGTTTTGGGCATCGCAAGCCAGGTGGAAGCCGCCAAGTCCTTTTACAGCCAGGATTTTGCCTTCGGTGAGCGCTTTTCGGGCTGCCTGGATTGCATCTTCGCGTTCCGCCACCCTCTGCCCACCTTGCTCGTACCAAAGCTGCGGACCGCAAACCGGGCAGGCAATGGGCTGCGCGTGAAAGCGGCGGTTCGTGGGGTCCTGGTACTCCGCCGCGCAATCTGGGCAAAGGGTGAAACCTGCCATGGAGGTGTTGGGGCGGTCGTATGGGATGCCAGTGACGATCGAAAAACGCGGACCGCAACGGGTGCAGTTGATGAAGGGGTAGCGGTAGCGGCGGTTTGCTGGGTTGAATAGTTCGCGACGGCAATCCGGGCAGATGGTCAGATCGGGTGAAACGGGTAAGAAATCGGACGGATCATCCTCGCTATGACGGATCTGAAACTCAGTGAAAGGCTGCTCAGGCGCGTCTTCAACAACGAAGCTGTCGATTACCGCCAGCGGCGGCGGGTTTTGCTGCAATTCCTGTAAAAACACCTGCACGTTTGGATCAGCACCACGCAGTTCAATCTCCACACCGTGAGCGTTATTGAGGACCCAACCTGTCAGGGAAAGTCTTTTAGCCAGGTTGAAAACGGTGGGTCTGAAGCCCACACCCTGGACGATGCCGGTGATATGGAGACGTTTGTTGATGACGGGCATAGGACTTACTTTGCTGTGACTTTCGCGGTCAGCCAATCGATCCAGGCGTCAAAACCCTCACCGGTTTTTGCGCTCAGAGCAAAGGTCTGCAGACCCGGATTGAGCATCTCAACGCCTTGTCGAAAATAGTCCATGCGAAAATCGACGTAGGGTAGCAAATCAATTTTGTTAATGATGAGCACATCCAGACCGCAGTAGATGTTGGGGTACTTATAGGGCTTGTCGTCCCCTTCGGGTATCGAGGCGATCAGCACGTTTGCATGCGTGCCGAGCCGAAAAGCAGCGGGGCAAATGAGGTTGCCAACATTTTCAACGATGATCAGATTCAGGTCTTCTAATGGAAGCTCAGCCAAAGCCATCTCGATCATATTGGCGTCCAGGTGGCACTCACCGCCAGTGTTGATCTGAACTGCTGGCATGCCCGCAGCGACGATTTTATCCGCGTCAATGGTGACGGGGGCGGTGTCGCCTTCGATCACGCCGAGTTTGATGCCGGCAGGCAGTCGCTTGATGGTTTCGAGGATGAAGCTCGTTTTTCCAGCTCCAGGGGACGCCATTAGATTGATAGCATAGACATGGTGTTGCTCCAGGATGGCCTGATTGTTTTGAGCCAGGCGATCGTTGGCGTCCAGGATCCGTTTGACAATTTCAACGCGTTGTTTCATCGTTGTTTGTTTCCTCTTTTATGATTTCGATGTGATCAATATGGAACTCTTCCCCGCTAAGAATAATGACATTAATGCCGCTGCAGGATGGACAGGGAGTGAGTTCTTCCTCCAGTGAGTAAGTCGTCCCGCAATCAAGACACTCCAACGTCGCAGTCACACGGTTAAAATGCAATTTCGCGTTTTCGCAGATGGTGCCTTGACTGACGAAGTCCCAATAAAATTGGATCGAATCATCAACGATCGAGGACAAAGAACCGATCGTAAGCGAAATATCTGTTACGAATGCGGCTTGATTCTTCTGCGCATAGTCCAGCACGATTTTCAGAATACTCTCAGTTACAGGCAATTCATGCATGTTTGGATTATACCCTTCATGATGTGTGGCAAACTGCCAGTGAAACCGACGACCCGGAAACGCGTTGGCAAATACGGTCAAAAAACTTGATCGAGCTTATAATAGCCAGCGAGGTGTCATGAATTCAAATATTGATCAAAGTTCAGTCAGCCTGGTTATTCAAGCTGGAGGTAAATCAAGCCGGATGGGGGAAAATAAGGGACTCATGCACTTCATGGGTGTTCCATTGATTCAAAGAGTGTATGAGCGGACGAAAAATATCGCTCATGAAATCCTGATCGTCAGCAATGAACCGGAAGAGTTGGCTTTTATGGATGTCAGCCTGGTGAGCGATAGCATCGTGGGCAAGGGCGCTATTGGAGGCCTGTATACCGCCATGAATAAAGCCAGCAGCGATTATGTGGCAGTAGTCGCCTGCGATCTGCCTTTCGTGAGTGCTGCAATCCTCAATGAAGGTGTGCGCTTGCTGGAACACACAGGGGCAGACGTGGCCATACCGAGGGTAAATGGCGATTTTTATGAGCCACTGCATGCTGTGTATCGGCGGGAACCGTGCAAAAGAGCCATCCTTGATGCCATCCAGGCAGATCACCGCCGACTTATCTCCTGGTTCCCTTCTGTTCGCGTAGTTGAAATGGATGAAGCGTTATGCAAGCAACTGGATCCTTCCGGGCTGGCTTTTTTCAACATAAACAACAGAGAAGATTTTTTGCTGGCTGAGCAAATTGAGATGGGCAAATCAGAATAAAAAAACAACCCCGCTGAAAACCAGCGGGGTTGTTGCCCTAACAAACTATCAGTTGACTGCTTCAATCCTGACAGCGGTAACTTTGTACTCCGGAATTTTTGCGATAGGATCCAGAGCCGCTTTGGTAAGCGTGTTAACATTGGCATGGGGGAAGTGAAAATTCCCATAAATCAGACCTTCGGGCACACGATCTGTCACCCAGGCTCTGGCAGTGATGGTCCCGCGGCGCGAGGTCAATTTGACGTGGTTGACTTCCTCAGTCAGTCCGAGTTGGGCTGCATCTTCATGTGAAACCTCAATCAGAGGTTCACCATAGATTTCCATCAGTTCTTTCACACGGCGGGTTTGCTCACCACTGTGCCAGTGGTAAATGACACGTCCAGTGGTCATCATGACCGGGTATTCCTCATCCGGCAGTTCGGATGGATCCAAGTGAATAGCGGGGATGAAATTGCCCTTACCGCGGGTGAACTTGCCAATGTGGAGAATTGGCGTACCGGGGTGAGTTGGATTGGGGCAGGGCCAGCAAAGCGTTTCGCCGGCATTTAAGCGTTCATGTGAGATACCGCCATAACTGGGGGTCAGGGCAGCCACTTCAGCCATGATCTCACCCGAATCGGCATAATCCCAACCGGAATAAGGAGCCGCATCGATCTGGCGACCGCCCTGAGCGATGACGCGTTTGGCAAGGTCGGCAATAACTGCCCAATCAGGCCTGGCTTCCCCGCGGGGGGTAATAGCCTGACGTACCATTTGTACACGTCGTTCCGTGCTCGTAAAGGTGCCGGTTTTCTCAGCGAATGAAACACCAGGGAGGAGGACGTCCGCATACTTTGAGGTTTCAGTCGGGAAAATTTCTTGCAGAGCAAGGAAATCCAACTCCTCGAGGCAATGCCTGATGTGGTTCGTATCGGGGTCAGTCATCATTGGATTCTCGCCAAGGATATAAAGCGCCTTGGTGGTTCCTTCGAGGACACCCGGGATGATCTCGGTGACAGTCTTGCCAACTTTATTCGAGAGATTGGTACCCCAGGCGGCTTCAAATTTTTGCTGGGAAGCTTCTGCTGTCACGGCCTGGTAGCCAGGGTAAACATTGACGAGGCAGCCCATGTCGCAGGCTCCCTGGACGTTATTCTGTCCACGCAAGGGGTTCACACCGCCACCAGGGACACCAAAGTTACCAAGCATCATCTGCAAGTCAGCAAGCGAGAACACGTTGTGAACACCAACCGTGTGTTGGGTAATTCCCATCGCCCAAAATACAGCCATTGGCGCATTTTTGGCGATTATTTCCACTGCCTCATACAACTGACCAACAGGAATGCCTGTGATCTGGGAAACCTTCTCAGGCGGATATTGCTTGACGTTTTCAACCAGAGCATCAAAGTTCTCGGTGCGTTCCTCGATGAACTGCTTGTTTTCGTAACCTTTTTCAAGGATGATGTACATCAAACCGTTGACCAGGGCGATATCGGTGCCAGGTTTTTGTTGCAGGTGCAGTGTGGCAAATTCGCAAAGGTCAATCTTCCTTGGATCCGCCACGATCAGTTTCACACCCCGGTTCAGGACCGCCTGGCGCATCTTGGCACCAAAGACCGGATGTTGTTCAGTAGTGTTTGAACCAATCACGAGCATTGAACTCGCGGATTCGTAAACATCCTGCATTGAGTTGGTCATGGCGCCGGAGCCAAGGGCGGTTGCCAACCCAGCGACGGTGCTGGCGTGGCAGAGGCGCGCGCAGTGGTCGACATTGTTGGTGCCAATCACCTGGCGGGCGAATTTGTTCATCAGGTAGTTTTCTTCGTTGGTGCACTTGGCGGAAGACAATACTCCGATACTGTCAGGGCCGTAAGTACTGCGTGTCTGTGCAAGTTTTCTGGCCACGAGATCAAGGGCTGTATCCCAATCCGTTTCAACCCACTCACCGCGATCGGACTTTGAGGGTCGCTGAGTGCCATTCAGGAGATACTCACGCACCAAAGGCTTGGTGAGGCGATCTTCATGGTGGATGTACGAGAAGCCAAAGCGGCCTTTCACACACAGGTGCATGCCATTGGCAGGCGCGTGCGGGTTGGAAGTCACTTTTACCACCTTGTCATCGATGACATTGAGGTCAAATTGACAGCCAACGCCACAATACGCGCAGGTGGTTGTCACTTTTTTCTCAGCAGGTTGTTCGTTGATGGTAGGTTTCAGTGACAACGCTCCGGTGGGGCAGTAAGCAACGCAGGCTCCACAGGATTCACAACGAGCGTCGATCATGTCTTCTTCCATACCTGGAGCGATGTGGGCTTCGAAACCGCGTTCAGAAACACCCCAAACAAATCTGCCCTGAATTTCTGAGCAGGCTCTGACACAGCGGGTGCAAAGAATGCACTTGTTCAGATCCACAAAAATAAAGGGATTGGGATCAGAATCAATCTCATAGCGGGGCTTGGAGGACATATACCGTTGCGGATCCAGTCCATAAAAGTGTGCCCATTTAAAGAGATCGTTATCAGAGTTATCAGGTTTGTAGCCATTATCGTGATACACACTCAATAAGAGCTTGAGCACAGACCGCCTTGAGGATGCCAATACCTCGTTTTCTGTTTCAACTTCCATGCCTTCAGTAACTGGTGTTGTGCATGCTGTTGTGAGGCCTCTCGCGCCCTTAACATTCACCAGGCACATACGGCAGGCACCTGTTGGAGAAAGATCCTTGTGGTAACAAAGGGTCGGAATGGTTATTCCAGCATGTTCCGCGGCTTTCAGAATCGTCCAACTGCGATCGGCATCAATTTCTATCCCATTTATCTTTAACTTCGTCATATTTTTCCTTTAAGTTCCAAGTTTTCTGATCTCAACCCGATACTCACTTCGGTTGAAAATGAAAACCTATTTATTTTTTCTCAGGTAGATGAACCAGTAAGCTGCACCAATAAAGATGGCTCCACCAATGATATTTCCGATGGTGACCGGAATAAGGTTATTTACAAAGAAATTACCCAGTGTTAATTTGGGGAATTCGCCTGCTCCGGCAAAGAAAGCGGGATCAGCCCATTTGATGAACAAGCCCATCGGGATAAAGTACATATTCGCGACGCTGTGCTCGAAGCCAGCCGTGACGAAAGCTGCGATAGGGAGAATGATTGCTGCAATCTTGCCGGCTGTTGTTCTGGCAGAGAAGGTCATCCAGACCGCCAGGCAAACCAGGAGATTACACATGATGCCTAAACCAATCGCGGAAAAGAAAGCCAAACCTGATTTTGAGTTTGCGATGGTCAATACTGTTTTTCCGATTGCACCACCAGCAAAGGTGTACTGTTTTGCCATCAGCATGATTGCCGCAACAATGAGGGCACCGACAAAGTTGGCAAGATATACAACGCCCCAGTTTCTAAGCATTTGTTTTAAGGTGATTTTTTTGGAAAGAACCGCCATCAGCATCAAGTTGTTGCCGGTAAAGAGTTCAGCGCCAGCGACAATCACCAGAACAAGTCCAACGGTGAAAATTAAACCCTTGAGAAGAGCGTTCACACCGTAAGGGAACTCGCTTCCATTCGTTCCAACAGTGGTGGCGAGAATGGCACCAAAAGCGATGAAGGCTCCACCAAAAAGACCCAGGAAAAACATTGTCCAAAAATCATAACTTGCTTTTTTGATCCCAATCGTAACCGCTTTGTTTGCAACTTCAGCGGGTGTGAGGTCGTCAACTGAGATAGTAGGTTCTGCCATTTTATTTTCCTCTTTATGTTTTGAATTTTGATTTTTCATTTTTTCGTCAACTTCTATGCATGCATTGGGCAAACGCCAGTGGGGCACACCCCGAGACGGACATGCGCTTCAACTTCTGCACGGAAATAGTTCAACATATCCCGTAAAGGCGTACCTGCGGTTTGACCCAGCCCGCAGTTTGAAAGTTCGAGCAGTTCTTTATTGAGGGCTAACAGCTCATCCAAATCTTCGAGAGTCCCCTGACCCTGGCTGATACCTGTCAGGATGTCATAGGCTCGTTTTGTGCCGATTCGGCATGGGGTGCACTTCCCGCAAGATTCAACTTTGAAGAAGTTGAGCAGCACCTTGGCGAGGTCCACAATACACACTTCATCATTACAAATGAGCAACGCACCTGACCCGAGTGAAACGCCCATTCTTTTGTACGAATCGAAATCCATTGGGGTATCCTGCAAGGTTGCAGGGATAATGGAGCCGCTTGAGCCGCCAGTTTGGGCTAACTTGAAACTGCCAGATTTCATCCCCTTGGCATAAATCGAAACCACTTCCCGCAGGGTGATGCCCATTGGAACTTCGATCAAGCCGGTTACGTTGACGTTTCCCAGGATGGTGCAGACTTTTGTGCCAGGACTGGAAGGAGTACCGAGCGTGCGATACCATTCCGCACCATTGCGAATGATGGCTGGAATGTTCGCGAGCGTCTCGACGTTATTAATGAGCGTTGGTTTTCCCCACAAACCATTAGTGGTTGGGTAAGGAGGACGTGAACGAGGCTCGCCGCGTTTGCCCTCAATGGACTCGATCAGAGCGGTCTCTTCGCCGCAGATATAAGCTCCAGCCCCAGTGTGGACATGGATCTTGAAATTCAATTGTGAGTCAAAGATGTTTTTACCGAGCAAACCATACTCTTCAGCTTGTTTGATTGCTGTCTCAATGCGCTGGATTGCTAATTGATACTCTCCACGGATATAAATGTAGCCTTCATCGGCACCAACTGCATACGCAGCAATTAACATTGCTTCGATAATTGCGTGGGGATCTCCCTCAAGAACTATCCGGTCCTTGAAAGTCCCTGGTTCACTTTCATCTGCGTTACAGACTACGTATTTTTTGTCGCCAAAGGTTTTGCTGACATAGCCCCATTTGACGCCTGTCGGAAAGCCAGCGCCACCACGACCTTGCAGTCCTGAATTTTTGATAATCGCGATGACTTCATCAGGCGTTTTCTGCAGCGCAATGCCAAGGGCTTGATAGCCATCACTGGCAATATAATCATCAATATTCTCAGGATCGATTAAACCGACATTCTTTAGAACGACGCGGTTTTGAGCAGGCAAGGTGCCTTTGCGGGCGGAAAGCCAGGCGACCTTGCCGGACAATTCATGCGCAGGAGCGCGTTTTTCTTCGACGATACGTCCTTTATAGAGATGTTCCTCTACAATGTTAGGAACATCAATCGGATTGATGGGTCCATAGATCACCGCTTCAGGATAGATCAGGACCAAGGGGGAAGCGTAGCTATACCCCAGATCACTGGCCATCGAGAGTGAGACTTCCTCAGTCAAACCGTATTTCTGCAGTTGTTCTTGAAACGCGGCATATATTTTTTCAGATCCTCTCACATTACTTTCAGGATCATTTGACACCAGGATCATTGATCGAGCAGCTTTCATAGCAATCTCCTATTCGTAACGGCTGAGAATCTCTTTGACTTGCCCGGGAGTTACATTTCCGTACATGTCAGTGTCGATCAAGATAACTGGTCCAGCATCACAAACACCGAGACAACTGGTGGTCAGCAACGTCCACTTATTATCCGGGCTGGTTTGACCAGGCTCAAGCGCTAGAGCTTGCTTGAGGATGGCGAAGACCTCCCGACCTCCAACGACATGGCAGGGTGCGCTCTCACAGAATTGGACCACGTGCTTACCACGCGGTTGAGTTGACAGCATCCTGTAAAAAGTGGCAACAGAATGGATCTCTTTTGTTGGAAGGTTCATCAATCCAGACAATTCTTCCATTGCTGGCTGGGAAATGTATCCATACTTATCGGTTATTGCTCGAAGTACAGGAATGAGATCAGCGTGGGTCGCTCCGATACGTTCGACAATTTCCCTGATACCCAGGGTGGTTCCTTCTTCATTCGCAGTGACAGATTGCATGACCTCTCCTGTTCAGAAAACGTTAATTAACTTCAATAGCATCAAACTTACAAGATTGATAGCAAATACCGCATTTGATGCAAAGGTCTTGATCAATTATGTGGGTTTGCTTGCGTTCACCCGAGATGGCACTTACAGGACAATTACGAGCACAGACTGTACACCCTGTACACGGACCGTCCAGGATCTCATATTTAATCAAAGCACGGCAGACTTTTGCGGGACAGCGTTTTTCAAAGATGTGTGCTTTGTACTCATCCATGAAGTGATTCAAGGTGGAAACTACCGGGTTGGGAGCTCCCTGACCTAAACCGCATAAGCTGTTCTTTTTGATCTGTTCGCTGAGCTCTTGCAGTTCTTCAATATCACCCTCTTCGCCCTTACCCGCACAGATTTTCTCCAATATTTCAAGGAGGCGGCGGGTGCCAACACGGCAGGGAACACATTTGCCGCAGGATTCATCCTGGGTGAATTCCATGAAGAAACGGGCAATGTCCACCATACAGGTGCCCTCATCCATGACGATCATGCCGCCGGAGCCCATGATGGAGCCAGCAGCTCCGAGGGTTTCATAGTCTACAGGCAGATCAAGATCAGACACAGGCAGACAACCGCCCATAGGACCGCCAGTTTGGACAGCTTTGAAGCCCTTGCCATCTTTAATGCCGCCGCCGATATCGTAAATGATCTCGCGCAGGGTCATGCCAAAGGGGATTTCGATCAGACCGGTGTGGGCAACGTCACCTGCGAGGGCAAAGGTTTTGGTGCCCTTGCTTTTCTCAGAGCCCATGCTGGTGTACCACTCGAGTCCGCGGTGGATGATCTTTGGTACGTTAGCATAAGTTTCAACGTTGTTGATGTTGGTTGGTTTGCCCCACAAACCCTTTGACGCGGGGAAGGGAGGACGGGCGCGAGGCTCACCCCGACTGCCCTCGATCGAGGCCATTAATGCGGTTTCTTCACCACACACAAAAGCGCCGGCGCCCATGCGGACTTCGATATCAAAGTCAAAGCCAGAACCTAGAATATCTTTACCGAGTAAACCATATTCTCTTGCTTGTTCGATGGCGATATTCAGTGTGCTGACAGCAATGGGGTATTCAGCGCGGCAGTAAACGTAACCCTGATTGGCACCGACAGCATACGCGCCGATTGCCATGCCTTCGAGGACGGAATGGGGATCGCCTTCGAGGACTTTGCGGTTCATAAAAGCTCCGGGGTCGCCCTCATCTGCATTGCAGACCATATATCTGGGTGTGTCAGGAGCCTGGCGGGCAAATTTCCATTTCAGACCGGTTGGGAAACCCGCGCCACCGCGACCGCGCAGTTTGGAATCGAGGATGGTCTGGATAACTTCTTCCGGGCTCATCTCACCGAGGACCTTTGCTAAAGCCTGGTAGCCATCAACAGCGATGTAATCCTCGATATTTCGCGGGTCAATCTTGCCGATATTTTCAAGGATAATACGGATTTCCTTATCCTTGGGTTCACTGAGTTCTTCATCAGTGACATCGCGCATTTGAGCTTTGTATTGCTGGAGCTCACGACCTTTGACGAAGTGTTCCATCACAATTGGACCGACAGTACTTGTGGTCAATTGGATGTAGTGACTGGCTTCAGGGTAGACAAGGATATCAGGACCATCCGTTTCGGGGTCTCCAATTCTGGGGCTGTCCAATACCTGAACTTCCTCCGACAAATTGAGAAGCGCCAATTCCTTGATAAGTTGCTGTTTGATTTCTAATGCCCCTTTATCAATACAGACTGGGTCCATAGAGACAAGCACAGTTGAACGATAATACGCCATAGCTACATTTACCTTCCTGGTTTTATTTCAGCCTGAACTTAGGCTTCTATACGGAAATCCTGGACAATATTGCCCTTAACAACGTGCTCTTGCATGATCTTGACGGCCATGTTTGGGGTCACCTTGCCATAGGTAACGGTTTCGGCACCAGGGAGAATGACTTGCACAACCGGGTCCTGTCCTCCCACACCAATATTACCAGTTTGACGCAGGATGACATCAGGCAGATGTTGTTCCTCAATAAAGGTGAGAATTGCTTTTAAAGTATCGCGGGCACCTGCTGCAATGCCGACAGTTCCCATTCCAATAACAATTTGGGTCTTTCCAGTCTGATCGCGCAGTTCCTTGACTTTCTGGGCCTCCTCGCGCAGTCGCTTGAGGTCATCAATAGATTTAATGGTTGGCATACAGGACTCCTTCTTCGGTTGTAATGATTTTTGTGTTCGTAATTCCATCGCTGATGGTGTTGGAAAGAAATTCGATCACGCGGAAATCACTCAGAGGCAAATCGCCCAGAGCTTCTTTGAACTCCGTGTCATCGAATTCGAAGCTTTGATCGTTGAATTGATATTTGAAAACCCAATTGACAGCTGGAGTACCCAGAAGCAGGGTGATAATGGTATCTTCCAGGTTACCCAGAGGCATTCGGTCAATGTGGCTGTGTTGGAATTTTGCGGTAAGTTTGGTGCCTTTGCCGAGTTCAGATTCAACGGTAAGGAAGCCAACGCAAGCTTCGGCTGCTTGTTTGAGCAGAGGAATACCTAAACCAACTCTGCGGGTAGTGCGGGTGGTAACAAAGGGATCAAGGACGTTTGCCACCATTTCCGGGCTCATTCCCTTGCCATTGTCGACCACTTCCAGCCACAACTCGTCAGCCACAAGGTCTTCACGTACAGAAATCACGATTCTTGACGCGCCAGCTGAGATGCTGTTTTCGGCGATATCAAGAAGGTGAAGAGAGAGTTCTCTCAAGCCGCAGCCTCACTTTGTAGGACATCGGTTAAAATTTTGGCGAATTGAGCAGGCTTAAGACGCCCGTGATTGAGTTCATCCACCACCACAACCGGTGCCTGGCTGCAAGCGCCAACACATCGGCAAACTTCGAGCGTGATGAGACCGTCTGAAGTGGTCTGACCAGGTTCGATCCCCAATACCTGTTTGGCTTTATCGATCAGTTGGGATGCTCCGCCTACGTAGCACGCGGTTCCAATGCAAAATTTGACGACATGTTTGCCACGAGGTTCAGTGGTGAAGAAAGAATAAAAGGAGACCACACCGTGGACCTTACTCACCGGAACTCTCAATTTTTCGGCAACATATGCTTGCATCGGTTTTGTGATGAAGCCAATTTTTGCCTGAAGGTTGTTTAAAACCACCATCAAAGCGCCATTCTGCTCGCCATATTGAGAGATGGTATCGTCGATAATCTGTTTCATCCGGGGATTATCGAGGGGATCCAACTGCTTGGGTGTTGACATCATATTTTTGCATGCTCCTATATCTCAAAGGCACACTGCCTTTGTGAAAAATGTTACAAATAGTTTACTCAATTTGGACGCTTTGGTCAACTTGAAACAGCAAAGAGTTCGTGAAGCGGACAAATGTGCTTGTGCAAACAAGCTTGAGAACGGAACACACGAAAGAATTAGATTATTACGTAATACTCAATATTGAGTCTGAAACGCCTGGCATAAGGCCGAGACTGAAATCTCCTCCAGCTGCAAGGTAAGGATCCCGGTGATGGCATCAAGGTCATGGGCATCGGAGCTGGGAATTAGGTGGAAATCTTTGAGAAACGGATAGCGGCGGATGACTTCGGACTTGGAAATATTGAAAATTTCCAATATTGACAAGTTTAGCTCAGGGGGGATGCCACCCAGGCGAGGCAAGAGACCGTTTTCCTCGCGGTTTACGTGAGCCGGGATGAAGAGACCTCCCAGGCGGTGTACATGCCGTTGGGCCTCGTTAATTGAAAGATATGTTGCGTTGCTGAGGAGGCGGGTTTCGGTATCGACATAATTGCCTTCTGAGTCCACGATCAACTGCATGCCAAAGAAGTCAGGGTTGTTGGGGATGTTCGGCAGGTTTGCATCAACAATTTTCTGGAACTCAACGAGCTGCGCGTAGGTGTCGAACAGGCAAACAACATGGATTTCTTCTGCGGTTGTAAGTTCAATCCCAGGCAGAACGGTCAGCGGTGTGCCTTCTGCGGCTTTAATAGCTGCGGGGACGTTGGCGCTGGCGTTGTGATCGGTGATCGCGATCAGATGGGTGTTGGTTTCGAGAGCGCGTTCTACGATGAAGGAGGGCAGCATTTCCAGCGTGGCACAGGGAGAAAGCACTGTGTGGATGTGGAGTTCTGCCTTGAGGCTTTTCATTGATTTGGATCAGTGTCTTTGATTCCCAGTTCCCAGAGCCTTCCAACAATCTGGTAACTGCCAACAGGCGTGGAGAGCAGCACAATTCCTTCTTGATTGGCACGGGCAATAGTAGCCACGTCTGGCTGAGCATTTTCAGTAATGATGATAGCGGGGATTTCCAACAAGGAGGCGACAGCCACAATGTTGATGTTGGCGATGAGAGTGACCCAGATGCCGTCCGCCTGGGCGCCTGTCATCACGCAACTGAGAAGGTCCGAGGTGTAACCGGATGTGATTTCAATTTGCGAGTAATCGAGTGGCTTTGTCAGAACTTGAAGGTCGATATTGTCTAAGATGGTTTGGAGTGAGCACATGCTTTGTTTAACCTCAACTTTCGGTCTTGTCCAAATACATGGTCATGTACAAATTTGTGCCGCTTTCCCTGGAGGACTTCATGGTCATTTCATCTACACAAGAACGAATATTGACCAAACCCATTCCTGCGCCAAAGCCTTTATCGCGGATCTCTTCGGTGGCGGTGGAATATCCAGGGGTTAAGGCTTTTTCGATGTCATCAATACCAGGACCATCGTCATAAGCTTCCATCGTGATCTTGTGCGGCTCAATTTCCACCCGAAGGAAGCCGCCATTGTTGGTGTGGATGATGAGGTTCATCTCAGCTTCATATACAGCAATTCCGCACTTCCTGGCAATTTGTCGGTTGGCGCCAAGGCGCAACAGGGCTCTTTTGATGTTATTGGATGCTGCACCACCGTTGACAAAGTCATCCTTGATGATGCGATATCGCAGGATGAGACTCGTGCGGTCGGACTCGATGTCCTCAAAAAGGTGAGAAGCGCGATAGCGGATAATTTCCTCGGCTTGATAGTCCCGCTGAAGTGCGGTCAATAAACCGTTGGTAATATCTCCCTTGGTAAGCAGCCCTACCAATTTATTGTTCTCGTTCACAACAGGCAGGCGACCGACTTTTGTCTTTTGAAATACTTTCAGGGCTTCCACAACCTTGTCTATGGCTTTGACAGTGATCAAATCTTTGGTCATGTAGGTGGAAACGCTACGATCGATCCGTCCGTCCCTCAAAGCACGGATCAGGTCTTCGGTGGAAATAATGCCCACAAGTTCACCCTCAACCGTCACAGGAGCGCCAGAGATGCGATATTGTTTGATAACATCAAGCGCCTCGAGAATGGTTGTCTCAGGAGAGAATGTGACAACCTTGGTGGTCATCACCTGGCCGATTTTTAGTTCATAGCCAAGTTCTTCAACCCTGGTGATAACACCAGCTCGATTATCGGAGACAGTAGGCTGGTCGCTCATTGTAGTTTAGGTTTTTGGAAAAAGATTCATTTCCATTTCGCAGCTGGGTAATCCGGCTTGGACAAGCCGACCTGAAATCTCGTACAGACCCAGGTGTGAAGTAGCAACTGGCAGGTTTTCCTCTATGGCGAGATCAAGGATTTCTTGACCCGGATTCTTGCCGCGAGCAAATATGATCAAGCGGATATCTGCAATCAAAGCGGTCCGAACAACCTGGGGATTACAGAGACCTGTGATGAGGACCGCTTCTGACTGGATCGAAGCAAGCACATCGCTCATCAGGTCGCCAGCAAAGCCGCCTTTGATTTCGGGAACATGGTCTACATCTGGCGTGAGGAGCGTGCCTTCACAAAGCGCAATTACGTCCAAAAATTTCATTTCACATCCTCTAAAAAGTTACTTTGTTTTGTCAAGGCAAGTTAGAAATGTCCTAATCTCAGCAATTTAGAAATGTCCTATTGC
>ENA-UOWO01002826-UOWO01002826.1-activated-sludge-metagenome-genome-assembly--contig:-NODE-2826-length-20991-cov-6.564626_pt1 | contig 20991 bp, 16 predicted proteins | sample MGYA00238148_ERZ761564 | MGnify/ENA primary metagenome ERZ761564 (study PRJEB28885, sample SAMN05720194) | activated sludge metagenome | isolation source: Anaerobic digester | place: USA... | reverse complement strand
AAATGGCAGGGGCGGAAGGAATCGAACCTACGAATGCCGGGATCAAAACCCGGTGCCTTAACCGCTTGGCGACGCCCCTACAAGTTTCGTTTTTTAGTCCAGTGCTCCAGCTGCGCAAGCAACATCGAGCGATTCACGCCGTTTGCAACCCAGGCTTTGATGCCTGAAGGCAGACGTTCATGGGCAGCTTGGGCATCGGCAAGGCTTTCAAACCTCACGAAACAGCCGCCACCAGTACCGGTCAGACTTGCCGGGCCGAACTGTGACAAAAGCTTGAGCAGTTGATCAACCGCGACTTCTTTTGCCCGCAGAACCGGCTCGAAGGCATTTCCGAGCACTTTTCCTGTAACGAAGTCGGCTATTGTCGCCGGAGCCGCATTTCGAGTCAATTCCAAAGATTGAAAAAGTTCGCGAGTCGGCACGCTGATGCCCGAATCGACCAATAAATACGCGGCTTTCGGCAGTTCAATCGGCGATATTTTTTCGCCGATGCCTTCGGCCCACGCACTATGGCCATGCACAAAAACCGGCACATCTGCGCCAAGTAACAGCCCAAGGCCCGCCAATTCCTGATGACTGAGGCCAGCCCGCCAAAGCTCATTCAGAACAAGCAGCACTGTTGCCGCATCCGATGAACCACCACCGAAACCACCACCAAGCGGAATCTGCTTGATGACGGCAAGCTCCGCACCTTGCGTGATGTTCGCGCGCGATTGCAGGAGTCTGGCTGCCCGGACAATCAAATCATCGGCTTCATCAACCCCGTAAGAATCAGCACCGGCACGGATTATCTGCCCATCATCGCGCAGCCTGATTTGCACGCTGTCACCCCAGTCGAGCAACTGGAATACGGTTTGCAAAAAGTGGTAACCATCTTCACGTCGTCCGGTGATTTGAAGAAACAGGTTTATCTTGGCCGGTGCCGGCCACTGGCTCCAGCCATGAATTTCGGGGTAATCCGTCACGGTATTTCCCACGCATCGATCTGCAGGCGGACACTCGCGTTTTTGCCCTTGTCGCTGGTGTTCGCAAACACTTTTGTCGGCATCGGCATAACCGCCGAATCCCATCCGCGATAATCCACCAGCCAGCCATTTTCGCGGAATTGGGCGGGCAGTCCGTTCGGTGCAAACTCTATGCGCGTCGCACTGTCGGTACGTATGCCGCGCAACCAGAGTTGCATGTCGTGGAATGGTATGCGCCAGCCGGTCGCCTGCTGCAACACTGCTTCCGCGCTTTCTCCTTCGAGCATTACCAGGCCGAAACCTTCCAGGCGTACGCCGTTACCGATGCTTCTCAAGCGATACTTCTGATTGGTGATCGGCAATGAAATTTCGATATCGAATTGTTCCGCACGTTGCTGCCATCGCAGCTTGACCGTGCCGGCCTGTTGCCCGTCGCTGACCGCAATTCGCCCACGAAAACTCCATTCGACCTGCTTTTTCAACTCCGCTTCGCGCTCGATCTGCCGCTGCACATTGCCAATATCAATTGCCGGCTTCACCTGTGGCTGGCAAGCCGCCAGAAAAAGACAGACCAGGACAGGAAAGAAATTTTTCATGGCGAATATTTTTTCCTGATCACTGGCCAGTAAGCATACTGCGGGTCGATGGCTTGCCCTTGCGACCATATTTTTTGCGCCTCATCCTTTCTGCCAGTCAGCCAGTAGAGCTCGCCAAGATGCGCGGCAATTTCGGCCTCGCGGGATCTTTTCCAGGCCTTTTCCAGCCAGTGCCGGGACTCATCGTATTTTTTTTGCATCAGCTTGATCCAGCCAAGGCTGTCCATGGTCGATGCGGAATCGGGCCGCAGCTTCAACGCCTTCTCGATATAAGGCAAAGCATTGGCATACTGTTTTCGATGCTGCGCCAGCGTGAATCCATAGGCATTGAGTGCCTCCGCATTCTGGTCGTTTTCATCAATAATTTTTTTCAGGTCGGCCAGAGCGGGATCAATTCGATACTGGCTTGCATGCTGCATCGCACGCCCATAAAGCAACAAAGGATCACCTTCAAAAATGGCCAAGCCTCGCTGCAAGGTTCTCATCGCCTGAGTGTCATTGCCCTGGCCTGCCCACATGTCAGCTTCCACCAGGTAGCTATCGCGCACGAATTCGCCATCGGCTTCCTCGTTTTTCTGAAAGGCATGCAACTGCGCCATCGCTTCATTCCATTTGCCCTGTTTTTGCAGGGCGACCGGCAAACGCAGCTGGGCGCGATCACGCTCCTGGCTCACATTCACGCCTCGATACCAGCGTTCGGCATCACTCCAGCGCCCGAGTGAATCGCTTAGCTGACCTAGCAATAGCTGCAATTTCTGACTTGGCTGTTTTTGCTGTTGAAGCAGTGAATTCAGGAAGGCTTCGGTGGCATCGTTTTGTCTGGCTTCGAGGATAAAGCGACCTCGCAGCAACCAAGTATTTTCATCCTGCGGACCGGCAGCAAGATATCTTTCGGCTTCAAGCCAGGCATGCAACTGCGTCAGCTCGGTGATGACGCTTTGCCTGACCCAGCCATTTTGCGGCTGTAGGGTACTGGCCCGTAGAACCATGGCCAGCGCGGCTTCCTCATCGCCCTTGACGCGCAGATCGGATGCCCCGATCACTTGCGCCCGGGCGTCCGTCGGAAATTTCCGGGCGATTTTGGCACTCAATACTTCTGCTGCAACCGGCTCGTTCAGGGCCTCCGCCAGAAACAATAATTGCACGCCGACCTGTACGTTTTCAGGCACGCTCGCGACGCTGACAATGTCGCGTAACACGGCACGCGACATCACGGCACCATCAGTCTTTTCGGTAGTCAATACCGCAAACAGCGAGTCCTTGTATTCGGGCGAGTTGTAGCTCAACAATTTCCTGGAAAAAATATAGGCCGATTCCGCTTCACCGAGCTGCATGGCCAGGCGCAAATTCATGGCCCACATCTGTGCCGAATCGGGCGCCAGCACATGCCAGCGTGCCAGCGCCCTGCGGGCGAGATCGGGCATTTTCATGCTCATCGCGAGCGTTGCGGCACGCTCGGACAAACTGACGTCGTCGCTTAATTGCGCAGCCTTGCCATACTCGATGGCAGCAGTCTTCATATCCTGGTTTTGCAGGGCGTATTCCGCGGCCATGACGGCTGCGACTGCCCGGCTTTTTTCATCCATCAGGGGCTCGGCCGACAAACCGCCCGGCAATAAAAAAAGCCCGAGCACAAACACTCGAAAAATCATTGGAACACCAATACGTTAGAATAGGCGGCACCTGCCAATAGCATAACCCAGCACCGCCCATTCATGCCTTTCATTGCCCTCGGACTGAACCACCAAACCGCACCCATCGCCCTGCGCGAATCGGTGGCGGTAGAGGCTGGGCAGCTGCCGGATGCCCTGAAAGCACTTCAGGCGCTCGATGGTGTTCATGAAGCCGCCCTGCTTTCGACCTGCAATCGAACCGAAATTTATGCCCAAATCGATGCAGGTGCCGAAACCGCTTTGTTGCAGTGGTTATCGCAGCAACATGGATTATCGGCGGACACGCTGCAAACTTATGTTTATGAACATGTCGACGCACACGCGGTAAGACATCTGTTTCGTGTCGCTGCCGGACTGGATTCGCTGATTTTGGGTGAACCGCAAATCCTCGGGCAGGTAAAAACCGCCTGGCAGGCCGCGCGAGAGGCTCACAGTGTCCACGGCACGCTGGATCGCCTGTTCCAACAGACCTTTTCGGTTGCCAAGCGCGTGCGGACCGACACCCGGATTGGCGCTCATCCGGTATCGGTCGCCTTTGCCGCCGTCCGGATGGCACAGCGATTGTTCAGCGAACTCAATCGCGCCACGGTCATGCTGGTCGGCGCCGGCGATACCATCGAACTGGCCGCAAGACACCTGAGCGACGCGAAAGTAAAGCGGCTGCTGATCGCCAACCGCACCCTAGAACATGCGCAGACACTCGCATCGCAACACGGCGGCGTCGCCCTGCCCTTGCATGATATTGATCGGCATTTGTTCGAAGCCGATATCGTGATCAGTGCTACCGCAAGTCGCGAGCCGGTACTGAACAAGTCGATGATGCAATCGGCATTGAAGGCGCGAAAACACAAGCCGATGTTTCTGCTCGATCTGGCGGTGCCGCGTGACATTGCGGCCGATGTGGCGGAGCTCTCCGACGTCTATCTCTATACGGTCGATGATCTGGAACAGGTGATCGAAGACAATCGTGCATCGCGACGCGAAGCCGCGAATGAAGCCGAAGTGATCATCGATCTGCAAGTCCAGCATTTTCTCGCGTGGTCACAGGCGCAGGGAAACCAGAACGCATTGAAAACCCTGCGTTCCAGCGGCGAGCAGGCTCGCGATGCACTGCTCGAACAGGCACGCGAGCAATTACTGAACGGGCAGGACCCGAAAACGGTGCTGGAACTATTGGCGCACAAACTCACGAACAAGTTGCTGCATGCACCCACGGCGGCCTTGCGACAGGCAGCACTGCGTGGCGATGCCGAGTTATTGCGTGCCGCCGAAAAGCTTTACTCCAGCGACAATCAAGACAACGAAAAGTGATTCCATCTTCATGACACCCAGCCTGCTTCGAAAACTGGAAATCCTGGCCGAACGCCACGAAGAGGTCGGACATCTTTTATCCGACCCGTCGGTGATGAACGACAACCAGAAATTTCGCACACTCTCGAAAGAATATTCCCAGCTTGAACCGGTGGCGAACAATCTCGGGCTTTATCGTCAGGCGCAGAAAGATCTGGCTTCGGCCGAACAGATGCGCAGTGACCCGGAAATGCGCGAATTGGCCGAGGAAGAAATCCCCGCGGCGCAGGCGCGCATTGCCGAACTCGACGAGCAATTGTCCTTGCTGCTGATTCCGAAAGACCCGCGCGACGATGCCAACCTGTTTCTGGAAGTCCGCGCCGGCACCGGTGGCGATGAAGCCGCGATTTTTGCCGGCGATCTATTCCGCATGTATACGCGTTACGCGGAAAAGAAACGCTGGCTGGTGGAAATCGTTTCCGCCAGCGAAGGCGAGCATGGTGGCTACAAGGAAATCATTGCGCGCATCGAAGGCAAAGGCGCGTATTCGAAATTCAAATTCGAATCGGGCACGCATCGCGTGCAACGCGTTCCCGATACCGAAACTCAAGGCCGCATCCACACCTCTGCGGCTACCGTTGCCATTCTTCCGGAACTGGATGAAATCGACGAAGTTGAAATCCGTCCGAATGATTTGAAAGTCGATACTTTCCGCGCTTCCGGCGCAGGCGGACAGCACGTCAACAAAACCGACTCGGCGATTCGCATCACGCATCTTCCGACCGGCCTGATTGTCGAATGCCAGGACCAGCGCAGCCAGCACAAAAACCGGGCGCAGGCGATGTCCCTGTTGAAATCGAAATTGTACGAAGCCGAAGTCAGCAAGCAGCAGGCAACGCAGGCGCAGGAACGCCGCTTGCAGGTAGGTAGCGGCGATCGCAGCCAGCGCATCCGTACCTATAATTTCCCGCAGGGTCGGATTACCGATCACCGTGTCGAAGGTTTGACCTTGTATGCCCTGCCGCAAATCATGACGGGCGACATGGACGAATTGATCAACATCCTCACCCGCGAAAGCCAGGTCGATGAATTGAAAATCCTGACGGAGGCTGCATGAGTTCCAGTGCCGAATTTACCACCTTGAATCTGTGCGTTCTGACGGTGTCGGATAGCCGCAGCCTTGCAAACGACAGCTCCGGTGATTTTCTTTGCGAAGCATTGAAAGCGCAGGGCCACCATTTATTCGATCGCGCTTTATTGCCCGACAACAAATACCTATTGCGGGCAAAAGTGTCGAGCTGGATTGCCGAAGAAAAAATCGACGGCGTCTTGATCAATGGCGGCACCGGTTTTACCGGGCGCGATTCCACGCCCGAAGCGATCAAGCCATTGCTCGACAAGGAAATGCCGGGCTTCGGTGAAATGTTCCGGGTGCTGAGTTTCGATGAAATCGGAACGTCGACTTTGCAGTCGCGGGCGTTTGCAGGATTGGCGAATAACACCTTCGTGTTTTGCCTGCCCGGCTCGACCTCTGCCTGCAAGACGGCCTGGGAGAAACTGATTTGCGCGCAGCTGGATTCACGAACGAAACCCTGTAATCTGACAAACCTGAGACCCCGATTGCGGGAATGATTCTGTAGGAGCGCCTTTAGGCGCGACGGATCTGGCGGGATTTATCGCGCCTAAAGGCGCTCCTACGAACACACAAAAGGAAACGCAATGAAAACCAAGGATTACGAAAAAGCGCTGGAACCATTGCAGGTCGAATTGAACCAGGTCGCCCGCTGGCTGCATCACACGGGCAAGCGCGTGCTGGTGATCGTCGAGGGTCGCGATACGGCTGGCAAAGGTGGGGTAATAAATGCGATCACTTCCTGCCTGCCACCGCGCCAATGCCGCGGCGTTGCGCTGTCAAAACCGAGCGATGTCGAAAAAACCCAATGGTATTTCCAGCGCTATGTCGAGCATCTTCCTTCTGCCGGAGAATTGGTGCTATTCGATCGCTCCTGGTACAACCGCGCCGGCGTCGAAAAGGTGATGGGTTTTTGCACGGAACAACAAGTCGCGCAATTCCTGAAGCAGGTTCCGATTTTCGAGAAAATGCTGGTGGATGAAGGCATTCTGCTTTTCAAATACTGGCTGTCGGTGGATCAGCAGGAACAGGAGGAGCGTTTTGCCGAACGCGTGAAAGATCCGACCAAACGCTGGAAGCTGTCGCCGATCGATATCGAGGCACGTGAAAAGTACGTCGAATACGGCAAGGCCCGCGATGAAATGTTTGCCACGACCCACAACAAATATGCTCCCTGGACCGTCGTGGATTTCAACAGCCAGAAGCGTGGCCGACTGACCATGATCCAGGATTTGCTGAAGCGCATTCCCGACCACCAATTGCCGGATGTCAAAATGGAATTCCCGCCATTGAAAGGCAAGCCCAGCAAAGAAAAATTCACCGGCGCGGTAAAGCCGATCAAATCCGCGAGCTGATACCCGACCATGCAAGCAGGCAATCAGCGACTGGAACAATCCCTGCAGGCGGCAATGTCCTGCATTCAACAAAACGATATTGCGCGTGCGGAATTCTTCCTGGATTCCGTTCGCGACGAACCCGATGCCCGCGTCGCTTATTTCAACGGATTGATAGCCCAGTCTCGCCATCGAAAAGACGATGCCGTGCGTTATTTCGGCCGTGCCGCCGAACTCGACAATTTCAATCAGGAATTGACCTCGGACTGTATTTTCAAGCTGATCGGTTTCGGTGCACTGGATCTGGCGGAAAAACTCAACCGGCGATCGGCGGAAAAAACACCGGGCTATTTCGGCCATCATTTTTGCTCCGGCATGATTCATTTGCATCGCAATGCACTTGAGCTGGCGCTTGCGGAATTCCGCACGACGGCAATACTGAATCCGGGGCTGCCGCAAATCCATATTCTCGCCGGCCAGACCTTGCGACTGCTTGGCCGCCTCGGCGAGTCGGAGGATGCCTTCCTGCGGGCACTCGCGCTCGCACCGAACGACGCCGGTCTGCATGAAAACCTCGCTGCACTATTCATGGATTGCAAGGAACACCAGGCTGCATACGAGCATGCGAAAAAAGCGGTTTCCCTGAATTCACAGTCGCCGATGGCTTGGGCACTTCTGAGCTCGACTGCCCGCGAACTGAAACTGTCTGATGAAGCGATGTCGGCGGCCGAACATGCCTGCCGCCTGTCGCCGGAAGATCCTGAGTGCCGACGCAGTCGCGGAACCATGCTGAAGGAACTCGGCAATTTGCGCGCTGCCGCGCTTGATTTCGATTTCGCGACCAGCAGGCGTTTTGCCGTAAGCCCGGATGGTTTCAGCAATATGAAAGAGCATCGCTTTCTGAGCCGTGCAAAACTCGAGCACGATATCGAACAGCTGGACTATCTTCATGCCCATCGCAAGGATGAACGGTTTTTAGATCTCGGCAATGTATATCGTTCTGTTTTGAAGGATCTGCCGGAATCGTTACGCACCGACATATTGCCGGTTCCACACGATGTTCCTGCCCCGTTCAATCAAGCCTATAACCGCTTGGTCAATCTGCAACCAACGGGTTTTTCCGGCACAGCATTGTCGGCCTCACTGGACACCGAGGCAGTGGAAAACGATTACTTCAATCGCGAGCCCGGCATTACCTGGATTGATAATTTACTTTCCGATGAAGCACTCGCCGCACTGCGCCGCTACTGCCTGGAATCCACGCTATGGTTCGATTTCAACCATAGCAACGGCTATCTGGGCGCCGTGTTCGAAAGCGGCTTTACCGATCCGCTGCTGCTGCAAATCTGCGACGAATTGAAACTCCGGTTTCCCCGGATATTCGGTCGCTATCCGCTGATGCAGATGTGGGCCTTCAAATACGACAGCCAATTGCAGGGCATTCAACTGCATGGCGATGTGGCCGCAGTGAACCTGAACTTCTGGATTACGCCGGACGAGGCCAATCTGGACCCAGCATCCGGCGGCCTGCGAATCTGGAACAAGGCGGCACCGGCAGATTGGCGATTCAAGGACTTCAATAGCGGCGATGACAATGCGCAATCCCGCATTCACGAATTCCTGTCCGCGAATGAAGCCAGTGAGATCGTGGTGCCCTATCGCCAAAACCGCGCTGTGGTTTTCAATTCGGATTTATTCCACGCCACCGACGAATTTCATTTCAGGGACGGATACGAAAACCGGCGGATCAATATCACGATGCTGTTCGGCTTGCGTAACGAGGCAAGTACAACAGGACAATAAATTACAGAATACGGAAGCCCGTTTCTTGCGGCATGGATGCCATGTCCATGACGTCCATGCTGTCCACTTTTGCGAGTACCGGGCCTTGCCAAAGCCATTGCTCCAATCTGGCAACCGCCTCGGCAGCTCCCTGCGCCTGCACCTCGACGCGCCCATCCGCCAGATTGGCCGCGTAACCGCTCAAGCCCAGCAATAAAGCCTGTTCCCGGGTGCCGGCACGAAACCAGACTCCCTGCACTTTTCCGGAAACCGTGAACTGCCTGCGGATCATTTTGCCGCGCTGGTTTTTCCGGAATTCACGAGTACTTTTTCCAGATCCGCCATCGTCACCGGACCGAGAAACTTGCTCGCCACCTTGCCATCGGGTGCAATCACATAGGTGAGCGGCAGGCCGACCGGCGTATCGAAATCGGCTGGCGGACTGTAAACGTCCAGTATCGCCATCGGGTAATTGATCGGAATGACCTTGAGGAAGGCATCCATGTCCGCGCGTTCGATTTCTTCATAGGCAAGGCCGATGAAATCGACATCGTCACGCGCCTGATCGAGTTTGTTGAAATCCGGAATTTCCTTCTTGCAGGGCTCGCACCAGGTCGCCCAGAAATTGACCACCACCCATTTGCCGCGATGGTCGGCGAGCTTGTAGGGTTTGCCGTCGTAGGTAGTGACTTCCAGTGTCGGCACTTCCGGTTTTTTCGCCGGTGCGGCGGGCTCCGCAGGTGCGGCTGCCGCCGTCATTTCAGGCGCAGGCGGTGCTTCAATCGCCGTGTCTTTCTTGTTGCAGGCGCCAAGACATATCAGGGCGGCGAATAAAAATCCGGTTTTATTTTTCACTCTGGGTTTCCTTCATTGCTTTTATGAAACTGCCGACACTGCGGCCAAGGGGTTCTTCAAGGGGTTCGCGCAGATGCGACAGTGCATCGATCGCCGCCTTTCCGTAAACATCGTCATGACCCGGCAAATTTACCTGCCTGCTCGGTATGCGCAAATGCAAGCGTTCATAGAGCTCGTTCAATGAGACGGCATTCAGATCACGGGTCAGTACCCATCCGCCGTTCTCGCTGCGCATCACGATATGCAAATTCGACAGACCGGAAAGCAATTGCTGCAGCAAATCATCGGTCATCATCGGCTCAATTTCCTGCATCTGTTGCATGTGGAGTCCATGACCGGTACCACGACAAGCATCCAGGCGTCCGAGCAGGCGCAGATAGGCATAGAACTCCTGTCCGGGCGGCAAGCGGTGAATGCGCGGCTGGTAACGGAATGCCGACAAACTGGCCGCCACCGAGGCACCGAACAGAATCACGACCCAGCTCGAATACAGCCAGACCATGAAAATCGGGATCAGCGCCAGTGCGCCGTACAACTGCTCGAAAGAGGTATTGCGGATGTAACTGGTGAAACCGAATTTCAGGCCTTCAAACAGCAAGGCGGCAAGCAATCCTGCCGCCACTGCAAAACGAATGGGCACATGGCGATGCGGTATCAGCCAGTAAGCCAGAGTCATTGCAGAAAATTCGATCAGGAACGGCGACCAGCGCAATAAAACATTGCTGACGCCCTGGGTCTGCAAACCGGATAACTCGGCATAGGCAAACAGGCTCGACGAAGCGGAAATCGCGGCGACCGTCAAAATCGAACCGAGTGTCAGCAAGGCCCAGTAAAGAAGAAAACGGGTGAACTTGGGGCGGATTGTCGGCACTCGCCAGATGCGATTGAAAGTCCGCTCGATACTCCACATCGTCAACAACACCGATATCAGCAATGCGGTGATTCCCACCACGGTAAGCGATCTGGCGGATGCGGAAAAACCCATCACGTATTGCTCGATCTGTCGCGCGGAACTCGGGACGAAATTATTGAATACGAAATTGATCAGGGTATTGGTCCACTCGTCAAACACCGGGAATGCCGACATCACGGCCAGAAAAACGGCACTGAACGGCACCAGTGCAAACATGGTGGTGTAGGCCAGCGCACCGGCCGACGCAAACAACTGGTCATCAATAAAGCGCTTGGTAATGAAACGGGAAAAACTCTGCAACCGATACCAGTCGGTACGGCTTAGCCAGCGCTTCACGGTGTCAATGAATATCATGGTGCTAGGGTAGCAGACTGCCGCCAAAGCGGCCCATAGGTTAGGCTACACGGATTGTTCAGGAGCATGTATGCAAGAGATTCTGGTTTTGTATTATTCACGCGGCGGTTCGGTCACCGCGCTGGCGCGGCAAATTGCGCGAGGCGTTGAAGAAGCAGGTCTGCAGGCACGTTTGCGCACGGTGCCCGCCGTGGCGCCCGTTACGCAAATTGCAGCCGCTGCCGTGCCCGAAGAAGGTGCGCCCTATGTCGAGAAAAAAGATCTACAGGAATGTGTTGGCCTGATCCTCGGCAGCCCCACGCGCTTCGGCAATATGGCGGCACCAGTAAAATATTTCATCGACACCCTTGGCGCCGAATGGGCCAGCGGCACCTTGGCCGGCAAACCTGCGGCGGTATTCACATCGACTGCGACCATGCATGGCGGCCAGGAATCGACCTTGCTATCGATGATGACGCCGCTATTGCATCACGGCATGCTGATCGTCGGCATTCCGTTTACCGAAGCCGCTTTGTCGACGACAAAAACCGGCGGCACGCCCTACGGTGCAAGCCATGTGGCAGGTGGCGAAGACGATGCAAAACTCAGCGCGGACGAAATGCAACTTGCCCGTGCACTCGGCAAACGCGTTGCGGAAACGGCAAGGAAACTTTCAGCATGAGCCTGTCAAAACGCTGGACAGTGCTCGGTATCATTGCACTGCTTGCTTACCAGATTTTCTGGCATTCCTTGATGGCACCTCCGGAATCGGTGGCGGCATGGCTGGTAACTTTTCTCTTTGCATTACCACTCATTCCGGTTTGCATTCTGCTGATGATGAAACACCGAACTTTTGCATTCTGGGGTGGAACACTGGCGCTGTTTTACTTTTGCCATGGCGTGATGGAAGCATGGACATTACCGGAAATATGGCCGCTCGGCATTGGCGAAGCGCTGATTTCGGTATGGGTTATCATGGCGGCCAGCTGGGACGGCATGAGGGCGCGTTTCAGCAAAAAGCCGGCAGAAAAAACGGCCTGAATCAATCAACTGAATATTTCCGGGATTTGCAATGGATGAACTTCTGATTGTCACCACCGGTGGCACGATCGACAAAATTTATTTCGATGACAAATCCGATTACCAGGTCGGTGATCCGCAAATCGGCGGCATCCTGCGTGAGCTGGGCGTTGCGTTCCGCTTTACCGTGATTCCGATCATCCGGAAAGATTCGCTGCATATCAATCAGGAAGACCGGGAGTTATTGCGCGCAACGATTGCGGCGCAATCGGCAAAAAACGTGCTGGTGACGCATGGCACCGATTCGATGGTGGAAACCGCCAAGGTATTGTCATCCATTGCCGATAAAACCATCGTGCTGACTGGTGCATTGAATCCCGCCCGCTTTCGTGGATCGGATGCCGAATTCAATATCGGCACTGCGGTAGGCGCAGTACAATCACTGCCGCCCGGTGTTTACATCGCGATGAACGGCCGCATCTGGGATCCGGCGAAAGTGAAAAAGAATGTGTCTGCAAACCGGTTTGAAGAAATATGATACGGAAAATTCATAAATAAAAAACGGCGTTCATCGCGCCGTTTTTTATTGCCTCAAGGCATGAGCCGAAAATCAGAACCCGGTGGCAGTCACCGTAGCCGTGACCACAATTTCATAAAACTGACCGTTGGCTAGCGTTGGCAAGGCGTAGTTACCTGCTTGCAATTGTGCAATCGTAGGTGTCGTCGGCGCCGTGCACTGGCCAGGCGTTGCAGAACAAGCTACGGCAGTAACGTTCAGGCCAGTTACGGCAGCGTCGCTAAGCAAGGCACCCGTTACAGCATCGGGGCCATTGTTGGTGACGCGTATGGTATAGAGCGTGGTATCACCCGAGATACGCACGGCCACGCCATCGCTCTTGGTGATGGCCAAATCCGATATGCGACGGACATTGGTATACGTACATACTGTCGCCGTCGCACTATTGGTAATGGTGACATTACGGGCAACCGCACCGCTCGCCAGCGGTGAACCGCCTGTGCATTGCAGCGTAGTGTTGTAATTGGCTGCAACTGCACCACCGCCGAAAGTTTCGGCAGGAAGCGTGACCACATCGCCGGCGAATACATTAACCGTGGTTCCATTGATGCCTGTTGCAGGTGCCGTGGCACTGAACGTCGAATTATTTGTGCCACCGGTCGTGGTGACTGTCGCCGTGTGGCCAGCCACGGCACTTGTCCATGCCTTCACTACCTGCAAGGTCTGGGTTGCTCGTGTATTGGTATAAGTACAGGTAATAGCCGCACCCTGATTTGCAGCGACGATGGCAAGTGTATTGGTGCCGACTTGCCCATTGGTGCCCGTCAAAGTGCCGGCACTGCAGGCAACCACTGTGCCGTAGTTGGATAGCGTTCCCGTTGTCATGGTTTCTGCCGGCAATGTGGCAGTTTCACCCACAGTCACATTCACGAATGCGCCGTTGGTATTTGTTGAAGCCGTCGACGTAAACAAAGCTGTATTGTTCGCAAGGCCCGTGGTCGCGCCGATACTGGCAACGTCGCCGGTCAAACTATTGGCAGCCCAGGCTTTAGCCAAACGGAAAGTCGCACTGGCTCGGCAAAGCGGCAAACTTGCGGCCGCCGGCGCGCCGGTGGTATTCCCTAAGGCACCACGAGTAGCACCGTTATGGATGAATTCGGTGACAGCCGAGGAATTACTCGAACCATTGTCGCCCCCCAGAACCGACTGGGTGCCGCCTGTCGCAGCGATAAATCCGCCACCGCCGCCACCGCCCGGCCCCTCCGATTCGGGTCCGGCGAGGTTTTGACTACCGCCCACGCCGCCGTTGGCATTCAAGGTGACGCTGTTGGTAGCCGATATGACGATACTTCCGCCGCCACCACCACCGCCAGGTGCGTCGTTGCCCGTGGCCGGCGTAACACTTTGCCCGTTCGCCAAAATAGTGCCGGCACCCGTCACCGTATTCGCCAGCAGGAAAACCAGACCACCGCCTCTGCCGCCTGCCGTACCTGTGGAGTTATTCGTATCGCCTGCACCGCCACCGCCGCCGAGAAACAAGCGATTCACGGCGTTATTCGTCAGCGGGCGGCCACCGCGGCCACCGACGTTGTCCCGCTGATCGCCACCCCAGGCGGCATCGCCGGGCACAACGGTGCGAGCATCGACATCATTGGCGGCATAGGTGTAACCGCCGCGTCCGCCGCCGGAGGAAGTACTGGTCGCAAACCCGGCCGCTTCCAGATTCCAGCAAGCGGCAGTTTGTGCTGCGTTCGAGGTTCCTTGCGCCGCCGCATTCGGATTTCCGGTACCGGTATAGGCGACACTATTATTACCATTCGCGCCGCCACCGCCGGCCGCATTGTGGCCATTGCCGCCACCGCCGCCATTGGCGGGAGCGCCGCGGCCGTACCGACCATTCAGTCCGTCATAATCGGTAACCGATCCTGCAATACCTTCGCCTTTTTCGGCGCCGTCATTGCCGCTGGCGGAACGGAAAGTAGTCACCACCGTGGCATCGGCAGGCGAAGTATTCTGCTCCAGACCGCCACCGCGGAACCCTTGGTTCGACACATTGATTCCGCCGGCCACACTGATGGTTGCGGTATTTTGCACAAAGGCTGCCACGATACCGCCTCTGGTTCCGTTCCAGGCAGTTGCGACAATCGTTCCTGCGCCCGACACCGTCAAGGAAGAATATTGGGGAACGCGAACTGCCTGGATTTTGCCGGTTGCCGTGTAGGCAAAACGCAAGCCCGGTGTACATATCGCATTAATGGTGACCGTATTGCCTGCAATGGATCGCACACTGACAAATTCGTAATTGCCCGCATTATTCAACGAGGTGACCGTGCCATATGCGGCGGAATCAGTGCTGGTGATCGTGGCTCCCTGCGCCTGATAAATCATCAGAACATCGCCGGTCGTCAGCCCAGTAACATTGTTGAGGGTAATCGTCGTGTCATTGACATTCAAATTGGCGGCAATGGTGTAATAGTTATTGATGACCGTATTGGCTGTGGTCACGGTCACTGCGCCGTCTTTTCCAGGTTGCCAGGCATAGCATGTCGTTATGGAAACGCTCGACATAGTCAGGGCAAGTAGCAGGAAATTGACGGTTTTTTTAATCCCGCCAATCAATTCCGAAAACCTCGACCCGGTAGTACCCGGTTTAAGCTCAGCCAAAATTCGCAACATCTCTCTCATCCTGAAGTCTTGAATGCATCTTGAAAAAAAACGGCATTTTTCTTGCCGGTCGATGCCCAAGCATCGATAAAAAATTGGCCAGCAGCTTCTTCAGCTCATCCTGCCTGGGGAAGAAGTGACGCGAAAACAATCGGTGACCAGCAGAGGCGAGCGAAGTCATGAAAATGATTCTTCCCGACGTTTCCTGCTGGCGTACCGCACTTTTCACTCCCCGCAAAACCAAGCCCAGCGACTAATACACGCCCGTCAGATTCAGGAACCACCCTTCATGGTTGAAATCCAGCGACGTCAATTTGTCGCTGAATTGCGTGAAGTTGTAGCCGATGCCGACGCGGAAGTTTTCATTGATATGGCGATCAACGCCAATCAACCAGCCCTGGCGTGTACCGTCGTCCTGCACGGTATTCAACCAGCGGTACTCCAGCAAACCATCCCATTTATAGGTGGTTTGATAGCGCACCTGTGCCGCCATGAAATTGGCCGTACTGTCGAACCATGGGCCGGCCGCACGGGTCAGGCGTGCTTCGCCGTGACGACGCGCCAGCTTGCCGGCAAATTCCCAGCGATCATTCGCGCGATAAATACCTTCGAATGAAAGTATCTGCGAGCGCTGATCGTAATCCGACAGGGTGTCCTGGCCGAAGCTGGTCAGGTCGTACAGATAGGTATAACGACCCAGCACATTCCAGCGATCATTCTCGGCCGGACGATACGAAAAACCGAAATTGCCTTCGATGAATTTTGCATCGGCGGCAGGATCGAGCAGATCTTCGGTGTTGCCGAAATTCAGTCGTGCCGCCAGACGCCAATCGTCATTCACCTTGTAGGAAAGACGGTTGGTACCGACCCATTGCTTGCGTTGCTCGACGCCAGTATCGCGGCGATATTCGAGCTTGCTGTTCCAGCTGATGTCCTGATCGGTGAAACCGCCGCTGACGCTGTAGGCATTCCGGTTCACGATGCCCGCCGTATTTTCCAGCTCGCCGCGTTGCAGGGTGAAGCCCGTCGTCCAGCCTTCGCCGGGATAGAAATCCATGCCGAAGGTATGCGCAATGCCACTTTCGTTCGGCGTCTTCAGGAACTGGCTTTCATTGAAAAGATTGACCTGGTTCGAAATGCGCCAGCGCTGTCCAAGCGTAATGCCGGTCGGGTTCTGGCGGCCGAACAAGGTGTCGCCCGTCGTCATGTCGGTCGAATAGGTATAAGCGCCATAAATAGAATGTTCCGGGCTCAAACGGTACTCGGCATTCACTCTTGCGGCATCGCCGCGATCACCGGTGGTGTATTCGGCACCGACCGACGACAAATTGCCGAAGGTGTATTTCGCACCGGCGGTATAGGCATCGTTGTTTGCGTAAGTACCGTTGTCGTCGTCCAGCGTTACCTGGGCAACACCATAGAGTTCGAGATTATTGTCCAGACGCTGTCCATAACGCACCGCGGCAAGAGTGCCCGATGCGGAGACACCGGAAACCGTATCGGTCACCCGACGCAATTCGCCGGTGAGTTCGGCATTGGCATTCGGACGCCACTGCACCTGCATCTGCGATTGTTCGACTTCATTGGCTCCGCGTTTGGCGTCGCTGTAGCGACCGGTCAGACGCCATTGCTCATTGATATTGCCGGCAAATTCGAAGCCCTGCTCTTCGGCGCGTTCACCGGTATCGGCACGCGATACGGAGAAGCCTGCATCGACCTGACGCCACCAGGCACCAGCCGTCCATTCTTCTTTCGTCCAGCCCAATTCCTTGAAGTTTGCGCGTGCTTCGACGCTTTGCGCATCGCCTTCGCGATTCACCGAGCTGGCCGGATTGGTCTGCGTAAACGACAAGCCGCCGTTATCCGAAAAGAACACCGGCGCACTGGTGGCTTTCGAACTGGCCTGCTCGAGTTTCAGGTAGGTACCGCGACCGGCCTGCAAGGTCACATCGACGCCCTGCAATTGGTAATCGTCTCCGGCACGATTTTCATCGACATAGGTGCCGCCGACGGCGAGATGTTCGCCAATCCAGGTACGGCCACGCAAACCGGTACTCATGTCATCACTATTGAAACCGGACGGAATATATTCGTAATCCACCAGCAGGCGATTCTCAAAGCCATCCAGTGGCTGGTCGCGAATGATGCTCGGCAAATTTTCCCGCACGATTTGCGATAGCGGACGCGTCAGGATCAGTCGACCCTGCAATTCGTCGATATCGTAATCAACACCCATCAACAGATTGGCACGCGTTTCAACACGGCCGGTCGTGGTATCGCGCACTTCCAGCACCACTTGCTGCGAACCCGGCAATAAATCGGTATTGCGCAGATAGTACAAACTGCCGCCGGTACCGAGGAACTCGGTATGGCCGTAGGCACTTTGCGCATTGGCTGCAAAACCGCGCAATTCATGTTTCGGGTCGCCCAGTCTTGTCGTACTCGGACTGCGCCAATTCAATGCCGCACCGTAAAGACTGCGACTGTATTGGCCAAATTCCGTGCCGGAAAAACCGGTGCCGAAATTACCCCAGAGCGCCTGGCTTTTATCCCAATCGACGCGGACATAAAGCTGCCCTTGCGAATCAACGTCACGATACGTTGTGGAATCATCGCCGTACACCGGATAGTACTGATCGGGATCCAGGCGGCGGAACACATCGCGAGGATCGGAATCGAGGAAGCCGTTGAAGAGGCGCGTGATTTCCTGTTCATGGGTATCGGCTTGCGCGGTGATCAGGTATTTGCCTTTCACTTTTCCTTTCAGATAAAACGCGAGGCGACCTTCGGTGATGAAACCATCGTATTTGTCATCGGTACCTGCCGGTACCATCGAGCCGCTGACCGAATTGTCGGACAGGGTAACGTCGGCCAAGGCCACCATGAACATGTAACGGCCGGTAACGGTAACATCCATGCTCTGACGTGTTGTCTGTGCCTTGTCGAAAATTTCGACATCAAAGCGATGGGTGCCCACCGGCACCAGATATTCGGCGACGAACTTGCGCTGCTGGTCTACCGGATAACTTTGTCCGTTGATTTTTACCTGTGCGCCTTCGGCAATATCTTCGCCACGCACGCGAACGCGGGAACCGTAAATGCGGATGTTTTGCTGACGCAGGCCGTTCGACGAAAAACTTCTATCCAGCAATTGCCTTGCCTGTATTTGCGAAGCGGACAAACCGAGTTCGGTCGCAACGGCGGAATTCGACAAACCTTGCTGCTGTTTCTTCACGTCTTCCGGGCGAACCAGCTGGATGCGCTGCGCTTCAGTTTCATCGAAATTCCCTTCGTCGTCATAGGCACGGGCGACGAAGATCAGGTCGTCGCCCTGACGCAGATTCAGACCGGCCGGCAATTGGCCGTCCCATTGAACGGTGGTCACGTTTTCAAGCGGCACGTCGATTTTGGCAAGCGCTTCGGTGTAATCCGCATCGGTGCCGCGATAAACCGAAATTTCGATTCGCTTCATGAACGCGACATAGTTGGTGCGCGAAAAGAAACTGATCGGCTCCTGGATTTTACCTTCCGCATACGCGGCAATCGAATTGGCCGTGACATTGAGTTCGGGCTGCGACAACTGCGGATCTTCTGTAGCCCAGATCAAACCGCCATTCGGCAATTCGATTTGTGCGCGACCAAGCTTCGGCGCCTGCGCCGGTTTTACCTGCCGGATATCAACGCGACGATTGTGTTGCAAATCGGCTTTGTCGTTCGCGGTCGATTCCACTTCACCCATGCTGCGCACTTGAACTTCGGTAACGGGTTCATTGGCCACTTCCTGTGCCTGTACTGCCCCGGCACCGAGAGTGCCGAGGATGCTGATCAAGGTGTAATCCAGATACTTCATGCGCGTATTCATTAACCAAGGCTTCCTGTTCATTTGCCTGCTCCCGGCACCATCTCGGCAGCCTCGACTTCCACTTTCAGATTGGCTTTCGCTTCCGGGCCAAGGCGGCTGGCGATATCCGCCAACACGGCCTGGGCACGACGCAGGGCCAAGTCATGATTGTATTCGGCACTACCGCGCATATCGGCATATCCGGTCAGCACGACTGTGCCGCCTTTTGCCGTTTCGATCTGTGCGGCAATGTCATCGAGCATGCGGGTGTATTCCGATTTGATCGTCGTACGATCGGTATCGAAATACACCGCACCCAGTTCGATGGTTGTTGCCGCTTGCGGCATCGGTTCCGGCTCGGGTTCGGGTGCGACCACTTTCGGAGGTGGTGGCAACTTCACGCCGAAGTCGAAGCGGACCGGAATCGCTGGCGTTACGCGGCGCAACAATGGGTTTTCGGTCGTAAACACGGCACCTTCCGGAATCGTGGATTTGTCGACCTTGACCACAACGTTTTGACCACGCTCCTGATTCGAAAGCGTGATGCCTTCGAAATGGTAGCGACCCTTCGAATCGGTTTCGGCAATCCAGCCTTCCACGGTCGCTACGCGAACACCCGGAATGCCTTTCTCGCCTTCATCCTGCCAACCGTCGCCGTCCTTGTCGTCCCATACCTTGCCCCAGATGCGGCTTTGTTCGAACAGCGGATCGGTACCGCCGGCCATTGTTACCGCAGCGGTCGCCGAGTTACTGACGGCGACGCCGAACTGGAACACGGTCGCTTCGTTGACGAATTCGCCTGATGGCAAGCCCGCACTGACACGCAGCAAATAACGAATGGTGGCGGTGCCGCCGACCGGCACATCAATGCCGGAGAACGTGATCGGACCGGTACCGCTGGTCGTACCCGCATTATCGGCGTCGATGATCACCACACTGCCCGGCACGAAGTTGAAACCGGCCGGCGGTGTATCCACCACATTCGCACCGATCACCGGAATCGCACCGATGTTCTGGATCGTGAGCGTGTAACTGACCAGCGAACCGGCTGTCACATTTTTCGGATTCACTTCTTTCAGCAGGCGCAGTTTGTTCGGCTGCGGCAATACCGTCAGCGTTACCGTTGCTTCATCGCAATCGGGCGGCGAATCGGAATCGCAGATCCGGTACACGAAGCTGTCGTTGCCGACAAAACCCGGGTTCGCTGTGTAGGTGAATGAGCCATCCGGATTGAATACCAGCGAACCATTGGTCGGACCAGTCACCAGACTGAACACGCTAGGACCATTGCCCGGTGTGTCATTGCCGACGACCGTGCCAGATACCGGCGCACCTTCCGTGAATACCGTGACATCGTCGTTCGCGACCGGAATCAGATCCGCATCGTTATCGAGGATGTTGCCCGTACCCACCAGCACCGGACCCAGATTCACCGAACCCGACGTGACCGCCGTGATCGTGATCACCACGCTTTCGCTGACTTCGTTCTGGATGTCGTCGATCGTCGGTACCAGGACATTGACTGTCGTTTGTCCGGCCGGAATCGTCACTGTCAAAGTCGGTGCGGTGTAATCAACACCCGAAGTTGCCGTGCCACTCAAGGCGATCGTAATGACGGTGTCAAAGATCGAGGCTTCCGACAAGCTGACCGGATAAGACAACGTGGTTCCTTCCGTCACCGCCGTTGCATCACCAATCGTCACTACCGGACGAGGATTTACCACTATCGTTGCATTGGCCGTGTTGCAGTTCGTCGGATTCAGCACTTCGCAGATCGTGTACGGATAGAGATACATACCGGCCGTTGTATCCGGCGCAATGGTAATCGTGCCATCCGGATTCATCGTGATACTGCCCAATGCCGTGACTGGACCAGCTCCTGGTGTCAGGGTGACATTGCCGCCGACACCCACGCTCACTGCTCCACCATTCAAGGTGTCGTTCGTCAGCACACTCGGCGTCGTTGCACCTGTCGACGGAATGGTGGTTGGACCATCATCCACGGCATCAATCACTGCCGCACTGACCACAATCGTCGCCGTCGCCGTATCGCAATTGGTCGGATTGAGCACTTCG
>ENA-UOWO01002825-UOWO01002825.1-activated-sludge-metagenome-genome-assembly--contig:-NODE-2825-length-21012-cov-5.161760_pt1 | contig 21012 bp, 16 predicted proteins | sample MGYA00238148_ERZ761564 | MGnify/ENA primary metagenome ERZ761564 (study PRJEB28885, sample SAMN05720194) | activated sludge metagenome | isolation source: Anaerobic digester | place: USA... | reverse complement strand
ATGGTACCATCAATATTACCAATCATTAAAAACTCTTTATTTGTATTATCCATTTTGCCAATAAACGGAACACAATAACCGTAAATATTACCGACATCACCTGCTTTAAAATTACCTAAAGAAATGGTTTGAAGTGATAATTTTTTAAGTGCATTGGTACTTGTATCTTGATAGTAAATAATATTGCCTGCTTGGTTACCCACTAAAAGATCTGTTCTCCCATCTTGATTAAAATCATAAACAAGTGGCGCACTATATTTGCCAACCGTAATACCTGGCATGCTATCTGTCGAAAATAAAAAATTAGGTATCACTGCATTAGAGCCTGCATAATTCTTATACATGGCGATAGTCCCTTTTGCATTTCCCATTAATAAGTCATCAATACCATCTCCTGTAATATCTCCAAAGGTTGGGAAAATACCATTATAATTAGATGTACTTAATCCTAAAAAATCTTTTGTAACTAATTCAAATGAGATTGAAGTTCCTGAACTTGTGTTTTTAAAATACGCTAGTTGACTGGTTTTACTACCCGTTATATTATCTAAATAGCCTTCTGTACCAATAAACAAATCTTTCTTTCCATCTTTATCATAATCAAAAAAAGTTGGATAGCTGTATGACCCAACATCAACCATATCAGGTGTAAGAAGCGAATCATGCTGATAAACAAAATTTGGATTCATATCTGTTCCCAAATTTTTATAATAAGCTACGGCATTATAATTCGCTGTGTTTGGATTATCACTATGCGATGTAAACAAAATATCTTTATCATTATCATTATCAATATCAACATGAAATGGTGCAGGCCATGAAGGCAGATTTAAAATATGACCGGTTGCGTTCCACATCGTATCTTGATATGTATAGCTTGCGGCTGTATTCGTACCTGTGTTCTCTAAAAATTGAACATCGTTGAATGATATATTACCTCCTAAAAAATCTAAATCGTTATCACCTTCCATATCTAGTAAAACAAAGCAGTTTCCAGTATGCCGCGTTTTATTGCTGCCCGAAATCCCTTTACATGAGCTACCTAAAATACATGTTCGGTAAAAGGTTTGAAAAAACTTACCATAGCAATTATCAAATAATTCCATTCGCATGCTGTCGCAAGGCAAACCCATTTCAACTTGCATATTTCTCGAATACTCAAGATAATTACCGTTAATTCCGAATGCCACCACATCAATATCACCATCACTATCAATATCCATAATAGATGGAATATCATCTGGTTGAACAAATACATTCACTGGACCAAACATACCAGGGAAATACAAATCTTTATAGTAAGTAAATTTTAATTCATTACTTTGATAATAACCCTTGAAAACAGAAACGCCGGGTGATCCTTTATGAAATAAATCTGGGATACCATCGCAATTATAATCTTTCAGAATGAGGTAATTATAAATGATTGGGAAATTTTTCTCGAACTTCGGATTATATTGATATTTGATTTCACCATTGATACCGACATTCAAAAATGTTTTAATGATATAACTATTATGATCATAAAGAACTAAATCATCTTTGCCATCATTATCAAGATCAACATGGTTAATTTGAACAGAATTTATGCCGCCACACCAAGGTGATAATATAGATGCGCCATACATTGTAACCTGTGGATCATTAAAAGGTTCGTATACTTTACCTTGAAATTGTGCTTTCAAATTCGATACCAGCAGCATTAAAATAGAAAGTAAAATTGTTTGGAATAATTGTTTCATCATGTCAGAATAATAAAGGTGAAGTTAACACATTTTGTGAATGACGAGAAAACAATTGACTAAGTTGGGTTATTGAACAACCATTTGGATAGTGTGCCGAGTTTTTTGCTCGAGTAATATGGTTCTATTCTTCAATTCTTGATCTAATACTTCTTGCGTATAATGGCGAACAGTAAACAAGTATAAATTTTCGTTTCGTTTCACATCATAATCTTTCTCGAGCACTTTTAAAAGATCTTCAAGTCGATCTAGATTACTATCCACACAGGCCACAAAACTGATCGCTGCATTTTGAATCAAGTTGATTTTTATTTTACAATCATGGAAAAGCTCATATACCTTACTCAAATTATCCTCTGTCATAAATGAATAATCTCGAGTATTCACTTGCAACAAAATTTGATTCATTTTGAGCACCATAATCGGTGGGTATTGAATTGGCTTTGTGCTATTATGAATAAGCGTTCCTTTCAAATTTTTATCAAGAAAACATTTAACATACAAAGGAATATTTTTATTTTGTAATGGTTTAATTGTTTTAGGATGGATGACTTGCGCACCGTAATAAGCCATTTCAATAACTTCATGAAAAGTTATTTCTTCGATAGCAATTGTATTTGGAAATATTTTCGGGTCGGCATTTAATAAGCTTGGAACGTCTTTCCAAATGGTGGCACTTTCGGCATCCATAATATTGGCAAAAACTGCAGCGCTATAATCACTTCCTTCTCTACCTAAGGTAGCAGTTGCATTATCATCGGTGCTTCCGATATAGCCTTGTGTAACTACAATATTTTTTGTTGCAAATTCTTTATTGAAAGCATCTTTCGCTAATTTCTCAGTCTTTTCCCATTGTATACCTGCATCACGATACACATCATCGGTTTTCATAATATCTCTAACATCAATCCATGAGGTTGAAATTCCAATTTGATTTAAATAAGCAGCTATAATGGAGGTAGACAATAATTCACCAACACTAACAATTTGATCGTAATAATAATCAAATGGTTTATCATAATTTTCACCTAAAACCCATTCAACTTCAGTGCATAATTCATTTAGTTTTTGTTCTAAAGGTTCAGAACGAAATCCAAGTAAATCAAAGGCATATTGTTTATGATCATTTTCTAATTCTGCAAATAATTTTTTTGCCTCAACCACATCAGATTTTGCGTATGCATTTACAATTTTTTCAAGCGCATTGGTTGTTTTCCCTTTTGCCGAAATAACCACAATCAATTTCTCATTTGCAAAATCTTGAATTAAAGATGCAATATTTTTTGCCCTTTCAACTGTCTCAATCGAGGCACCACCGAATTTAAAAACTTTCATTGAATAATTTAATAAGGGCGCAAATATAATACCAATTCTAATTTTAAAGTTCCAAACTGATTAGAGTCTATTCAGAATATTCAATTTCCTCTTTAAACCCAGCCATTTGACCCAGCGTATTTAGTTTTGGAGTTGCCAAGTCCCCAAATAATTCTTAACAGATCAAATTGAAAATGACAAGTAGCCTCTAAGAATCACATTTTATGGTTTTGCCGCGAAAATAAAATTATTGATATTCTCTTCTAAAATTGTTGCGTCGAGTAAATCAGTATTACCATCGCCATTTAAATCAGTGGTTAAAAAGCAGGTATCAAAAGCATTAATACGATCTTCCATATTGGGTGAGTCAAGCAAATCAATATTTTCATCTTGAATAATTTCTCCTCCAAATAATGCCCAAATTCCTGGCTCAACTTCTTTCATATTATTTCCAAAAGCTTTACTTGCAGCATTTGTAAAATCGTAAGTTATGGGACTTGCACTAATGGTTACTGGTGTTGAACTCCAAGTTTGTATAGAACTATGATGTTTAATCACTAAATAATAATTTCCTTGAATCGCATTATATGTTGCAATGGCTGTTCCGTTTGTAAAAAGTGCGGTACGTATTGAAGTCACAGAATCGTATGGAGCGGTACTATTATGAAGTTCAATATCAATTGAATCGGAAATAGTTGTACTTGCTAATAAACCATGATTAAGCAAGGCAGTTGTCATTCTGCCTGAATCAATATAATAGCCTTCAATATAAAGTTTTACACTAACGGTAGAAGCACATGGCACAATAGAAACATTCACATTTGCCCCCACGCTTGTATCGCAAACTGTACCTCCTGCTCGATAAGCCCTAACAGTATAAACGCCAGATTGGACAGCTGTCACATTGTTGATAGAAATACTTGTTCCTGTAGCAGTAAATGAATTGGGGCCACTCCATACATATCCGATAGCGCTAGGTACTGCAGCAATTGACAAATTCAAATTTGTATTAGGGCAATACAATGTTGTCCCACTTATAACAGGTTTGCTTAACACATTTGAACCGCAACCTGCATTGTCATTATCAATTATTGTTGCCCCTACTGTTGAATTTAAAATAGACATTGGCATATTTGCATTCAAATTTCGCGCATTTGAGATGATGGCATTATACGTTTGAGTTGGTTCGGAAATTCCGTCGTCAACAATTGAAATTGAAAATATTTTAGATGTTTCACCAGGTGCAAATACCAAAGTTTGTGCACATGTACTAAATGTATAATCGTCACCTAAAATTGCCGTTGTACTATTCATATCATAATCAACTGCTACTGCATAAGCTTGAGCCGCCGACATCGTGACTGTAAAAATCTGAACACCCGCATTTTCTAAAACTGATGAAGGAGTTAAAATGCTTAACGTTGGATCATCATTTGTAATTGTAATATCAGCAATGGCTGAATTAATAGACATTGGCATACTTGCATTTATATTTTGCGGATTGCTTATGGTCATTCTGAATGATTCGAAACTAGGTTCACTAATAAAATCATTGATTATAGGAACCGTAATTATTTTACTTGTTTCGCTTGGCTCAAATAGAAGCGCACCACTAGTTGCTGTATAATCATTCGGTGATATTGCACTTTGATTTGAAGTGGTATAATTTACAGAGACTGAATAAGTTTGTGCAGATGACAAGGTAACTGTATAGGTAGCAAAACCTGCTGCTTCAATTACACTGCCTTGACCAAGCATAGAAAGAATTGGATCATCATTCAGTATTGATACATCTGCAATTGTGTTATTAATTGACATCGGCGTACTTGTATTCACATTTTGCGCACCACTAATGGTTATTCTATATGATTCAGCACTAGATTCATTTAAAAAATCATTTATAATTGGAACAGTAAATATTTTACTTGTTTCGCTAGGTTCAAAAATAAGTGTACCACTTGTTGCAGTATAATCGCTTGGTGAAACTGCGCCTTGATTGGATGTTGCATAATTCACAGAAACTGAATAAGTTTGTGCAGAAGATAAGGTGACTGTATAGGTCGCAAAACCTGCTGATTCAAGCACAGACCCTTGTCCTACTAGATTCAAAATCGGATCATCATTTAAAATTGACACATCTACAATCGAATTATTGATGGTCATTGGCATAATTTCATTTGCATTTTGAGCATTGCTTATTGTCATTCTGAATGTTTCGCTGCTGCTTTCATTTAAAAAATCATTTATAATAGGGACAGTAAATGTTTTACTTGTTTCGCTAGGTTCAAAAATAAGTGTACCACTTGTTGCAGTATAATCACTAGGTGAAGTAGCACCTTGATTGGATGTAGCATAATTCACAGATACTGAATAAGTTTGTGCAGTAGACAATGTAACTGTATAGGTTGCAAACCCTGCTGATTCAAGCACAGAGCCTTGTCCTAATAAATTTAAAATCGGATCATCATTTGTAATTGACACATCTACAATTGTATTATTGATAGACATAGGCATTGCAGCATCAATATTTTGTGCAGCACTAATGATCACTCTAAATGTTTCTCCACTTGGCTCACTTAAAAAATCGTTGATAATGGGTACTGTAAAAGTCTTACTCAATTCTCCAGGCATAAACATTACACTTCCACTTGAAGCTGTATAATCGCTAGGTGAAGAAGCACTTTGATTTGAAGTAGCATAATTGACCGACACCGAATAGGTTTGTGCAGATGACAATGTTACTGTATAGGTTGCAAAACCTGCAGATTCTAACACTGATCCTTGACCTAATAAATTTAATAAAGGATCATCATTCGTAATTGTTACATCTGCAATTGCACTACTAATTGTCATTGGCATCGTTGCATCTACATTTTGTGCACCACTTAAAGTAACTCTAAATGTTTCGCCACTTGCTTCATTTAAAAAATCATTAATTATTGCAACAGTAAATGTTTTACTTATTTCACCTGGTGCAAAATTAAGTATACCGCTTGTGGCAGTATAATCGCTTGGAGAAAAAGCACTTTGATTTGAGGTCGCGTAATTGACTGATACTGAATATGTTTGAGCAGAGGACAATGTGACTGTATAGGTTGCAAAACTTGCAGATTCTAGCACTGAGCCTTGACCAACTATAGTTAAGACTGGATCATCATTTGTTATTGTCACATCGGCAATTGAAGTATTAATAGTCATAGGCATTGATGCATTCATATTTTGTGCCCCGCTTAAAGTTACTCTGAATGATTCTCCACTCGGTTCACTTAAAAAATCATTGATAATGGGAACTGTAAAAGTTTTACTTGTTTCTCCTGGGGCAAATATGAGGGTACCACTTGTGGCTGTATAATCACTCGGTGAAAGAGCACTTTGATTTGAAGTAGCATAATTGACCGATACTGAATAAGTTTGAAGGGAAGATAATGTAACAGTATAGGTCGCAAACCCCGAAGCTTCAAGTGCACTTCCTTGACCAATTATAGTTAATACTGGATCATCATTAGTAATTATGGTATTTCTGGTATTACCTCCATTGATGCTTGCGCCCACTGGGGCTGACATAGTAATAAGAAAGGCTTCGGAAGACTCACTTAAAAAATCATTGATAATAGGTATGGTAACTAATTGAGTAACCTCACCAGGCAAAAATGTAAGTGTACCATTAGTGGTTGAATAATCACTTGGCGCTATTGCTGTACCATTTGTTGTTGTGTAATTGACCGTGACAGTAGTTGCTTGGGATGGGCTTAAGGTGACAATATAAGTGACTGCCCCTATCGATTCATTTATTGTCTGCGAAGCTGACCAAGTAAGAGTTTGAGCGTTTGAATCTAATGAAATCAGTATAAATGAAACTAATACAAAAAATGCCTTTTCAAAGATTTTAAATTTAATAATTTTAGCAGTATTTCTAATCAAAGATAATAATGTTTTCATGTGTGATGTTTTGTTGATCACTCAAAAATAGGGCGTATTCTGTAAATTATGTTAGTTTAAACTAGAATATTCGGTTGAAATTAGTGCAATATCGATTGCAAATTTTGTATTAAAATTGATGTTGTTTTATCGAAGATGGATAAGAAACAAAATCGCAAAGAACAAAGCCTTATTCTTTATTAAAATATTGAAAATGGCTTAAATTATCATTATTTCTTATACTAATAAAATATAGTCCAGATGGCAAATTAGAGGTATTAATGTCAATGGATTGTTGCTCCTTCTCTAAATTCAATTCTTGCTGCTGAACTCTAGAGCCAATTATATTGAAAATTTCAATTGTTGTGGCTATAGGTTTTGAAGTTTTTAGTTCTATAGTCAAATTATTTTTTACTGGAATAGGATAAATTCTTATTTGATTTGAATTATCATAATAGGCGCTTATAATATCACTGTAGGTATAATTTCCATCTAAATCAACTAGCTTCAAGCGATAATAGTTATATCCATTATTGGGAGTTAAATGAGAATGATGATAGTTTATACTTTGGGTGTAATTGCCATCATTTGCTTTGCCATCAATTCTTGACAAAAGAGTATTGAAATTTTTGCCATCATGACTTAATTCCAATTCAAAATATCTAATATTCGTTTCATCTGTAGTCTCCCAGTCGATTTCGATTTGTTGATTTGAGATTTGACTTGTAAAATTCAAGAGATGAGCAGGTAAAGCAATATTGGTAGGAAAAGGCGAATGAATATAAAAATTTGAAAAGCTATCAACTGGGAAACAAATTGACCAAACCGTAGTTGCAGCGTTGTATGTTGCAGATATTGCAGAATTTGGAATTGTGATGGCAATACTTCCTGGCGTGCCAATTACACCTCCGTCAACTTGGGTAATAGTTAAATTTGTTGTTGGATTGAGTGGTGTACCTGGGAAAAGACCAGCATTATAATCATTAATATCCATCTGCAAAATATAAAAACATAAATAAGCCTTACCATTTGTTGTTGGGGTTACTTCAAAATGACGATTTAAAAAGGGATGACCATTATAATACTGCAATGAACAATCAATTGTTTCACAAACTGTAACATTCCCTAAATTAATTCCATCAATACTATCTCTTACTGATGCAATCTTGCGGCAGCCAGTGGTTGAATAAAATGTATCATGAACACCTTCAGAATATGGCAGAGTTTCACAAGGTATTATACCACAAATAGAAAAATTTCCAGTTGTAATTTGATTTACTATTGTATCATTTGAAATACATTGAGATTTAGAACTAAAGGTAAGAATACAAGCTAATAGACATAAAGCTAGACAAAGAGTAAATCTATGAAACATGGGTATTCGTTTTAAGTGAGAGAAATTGATTATAGATTAAAGATAGATAAATTATTTCCAAACTCCCATTAGAGCTCAATTAATTACAGAGAATAAAACAATCTCTTTTAGAATTTGATAAAAAGTTACTTTAAAAGAGAATTAAAAAATGACTAACGTTGCTTAAACCAACTTTCTCCAAACAAACAAAGACATCCATTCAGATGCCTTTGTGATAATTTAGTTCCTTTAAAATTTAAGTATAAAACTTATCAACTCATATTTTATTGAATGAATGATACTTCAAATTAAATATTACAATATTTCTTTCTTCGGATGTCGCACTAAAACCTCATCAACCATACCATATTCTTTTGCTTCTTCGGCAGTCATCCAATAATCTCGATCACTATCCTTTTCAACTTTAGAAAATTTTTGTCCACTATGAAGGGCAATAATTTCATATAATTCTTTTTTCAACTTGCCAATTTCACGAGCTGTAATTTCAATATCACTTGCTTGTCCTTCGGCACCACCTAATGGTTGATGAATCATAATTCGAGCGTGCTTTAAAGCAGTTCGTTTTCCTTTTACACCTGCACACATTAATACCGCAGCCATACTCGCAGCAATACCTGTGCAAATCGTACTTACATCAGGTTGAATAATTTGCATCGTATCATAAATACCCAATCCTGCGTAAACGCTACCTCCTGGACTATTTAAATACATTTGAATATCACGTGTTCGATCAACACTTTCTAAAAATAATAATTGTGCATTCACAATATTGGCAACATAATCATTGATACCTTCACCTAGAAAAATAATTCTATCCATCATCAAACGCGAAAAAACGTCCATTGAAGCAACATTCATTGGACGTTCTTCGATAATATATGGGGTTAAATTTGTAATTGATTTATTCATGTGAGAAGTAAAATTGTGCAATGTTGCACTGCTTATACCATGATGCTTGATTGCATATCTATTAAATTCGTTTGGATTCATAATTTTTTTTTGTTTTATCATCCAAAACTATGCTAAAAAATTAAATATGACAAGATGGCTTTTAATTCAATATAAACTATTTTATCTAAATAAAAAAAGATCAGTTTGTCATGAACACTTACAATTGAATGATAGAATATTAGTCGAAAGCGCCTAGAACAAAGTTTTCAGTCTTGCGAGATATTGTATATTTAAATTTTAAATTACCAACAAAAGTGCTTGGAACTAACATAACAAATCTCTACTATATTTGCGTTCATATCCATTGAAGAAAATTTTCATCATATTATGCCTGCTTAGCCAGTTTGCTTCCGCTCAAGACAAAAAAGTAAGTAATTTTTTTAGAGCTGCTGACACTATCAATAAAAAAAGAGTGTCAACAGTATGCGCTGCACAAGGCATTATTTGGATTGGTAGTATGGTTGGTTTAAATCAAGCATGGTATGCGAATTATCCCAAATCATCATTTCATTTATTTAATGATAGTAAAGAGTGGATGCAAGTTGATAAAGTTGGTCATGCTTGGAGTGCCTATTGGGGTGCACAATTTAGTTCTAGTTTGTTTCGATGGTCGGGCATACCACGAAAAAGAGCCGCTATTTATGGCGCAGGTATGGGAATAGCTTATGAAAGTGTGATTGAAATATTAGATGGCTATAGCAAAAAATGGGGATTTAGTTTGGCTGATATGGCTGCAAATGCAAGTGGATCATTACTGTATGCCTCACAAGAATATGCTTGGGGTGAACAACGCATTGAATTTAAATTTTCAACACATCGATATCAATATAACGAACCATCGTTACGTGCACGCGCCGACAATTTATATGGAGCTACCCCATTTGAACGAATTTTAAAAGATTATAATGCCCAAACTTATTGGTTGAGTGCCAATATTTGGTCGTTTAAAAAAAGTAGCAAATTCCCAAAATGGTTAAATATTGCGGTGGGTTATGGTGCAGATGGCTTATACGGTGGATTTGAAAATATTCAGCGTGATGAGAATAACGAAATTGTTCTCAATCAATTTGGTCAACCGAATTTCGATCGGCGTGATATACCTCGTATTCGCCAATTTTATTTATCTCCAGATATTGATTTAAGTAAAATTGAATGGCGGGGTCGAAAATTAAAAGCATTAAAAATATTGAATGGTTTAAAAATCAAGTTTCCAATGCCTGCCCTAGAACTCAATAGTAAGGGGCAATTTAAATTGCATGCCTTTTATTGGTAGTACAATTTACTTTTTTCTAGTATAAACCTCTTTACCATTAATATAAGTCGATTTAATTTTAGCATTATAAATATCTTTCGCATTTGCGTTCAGCAAATCAACACTTAGTATAACAAAATCTGCTGCCTTTCCTTTCTCGAGACTTCCTTTTTCGTCTTCTTCAAAGACCGATTTTGCCGCCCAAATGGTCATCCCTCTTAAGGCTTCTTCTCTTGTAAGCGCATTTTCTAATTGAAAACCTAATTGAGGCAATTCATCTTTATCCTTTCTAAATACAGCCGCATAAAATGTATGAATTGGATTTAAATTCTCTACCGGAAAATCAGTCCCAAGTGGCAACCAATTATTTTGTTGTAGTAAGTTCTGATAAGCATACGCACCAGACATTCGTTTATATTCTATTCTGTCTTCAACCCATTTCATATCACTAATAGCATGGGATGGTTGTACAGAAGGGATAATTGAAAAATCGCGAAACAAATGAATATCATTTGGATCAACAACCTGTGCATGTTCAATGCGCCATCTTCTATCATTTTTAGAGAGCAAGGTCTTGGCATAGATTTTAAGAACCTCCCTATTTGCTGCATCTCCAATTGCATGCACAGCGAGTTGATATTTAGATTGATAAACAAGCTGTGCAATTTTTAATAAACTATCAGAAGATAAAAGCATAGATCCTTTGTGCCCATGTCTATCTGAATAATCATCTAACATAAATGCGCCTCTTGATCCTAATGCACCATCTCCAAAAACCTTAAAACCAGCAATATGCATGCGTTTATTTTTATAAGGCTTTGAAATCAAATAGCTTGAAAAATGTTCATCATCTGCCATCAACATAAAAGTTGATTTAAGCAACAACTTATCTTCTTCATTTAACTTTTTCATCCATTCCATCACTTGATGTGTAATGCCAGTTTCAACAACACTTGTTAATCCTAATTCAAAAAATTCATCCTGTGCTTTTAGTATATAATTGATTGCGTCTTTTTTCTCTAGTTCAGGTAATTTCTTTCTAACTATTTCAATTGCATTATCAATAATAATACCTGTTAATTTTCCATCTTTTTTAACGATTTCGCCTCCAACTAATTTTGTATTGTTGTCAATACCAGATAGATCTAAAGCTTTTTGATTTAGCAAAGCTGCATGACCATCAACTCGAAGCAAGAAAACAGGCGTGTTTGGAAACAAAGTATCGAGTGTATCTTTAGTGGGAAAGTTTTTATTTTTCCAGTCGTTTTGATCCCATCCAGTGCCCTCAATCCAAACGCGCTTATTGGATTTAGAAAAATCAATCAGTTTTTGAATCACTTCATCAAAAGATTGCGTTCCAAAAAGTTTAAGTTTATACGCATCCATCGCATACCCTGTATAATGACAATGAGCATCTATAAAACCTGGATAGATAAATTGCCCTTTGACATCGAGTATCTTCGTGGCATCATATTTCTTTAGTAAAAGATTATCTCCTAGTTCTATAATTTTACCCTCATCAATAATCATTGTATTGACTACTTGACTTGAATCATTCACTGTATAAATATGTGCATTGGTTACAATCAATGCAACCTTTTTTTTAGTTGAACAAGAATAAAAAAGTGGAATCAAAAAGAGGAAATAAACAGTAAATTTCATGATGCATATTTACACCAAGAATTTCTAATCACATAATTAAAATATTGAAGTTTAAAGTTCTAAGCTAAGCATAATTACACAAGCTAGAATTGATTGATATTTCTTATAAAGTATAGAATAACTGAACAAAAATTGAAATATAAATCTCTATGAAAAACATAAATTATTCTAAAACACTTGATTTGATTATGTTTCAAAGTTATGTTGCTGATAAATTATAAAGATTGAATTCAATTCATTTCTTCTTAAATAAACCTCAAAGTTTCAATTGATAAAGGTTGTGAAAGCAATGTTTATATTAAATTTGCCCAAAACAAGATTGCTTATATTTTTTATTAGTAATTTTCAAACTTGCGGATTCTATATTCGTGAATTATAACGTGGATTGAACTAAATTAAAAGATGACAGAAATTAAAAATAAGGTTAAAAGTATAGGCGTTATTGGCTCAGGTTTTGCAGGATTAACATCCGCTGCCATCTTAGCTTCTAAAGGACATGATGTACATCTATTTGAAAAAAATAGCACACTCGGTGGAAGAGCAAGACATTTTGAAGCCCAAGGATTTTTATTTGATCTAGGGCCTAGTTGGTTTTGGATGCCAGATGTTTTTGAAAAATATTATAATATGATGGGCAGTTCAACGGCCGATTTTTATCAACTTATAAAATTAGACCCTGGTTTTAAAGTCATTTTTAGTAAAGATGAATTTTATGATATTCCCGCAGATTTTGATGAACTCTGCAGTTTATTTGAATCTATTGAAAAAGGAAGTGCCTCACAACTAGTCAAGTTTCTTGATCAAGCTGCCTACAAATACAAAGTTGGTATGAAGGATTTGGTTTATAAGCCAGGTCATTCAATTAAAGAATTAGTGAGTATTCAACTTTTACTTGATGTTATGAAACTTCAAGTCTTTTCATCATTTAGCGATCATGTTCGAAAGTTCTTTAAAGATCCAAGAATACAAGCCATACTTGAATTCCCTGTACTTTTTTTAGGTGCTATGCCCAAAGACACACCTGCGTTATACAGTTTAATGAATCATGCTGGACTTAAACAAGGTACTTTTTATCCAATGGGAGGATTTGGCGAAGTGGTTAAATCGTTTGAAACCATTGCTCGAAATTCTGGCGTTCAATTTCATCTTTCACACCCCATCGACCATATTGAAATTAGCAATGGCAAAGCAAGTTCATTGCAAAGTCAACAGGAAAGATTTAAAGTAGACGCTGTGATTGCAGGTGCCGATTATCATCATGTTGAATCTAAACTCTTGACAAAAGAATATCGAAATTATGATGAGGCTTATTGGGAAAAGAAAACCTTTGCACCTTCATCACTTATATTTTACTTGGGTATTAATAAACGAATAGAAAAATTAAATCACCACAATTTATTTTTCGATGAGGATTTTGGCGAACATTCCAAGGAGATTTATATCACCAAAAAATGGCCTGAAAAACCACTATTTTATGTCTGCTGTCCATCTAAAACCGACCCTTCCGTAGCACCAATTGGTCACGAAAATTTATTTGTTTTGATTCCTATTGCCGCAGGGTTAGAAGACTCAGAATCGAATACAAATCACTATTATGATTTGATCATGAAACGGCTAGAAGCTTTTGCTGGAGAGGATATAAAAAATCATGTGATTTACAAACGTAGTTATTCTGTTACTGATTTTAAAAGTAATTATAATGCATACAAAGGAAATGCGTATGGATTGGCTAATACTTTGTTTCAGACTGCTATTTTTAAACCCAAAATGAAAAGCAAAAAAGTTAGCAATTTATTTTTTGCAGGACAACTTACCGTCCCAGGACCTGGTGTACCGCCTTCAATTATATCTGGACAAATTGCTGCCATCGAATTAACAAACTATCTAAATAGATAATTAAATGAAAGAACTTTTTGACTCAGTCTCTTCCATGTGCAGTAAAACCGTTACCCGGGAATACAGTACAAGTTTCTCGCTGGGTATATATTTTTTAGGAAGAAAACTACATAATCCAATTTATGGCATTTATGGTTTTGTGCGATTAGCTGACGAAATAGTTGATAGTTTTCATGAATTTGATAAGCAATATCTACTTAAAAAATTTCGTGAAGACACTGTTGATGCCTTAGATAAAAAAATTAGTTTAAATCCCATCCTTAATAGCTTTCAACATGCTGTTCATACTTTTAATATTGAATGGCATTTGATTGATACTTTTTTAAAAAGTATGGAAATGGATTTAGAGCAAGACCAACATGATCCTGAATCCTATGCTCAATATATTGTAGGATCTGCTGAGGTGGTTGGTTTGATGTGCTTACGTGTTTTTACCGAAGGTGATCAAACTGTGTATGAAAATTTGCGGCCATCAGCGATGAAATTAGGAGCTGCGTTTCAAAAAGTAAATTTCTTAAGAGATTTAAAAGCTGATTATCATATTCTGGGCAGAACTTATTTTCCAGATATAGATTTTGAACATTTTTCAAAAAGCGATAAAGATAAAATTCAATTGGATATTGAAAAAGATTTCAATGCAGCTCTTGAAGGTATTAAAGGTTTGCCTTCCTGTTCAAAACTTGGTGTTTATTTAGCCTATATCTATTATTTAAAATTATTTAGAAAGATAAAAAACACACCGGCCGAAAAAGTGATGATGACGAGAATTAGAATTCCTGACATCAACAAAATCGGTCTTCTTTTTCAATCAATTATTCGACTTAAATTAAATCAATTATAAAGACACTCGCATGAATGATTTAGTTATACTAGTGAATGAACAAGATCAAGAGATAGGCACAATGCCGAAACTTGAAGCCCATCAAAAAGGATTGCTTCATCGCGCATTTTCGGTTTTTATTTTTAATACACAGGGTGAGTTATTACTTCAACAACGTGCTTTCGACAAATATCATTCAGCAGGTTTATGGTCGAATACTTGTTGTAGTCACCCCTATATTGATGAAAATATTTTAACAGCGGCAAATAGACGGCTTCATGAAGAAATGGGAATAGCTACCGACCTCCAAGAAATTCATTCATTCATTTATCATGAAGCATTAGATAATGATTTAATTGAACACGAATTTGATCATGTATTGATTGGCATGACGGATGAGATGCCGAAAATAAATACACATGAAGTTGCAGATTTTCAATATATATCATTAGAAAATTTACAAATTGACATGGAATTAAATCCCGAAAAGTATACCGTTTGGTTTAAAATTTGCTTGACTTCGGTAGCTGAAAAATTTAGATCTTCAAATTATTTTAAAAATATAGTATCATGAACAATTGGCTCTTTTACACACTCACAGTTATAGGTGCATTTATTGCAATGGAATGTGTTGCCTGGTTTACACACAAATATATCATGCACGGATTTCTTTGGTTTTTACATCATGATCATCATGAAAAAGACCATTCAGGCTTTTTCGAAAAAAATGATTTTTATTTCCTCATTTTTGGTTTGCCAGCTGCGTGTTTAATTATGTGGAGTAGCTTGAATGGATTTGGATATGCTTTTTGGACGGGTATTGGTATTACATTATATGGACTCGCTTATTTTATGGTGCATGATATTTTTATTCATCAACGTTTTAAGATGTTTCGAAATTCAAATACACCCTATTTAAGAGCCATTAGAAGAGCGCATAAAATGCATCATAAACACTTAGATAAAGAACAGGGTGAATGCTTTGGCATGCTTTGGGTTCCATTTAAATATTTTATGGATGAGTTAAAATCTGGTTCTAAATAAAATAAGTTAATCTTATATCAATTCAGCTGAGTATTTTACGCCCAAGCATTTATAGACTTAATCCTATACCCTCTTTTATCCGTGAGCCAAACAAAAATTATATGATTGGCAAAATAATTTTATCTGATTTATAAAATAATTTACCTTTAGCCTCTAAAAATAATTTGAAAATGAAATTGAATACCATCTTAATCACAGTTCTTTTTTCTGCCATCACCTTTTCTAGTTTTTCGCAAGTGGCCATCGATCCAACTGGTAAACGATTTATGAAACCGAGAGAGCGAACAAAATTTGGAGGACCAACACAAACCACTCACAAAATACCGAGTGGACCAGATAATATTAATATCACTTTTATTGAAATACAAATCGACCCTTCGAGTAAAGGAGGCATTGAGGTGACTGCTCGTGGAACAAAAACACCAAAAGTAAGAGGATGCGATAATTGCACCGTTGCAGGAAGAGTGATATTAAGTCAGGATGCAGCAAAAGAAATTGAAAGTGTTGCAAACGATGAACCAACTAAAGTAAAACAGGCCAAAAATGCAGCCGCTTGCAGAAAAGTCGTATTTAAAAATGCAGATAATCAAGAATATGCAGTTGTATCAAGTGCCGAAGGAAGTTTTATGTTGAGCACATTACCAAATGGTACTTTTTCGATTTATGTTGGGGGTAAAAAAGTGATTACAGATTTTATTCTTACTACGGTTGAACCGACCGAAGAACAACTAAAAAAGGAAAAAGAAATGCTGGATGCTAGAAAGAAAGAAAAAGAAATGACGCAAGAACAACCAGCAACTGATCATTAATTTGCATCCGTATATACACTTTTCTTATTCAATTAAAGAATTGATTAGATTATAAATCTAAGGTATTATCTTGATCAACATTTTCTTCATACCATTGATCGATGAGTAAATGATTTCCATCTGCAGCCTCCGTTGCCAATTGGTCGCACCGATTATTTTCGGCATGTGTAGCATGACCTTTCACCCAATGAAAGGTAATTGAATGCTGTTTATAAATTTCTAAAAATCGCAACCAAAGGTCCTTGTTCTTTTTGCCTTTAAATTGTTTTTTTACCCATCCGAATACCCATTTTTTTTCAACTGCATCTACCACATATTTACTATCGGTTGTAATTCGGATACGAATATTTTTTCGTGTGAGCGATTCAAGTGCCACAATAACGGCCAACAATTCCATTCGATTATTGGTGGTTAATCTATAGCCTGCGCTTATTTCTTTACGGGTATTTTTCCACTTTAATACAATACCGTAACCTCCTCTTCCGGGATTTCCACGTGAAGATCCATCTGTATAAATTTCTAAAATATCAATCATAATTATTCACTCCAACGATAAGTATTAATAGATAAACCTAGTAAGCCAATCACTCTGTCAACAACGGTTGCAGCAAGTTCATCAAATGATTTTGGCAAACTGTAAAACGAAGGTGAAGCCGGACAAATAATACCACCAGCTTCAGTTACCTTTTTCATATTCTCAATATGAATTAGGTTATAAGGTGTGTCTCGAACCATACAAATTAATTTTCTTCTCTCCTTTAACATCACATCAGCAGCACGTGTGATTAAATTATCACTCATGCCATTCGCAATCCTTCCTAAGGTGCCCATACTACAAGGAACAATCACAAGAGCTTCAAAACTACTACTTCCACTTGCAAAGGGTGCAAAATAATCTTTAGCGCTATACATTTTTATATTTAGATTGAGATAATCTTCATTTTGAAGTTCAAATTTCCAAACATCCTTTGCATTATCACTCATTACTAAAGCAAGTTCAATGTCTTGAATTGCTTTCAATTTTTCTAATAAAACTTTAGCATAAATTGATCCAGAGGCGCCTGTAATTCCTATTGCTATTTTTCTCATTCTAATAATTCTGACTATTTTTGTTGGATTGCAAATTGTAAATCTACAAAAGCAATTTACTAAACACTATTATAAAATGAAATACCTTATTATAAGTTTGACTTTTTGTATGCTAGCCCTTGCTGTGAATGCACAAAAATCAGGCAAACCGATTAAACAAAAAAAAATCAATGGCATTCAATGGTTAAGTTTCGAAGAGGCACAGGCAAAAATGAAGGAAAATCCTAAAAAAGTATTTATTGATATTTATACTGATTGGTGTGGATGGTGTAAAGTGATGGATAAAAAAACGTTTTCAAATCAAAAAGTAATCAATTATATCAACGAAAACTTTTATGCCATTCATTTTGATGCAGAAACAGCTGATAGTATTTTATTTAAAGATAAAAAGTATGGTCGCATCGAAAAAAGTAAAGTCAATGCCTTGGCTGCTGAATTAATGCAAAATGAGTTGAGTTATCCTACCACCATATTTTTTGACGAATTGTTTGTGAACCCAATGCCACTGCCTGGATATTTAGATGTACCCACAATTGAAATGATGTTGACTTATATTGCAACAAATCAACATAAAACAGTGAGGTTCGATAAATTTAAAAAGTCGTTCAAATCAAGTTGGTAGTTGATTCAATATTATTTGTTCACACTAAAAATTTGAATATTATCTTACGCCCTATTTGATACTCCATTTCAGCCCATGTTCAAACGAATTGCTAAACTTATTGAGAAAGATTTACTTCTTGAATGGAGGCAGAAATACTCAATATATGGATTACTGCTCTATCTCTGTAGTGCAATTTTTGCAATCAATGTGATGCAAGAAAAACCAGAATCGGAAGTTTGGAATACCCTATTTTGGATCATCCTTCTATTCGTTTCTGTAAATGCTGTTGCAAAAAGTTTTTTACAAGAACACAAAAACAGAAATATTTATTATTATACAGTTCATCATCCTAAAGAGATTATCATTTCAAAACTCATTTATAATGTGGTGTTGATGATGGCGATGAGCTTGATCAGCTTTTTTCTTTTTGCTGTTTTACTTGGCAATCCAATCATGAATTTTTCAAAATTTTTATTGATGGTGGTTGTTGGCGGCTTGAGTCTTTCTCTCTTATTTACATTATTATCAGCCATCGCCAGCAAGGCGGGAGGCAATTCTGCACTGATAGCGATATTAGGATTTCCTTTGGTGGTGCCACAACTTATTTTATTAGCCGATTTATCTAAGCCTTTATTTATGACAATGTTAGTTATTGGTTGGTGGAAGTTTTTCTTCGTCCTTATTGCTTTAGATATTCTGGTAATCGTTTTATCCATCATTTTATTTCCTTTTTTGTGGAAGGAATAAATTATGAGTATAAATAAAAAATAGTTGAAAAAGTCCTTAAATCGTGCACAACAATACATCATTACTTTAAAAAATAGCGTATTGACTCATTATATTTGCAATCTAATTATTTTACATGTTGTTTAGCCCAATACAATCGGAGGATATCATTTTTTTTGAACAACAAATTGGATCTTCCTTTGTATTCACCCAAGAAATAGATTGTGAAAAATATTCGCATGATCATACCGAGGATTTAAAGTATCAACCTCAACTTGTTTTACTACCAGCCAATTCGAGTGAAATTTCAATCATCATGAAATATTGCTTTGAAAAAAATATTTGTGTCACACCTCGTGGGGCAGGTACTGGCTTAAGTGGCGGCGCATTACCAATTCATGGTGGAATTATATTAAGCACTGAACGTTTAAATAAAATACTTAAGATAGATAAAGTAAATTTCCAAGCCACTGTTGAATGTGGTGTTATTAATGAAGAATTACAACAAGCCGTTATTCAGGAAGGATTATTTTATCCGCCTGACCCAGCAAGTAAAGGGTCGTGTTATTTAGGAGGTAATGTAGCGCATGCAAGTGGCGGACCAAGAGCATTAAAATATGGCACTACAAGAGATTATATATTAAATTTAGAAGTCGTTTTACCAACAGGTGAAATAATTTGGACAGGCGCCAACACACTAAAATACTCAACAGGATATAACCTAACTCATTTAATGATAGGCAGTGAAGGCACCTTGGGTATTGTGACAAAAATTGTATTGAAGCTTATTGCCTATCCGAATAAAAATATGCTTTTATTGGCTTCATTTAAAAGTCCAGTAAAGGCATGCGAAGCAGTGGCAGGTATATTTATGGCAGGATGTTCGCCATCAGTTTGTGAGTTTATTGAACCTGATGGTTTTCGATTATCGAGTGCATTTACAGGACTTGCATTTGAAATTAATGAAGGAATAGAAGCCTATTTATTAATTGAAGTAGATGGCAATGATGAAGATAGGATTATGATGGAATGTGAAAAAATATCGGAGGTGTTAACCACCTTCGAATGTGCAGATACACTCATTGCTTATAGTACCGAACAAAAAGAGTATTTCTGGAAATTACGCCGTACCATTGGCGAATCGACAAAACATAATAATACTTATAAAGAAGAGGATACAGTGGTGCCAAGAGGCGAACTGCCTAAATTATTTAATGGAGTAAAAGAAATTGCATCGCGGTATCATGTACGAACTGTATGTTACGGACATGCTGGAGATGGCAATCTACATGTCAATATTTTAAAAGATGATCACAGCGATTTATTTTGGCAAACAGATGTAAAGGAAGCGATTAAAGAAATTTTCCTTCTTTGCAAATCGCTTGGAGGAACAATCAGTGGCGAACATGGTATTGGGTTGGTACAAAAAGAATTTATGTCATTGGTATTAGATGAAATCAATTTAGAACTAATGAGAAAAATAAAATCAGTTTTTGATCCTAAAGGGATATTAAATCCTGGTAAAATATTTTAATTTTCTACAATGACAGATCATCAAACAAAATTTATCATTGACTTCGATAGCACATTTACGAAGGTTGAAGCGCTTGATGAATTAGCGAATATTGTATTGAATGGGAATAATAATAAATCAAACATTGAAGCTTCAATTATTGAAATAACTCGACAAGCAATGGAGGGTGAATTGTCATTTGACAAAGCTTTATCTCAACGTTTAGAATTATTATCCATTCATCAATCAGATATTGACCAATTAATTGAGGTATTAAAAACGAAAGTGAGTGATTCA
>ENA-UOWO01002824-UOWO01002824.1-activated-sludge-metagenome-genome-assembly--contig:-NODE-2824-length-21021-cov-36.171182_pt1 | contig 21021 bp, 19 predicted proteins | sample MGYA00238148_ERZ761564 | MGnify/ENA primary metagenome ERZ761564 (study PRJEB28885, sample SAMN05720194) | activated sludge metagenome | isolation source: Anaerobic digester | place: USA... | reverse complement strand
TCGTGCGCGCCAACGACACGCGCGCCGAGGTGGCCGACCAGGTCGTCTCGCTGGGTGGCGAGTTCGTCAAGGTCGACTACGAGGAAGAAGGCTCGGGCGGCGGCGGCTACGCCAAGGTGATGAGCGAAGGCTTCCAGCAGGCGCAGCGCGAGATGTACGCCAAGCAGGCGCGCGAAGTCGACATCATCATCACCACCGCGCTGATCCCGGGCAAGCCCGCGCCGAAACTCATCACCGCCGAGATGGTGAGGAGCATGAAACCCGGCAGCGTGATCGTCGACATGGCGGCCGAGCAGGGCGGCAACTGCGAGCTGACCGAGCCCGGCCAGTCGGTGGTCAAGCACGGCGTCACCATCGTCGGCTACACGGATCTGGTCAGCCGGCTGGCCAAGCAGTCCTCGACGCTGTACTCGAACAACCTGCTGCGCCTGACCGAGGAGCTGTGCAAGACCAAGGACGGTGTCATCAACGTCAACATGGAAGACGACGCCATCCGCGGCCTCACGGTCATCAAGGACGGCACCGTCACCTGGCCGGCGCCGCCGCTGAAGCTGCCGGCGCCCGCGCCGAAACCCGCCGCGGTGGCGGCCCCGCCTTCCAAAGGCCACGGCCACGGCGCCGGCGAGCCGATGTCGGCCAAGTCGCTGGCGATCACCTTCGGCGTCGGCGCGCTCGCGCTGCTGGTCGTCGGCCTGTTCGCTCCGGCCTCGTTCCTGTCGCACTTCACGGTGTTCGTGCTGGCCTGCTTCATCGGCTACATGGTGATCTGGAACGTGACCCCGTCGCTGCACACGCCGCTGATGAGCGTGACCAACGCGATCTCGTCGATCATCGCCATCGGCGCGCTGATCCAGATCGCGCCGCCGCTCGAGGGCGCCGGCGCCGACCGGCCGAACGCACTGATCCTCGGCATGGCCGTGCTCGCGCTCGTGCTGACCGCCATCAACATGTTCGGCGGCTTCGCGGTGACGCGTCGCATGCTGGCGATGTTCCGCAAGTGAGGCCACGAAGATGACCGCCAGTCTCGCCACCGTCGCCTACATCGGCGCCACCATCCTCTTCATCCTCAGCCTCGGAGGGCTCGCGAACCCGGAGACCGCGCGCCGCGGCAACCTGTTCGGCATGATCGGCATGGCCATCGCGGTGATCGCCACCGTGCTCAGCCCGCGCGTCACGCCGGCCGGCTACGCCTGGATCGTCGGCGCGCTGCTGGTCGGCGGCAGCATCGGTCTGTACGCCGCGAAGAAGGTGCAGATGACGCAGATGCCCGAGCTCGTCGCGCTGATGCACAGCCTGGTGGGCCTGGCGGCCTGCCTGGTCGGCTTCGCGAGCTATGTCGACACCTCGATCGTCTTCGCCACGCCGGCCGAGAAGGCCATCCACGAGGGCGAGGTCTACGTCGGCATCCTGATCGGTGCCATCACCTTCTCGGGCTCGGTGATCGCGTTCGGCAAGCTGTCCGGCAAGATCGGCGGCAAGCCGATGCTGCTGCCGGGCCGGCACTGGATGAACCTGGTCGCCCTGCTGCTCGTCATCTGGTTCGGCCGCGCCTTCCTGCAGGCCGAGACCATGCAGGCGGGCATGACGCCGCTGCTGGTGATGACGGTGATCGCGCTGCTGTTCGGCATCCACATGGTCATGGCCATCGGCGGCGCCGACATGCCGGTGGTCGTCTCGATGCTCAACAGCTACTCGGGCTGGGCCGCGGCGGCCACGGGCTTCATGCTCGGCAACGACCTGCTGATCGTCATCGGCGCGCTGGTCGGCTCCTCGGGTGCGATCCTCTCCTACATCATGTGCCGCGCGATGAACCGCAACTTCATCAGCGTGATCGCCGGCGGCTTCGGCGGTGGCGCGCCCGCGCCGGCAGGCGCAGGTGGCGCGGCCCAGCCGGCCGGCGAGGTGACGCCGATCAGCGCGGTGGAGACGGCCGAGCTGCTCAAGGAGGCCAAGAACGTCGTCATCGTGCCGGGCTACGGCATGGCGGTGGCGCAGGCCCAGCACGTGGTGTGCGAGATCACCAAGATCCTGCGCGCCAAGGGCGTCAACGTGCGCTTCGGCATCCACCCTGTGGCCGGCCGCATGCCGGGCCACATGAACGTGCTGCTCGCCGAGGCCAAGGTGCCCTACGACATCGTGCTCGAGATGGACGAGATCAACGAGGACTTCCCGGCGACCGACGTGGCCATGGTCATCGGCGCCAACGACATCGTGAACCCGGCCGCGCAGGAAGACCCGGCGAGCCCGATCGCCGGCATGCCGGTGCTCGAGGTCTGGAAGGCCAAGACCTCGATCGTGATGAAGCGCAGCATGGCCTCGGGCTATGCCGGCGTCGACAACCCGCTGTTCTACAAGGAGAACAACCGGATGCTGTTCGGCGACGCGAAGAAGATGCTCGACGAGGTGCAGGCCGCGCTGAACGCGTGAGCGACGATGCGCCGCGACGGCGGCGCATCGATCACTTCCTGGGCGTCAGCCCATGGTCCCATTTCGAGTCGACCCACTTCTCGTTGCGCCACAGCTCGCGGCGGCCGCCGCTGCCGTCGGTGCGGATGACGAGGCGGAACTTCTCGCAGCCGGCCATCGGCACCTCCGGCTCGATGGTGATCTCGGTGTCGGTGCGCGTCACTTGCGCCGGCACTTCGGCTCGGCGGCAGGCGTCCATCGCGCCGGCGTTGGTGCTGAAGGTCGCCTTGCCGTCCTTCTCCGCCAGCGAGACCGAACCGACGACGAAGTTGTCCTTGCTGTACTGGCCGCCGAGGCCGCTCTTCTTGTAGGACTTGTATTCCCAGGTCTGCGCCTGCGCGCTCAGTGGGGCGAGCGCCGTGGCAGAGAGCAGGGCGGTCAGCGCCAGTCGCGCAGCACGGTTCAGCGGGGTGTGTTTCATCGTTGTCTCTCCTTGGGGTGATGGGGCTCGGGATCAGCGTGATTGCAGCGGGTACCACCAGCCGTTGGTCGCCAGTACGTGGTACTGGCCGCCGGCATCCACGCGATAGGTCTGGCCCTGGTGCACGTGCTGCGTGTTCGGCTGCCAGGTGTGCGGCAGCACGAGCGACGCACCGTTCGGCGCGAGGTAGGTGCTCTGGCCCGTGAGCTGGCGGCCGGCTTCCTGCTGGTTGCGCGCGTACCCGTCGCGCTGCTGCTGCTGCGCCGCGCCGCGCTGGGCCTCGGCTTCGCGCAATTGCTGGACCTTGGCGCGCTCGGCGCTGGCGATTCCGGCCTCGGTGGCGCGCGCGTGGGCGATGCCCTGCGCCGAGTAGCCGTTGGTGTAGATCCAGTTGTAGGTGTAGGTCGGGTAGTCCATCGGCGGGCGGCCGGCGGCGCGCATCTGCGCCAGGTGCTGCCGGTAGCCGGCCTGCACCTGCGGATCGGCCATGCGCTGGCGCACGTTGTTGTCGACCATCTGCTGGCCGCGTGCGATGTTCGCGTTCATCGCCTGGATCTGTTGCTGAAGCATCGCACCGTAGTCCTGCGCAGGTGCCGGCCCGGCCAGTCCCACGAGGGCGGCGCCCATCAGCAGCAGGTGGCGGTTCTTCAAGGACATGGTGGATTCCTCCGTCTGCGAGGGCGGACGCCTGTCGCCCGCCTGTCCTGGTGAAGGCGCAATCCCGGTACAGAACGGATCACGCCGCGCCGACTTTTTTGTAACAGCGGCATCGGCTGGGCTAGAGTGCGGCGGACACCCCGACCCAAGATGAACCCCGAGCCCGCCGTCACCGAACTGCTGCGCCAGGCGGCCGAGGGTGACGCGCCGGCCCGCGACGCCTTGCTGGCCGCCGTCTACCAGGAGCTGCGTCGGCTGGCGCGGCGGATGCTGGCCGGCGACCGCATGCGCCACCAGCTGGCGCCGACCGAGCTGGTGCACGGCGCCGCGCTGAAGCTGATGGGGCAGGACCATGTCTCGGCACGCGACCGCGCCCACTTCCTCGCCTACTCCGGCCAGGTGATGCGGCAGGTGCTGCTCGATCACGTGCGCCACGACCGCGCGGCGCGGCGCGATGCCGGCGTGCAGGTCACGCTGGTGTCGACGATTGCCGACGAACCGCGCAGCGACCTCGACGTCGAATCGCTGCACGAAGCGCTGGAGCGTCTGGCCGAGGTCTCGCCGGAGCTGGCGCTGCTGGTCGAGCGCCGCTACTTCGGCGGCATGACGGTGGAGGAGATCGCGCTGCTCGACGGCAGCTCGGCTGCCACCGTCAAGCGCCGATGGCGCGCCGCCCGCGCCTGGCTGCACGACGCGCTGGGGCCTTGAGCCGGGCGATCAGCGCTGGCAGCGCCGCGCCGCCTCGCGCTCCTTCTCGGCGTTCTGCTTGCGGTCGAGCTCGGTCAGGCCCCAGCGCTTCTCGTACTCGGCCCAGGCCGCGATCGCGCGGCGCGAGGCGGCGCAGGCGGCCTCCGCGTCGCCCTGTCGCCAGTACAGCTCGGCCAGCGCATGCAGCGGCACTACGGCATCACGCGCCGGCTCGGAGATGTCGGGCGCGCGCACTGCGCGGGCGCGGCGCTCGCGCAGCACGTCCTCGGCCAGCGCGATCGCCTCGTCGTGGCGCGACAGGCGGCCCAGCAGCATGGAGCGGTCGCTGCGCAGGATCAGCATCAGGCGCTGCGCGTTGTCGTTGCCGGGGTCGAGCGCGATCAGGCGGGCGACCATGGCCAGGCCGGTGTCGTTGTCTGCCAGCGCCTGGCCATGCCGGCCGAGCTCGCTCAGCGCCAGCGACGAGGCCCAGCGGCTCACCGCGGAGCCGTCGAGCAGGCGCCGGTCGTTCGGCGTGCGCTCCAGCGCCTGCGCGTAGGCTTGCTGGGCACGCCGGTAGGCAGCCAGCGATTCCTCGAAGCGGTCGAGGAAGAACAGCGAGTCGCCGAGCTGGCCGGCGGCGCGGCCGGCGCGATAGCCGAAGTCCATCTCGCTGCGCAGCGCTTCGGTCAGGGCGAGCAGCCGCGCCTCCTCGGCCGTGGCCAGGGCGATGGCGGCGGGCGACTCGTCGATCCAGTCCATCGCGAAAGCCTGCGCCAGCCGTGCACTGCTGAGCAGCGTGTGCAGTTCGGCCTGGTCGCGGGCCGTGGCATTCGCGGCCACGGCGGCTTCGAGCGCGCGCTGCAGGTTCGCCTCGGCCTCGCGCGACTTGGCCAGCTGCTTGCGCGCATCGTTGTCGACGCCTCCGTAGAAGTCGCCCAGCCGCTGCTGGACGCGGCCGAGGTCGCGCCGCCAGGCCCATTCGCCCGGGCGGCGCTGCACCAGCGCGGCGAGCATGGCTTCGGCGCGTTCGAAGGTGGGCCGGGCCGCGGCGCGCTCGCCCAGGTTGGGGATGGCCCAACCGCCCTGGATCTCGGCGAGCCGCCCGAGGCCGACCGCCACCTCGCGCTGCAGCTCCGGCCGGTCGCCGGCAGTGCCGGCCAGCGTGTCGAGGTACTGCTGGCTGCGCTCCACCAGGCCGCGGCGGATGGCCGTCGTGCCGGGGGTCGATTCCAGGCGCGCGTCCAGGTCGAACAGCATGTAGTTCGCCAGCGAACGCACTTCGCCGAAACGCTGCTCGGCGTCGCGCCGGGCGGCATCGGCACGTGCGTAGAGCGTGGCGATCACGGCCAGCGCCACCACCAGACCGCCGAGCGACAGCGCGCCGGCCGCGACGCGCCAGGGGTGCCGCTGAATCAGCTTGCGCGCGCGATAGCGCCAGTGGCCGGCAAACGCGGCGACGGGCAGGAGGGCGAGCCAGCGCTGCAGGTCGGCGGCGAAGGCGTCGACGCTGGCGTAGCGCGCCGGGGGAGACTCGGCGAGCGCCTGCCGGGCGATGGCGGCGAGCTCGGCGTCGAGTGCGCCGTCGGGCCCGGCGGATGCCGCGTTGCCGGGCCGCTGCCCGGTCAGCAGTTCCACCAGCAGCACGCCCAGCGCATAGACGTCGTCGGCCACCGTCGGCGGTTCGCCGGCCAGCCGCTGCGGGCTCGCGTAGTCGCGCGTGAAGCCGTGAGGCAGCGCGGGGTCGATCGCATCGCGCAGGCGTGCGATGCCGAAGTCGATCAGCTTGGGCGCGCCCGATCCGTCGACGAGGATGTTGGCCGGCTTGAGGTCGCAGTGCAGCACCAGATGGCGATGCGCGTCGGCCACCGCATCGCAGACCTCGCGCAGCAGCGCGACGCGCCGGCGTGCATCGAGCTCGTGCCGCTTCGCGTGCTCGTCGATCGGCAGGCCCTGCACGAACTCCATGACGAGGTAGTGCAGGCCGTCGGCGGTGGTGCCGCCGTCGAGGATGCGCGCGATGCCCGGATGCTGCATGCGCGCGAGCAGGCGGCGCTCGGCGTCGATCAAGGCCTCGACCGGCACGCGGCCGCCGAGGGGGCGCACGAACTTGATGGCCACCGTCTGCTCGAACAGGCCGTCGTTGCGGCTGGCGCGGTAGACCGCGCCCATGCCGCCGCTGCCGATCAGTTCCTCGAGCCGGTAGGGGCCGACCTGGGCGGGCGGCAGGACGGAGCCGCCACCGGCGGCGACGCCATCGACCACGCTGCCCGAGGCGAGCACGCTGCCCGCAGCGTCGGCATGCAGCAACGCACGCACCCGCGCCAGCAAGGCGGTGTCGCCGGCGCAGCGTTCGCCGAGCCAGGCCTCGCGCGCGTCCGGCGAGACGTCGAGCGCCGCGTCGAACAGCGCCAGCGCATCCCGTTCGGCTTGGGCGTTCACGGGGGTGGCAGGCATGCGCCGCAGACTATCGAAAAGCGTTTGCGCGGGCCACTGGCGCCACACCCGCATCCGGGTGCCCGGGTTGCTCAACCGCGCAGCGTGGCGGGCAGGCTCGCGCGCCGCGGCAGCCCGTCCATGTCGCCGACGACCTGGATCACCTGCGCGCCGACCCAGTTGGCGCGCGCCAGCGCCTGCGGCCAGTCCAGCCCCTCGAGCCGGCCGCTGATCGCGCCGGCGGCGAAAGCATCGCCCGCGCCGACGGTGTCGACGATGTTCGTCACCGGCACGCCAGGAACGCGGCCCGCACCCTCGCGCGTGCGCCAGTAGGCGCCTTCGGCACCGAGCTTGACCAGCACCGCGCGTGCGCCGCGGTCGAGGTAGAAGGCGGCGATGTCTTCCGGCGCGTCCAGCCCGGTCAGCGTGCGGCCCTCGGCGATGCCGGGCAGCACCCAGTCGGCCAGGCCGGCCAGGCGGTTCAGGTGCGCGGCCATCGCCTCGCGGCTGGGCCACAGCTTCGGGCGCAGGTTGGGGTCGAAGGACACCGTGCGGCCGGCGGCGCGCATCGCCGTCATCGCCTGCTCGACGAGCTCGGCGCAGCTGGCCGACAGGGCCGGCGTGATGCCGGTGACGTGCAGGTGCCGCGCGGCGAGGAAACGTGCCTCGTCGAAGTCGGCCCGCGACAGCGCACTCGCCGCCGAGCCGCGGCGGAAGTACTCGACCACCGGGTCCTGCCCTTCGAGCGCGCGCGACTTGAGCATGAAGCCGGTGGGCCGCGTGGTGTCGGTGGCCACCGCCGTGCAGTCGATGCCCTCGGCCTCGAGCGCGCGGCGGATGTAGCGGCCGAACGAGTCGGCGCCGAGCCGGCTGACCCAGGCCACCTTCAGCCCGAGCCGCGCCAGGCCCACGCCGACGTTGCTCTCGGCACCGGCGACGATCTTGGTGAAGGTGGCGGCGTCTTCCAGCGTGCCGGCCTCGTGCGCCGCGAACGAGACCATGGTCTCGCCGAGCGTGATCACGTCCAGCGCGGTCGTCGTCATAGCGGTGAGGCTACACCGAGCCGCGAGCTCCAGGCGCGCATCTCGGCGGTCAGGCCGGGCTCGATCGGGATGCCCTCGACGCGGCGCTTCGCCTGCGCCGCCAGTTCCGGATCGCCCGGCATGCGCGGAGCGCCGGGCTCGGCGGCCAGCGCGCGCGCCATGTGCTCGACGGTGGCGGCGAACATCGGCCCGCCGGCGAATCTCATCGGATCGATGGCGACGAAGAAGGCGCCGATGCGGCGCGGCCGCTCCAGCTCGGCGTACATCGGGCCGATCTGCGGGCCATATGGGTTGCCGTTCAGCGGCCCGCACAGCAGCTCGACGATCAGCGCCAGCCCGTAGCCCTTGTGGCCGTAGTCGGGGCCGCCGAGCGGGCGCAGCGCGTTGGCGGCCTGCGCGTCGGTGGTGTCGCCGCCCTCGCCGTCGACCGCCACGCCGGGCGCGATGGCGGCGCCTTCTCGGCGCGCGTTCATCACGCGGTTCCAGGGGATCGAGGTGGTGGCCATGTCCAGGCACACCGGCTCGGAGCCCTCACGCGGAAAGGCCAGCGAGATCGGATTCGTGCCGAGGAAGGGCCGGTGCCCGCCGAAGGGCGCGGCGATCTTGTCCGAATGCGTGAAGGCCATGCCGATCAGCCCCTCGCGCGCGGCGACGCGGCTGTACAGGCCGACCGCGCCGCAGTGCGACGAGTCGCTCACGCCCACCGCGCCGATGCCGTTCTCGCGCGCCAGCTCGATGGCCAAGCGGTTGGCGCGGTGCGCGACGACGATGCCCAGGCCGCGGTCGCCCGCCACCTGCGCGGTGCCCGGGCCGCTGCGCGTGACGACGATCTCCGGCCGGGCCTGGATGGAGCCGTGCGTCAGGCGGTTCAGGTAATGGGTGAGCCGCGCGATGCCGTGCGAATCGATGCCCCACAGGCTGGTCTGCACCAGGCTCTCGGCGAGGCAGCGTGCGTCGTCCTCGGGCAGCTCGAAGTGGCGCAGGCAGGCGATGGCCCAGTCGGTCAGCACCGCCGCGCCCACGTTCAGCGCACCTGCGCCGCCGCTCATTCCATCGTCTCCAGCGTCGCGCGCACACCGTCGCGGCGCAGGCGCACGGCCTGCCGCGACACCGCGTCGATCACGCCGCGCTCGCGGCCCAGCGTGCCGAACACCGGTGCGTAGCCGAGCAGCGTGGCGATGCGCGCGGACTCGGTGGGCGCGCCCGCGGCGCGCGCATGCAGGGCCTGCAGCTCGGCGGCCAGCGGGTCGTCGATCGCGAAGCCGCGACCGGCTTCGTCGACGCCGCCGAGAAACTGCAGCCAGGCAGCCAGCGCGAGGGCCAGATGATCGATGGACGCACCGGCCGCCAGACGATCGCGCAGCGTGCCCAGCCAGCGCTGCGGGATCTTCTGCGAGCCGTCCATGGCGATCTGCGCGGTGCGGTGCGCCAGCGCCGGGTTGGCGAAGCGCTCGATCAGCCGGGCGCGGTAGGCGGCCAGGTCCACACCCGCCAGGCCGTCGACCGTGGCCAGCGTCGGCTCGATCTCCTCGCGCATGAGCGCCTCGGCGAAGCGGCGCAGCGCCGGCTCGGCGATCGCGCGGTCCACCGTCGGCCAGCCGGCCAGCACGCCGAGGTAGGCGATCGCCGAATGGCTGCCGTTGACCATCCGCAGCTTGAGCTTCTCGAAGGGCTCGGCCTGCGCCACGAAGCGCGCGCCGTAGACCGTCCAGTCGGGCCGGCCGGCGGCGAAGTCGTCTTCGACGGCCCAATCGAAGAAGGGTTCGGCCGTCACCACGGCCAGGTCGTCGTTCTTCGGCACGATGCGGTCGACCATGCCGTTCGGGAAGCGGCAGGCGGAGCCGATCCACTCGGCCAGCGCCGCATCGACCTCGCCTGCGAAGGCCAGCACCAGGCCGCGCAGCGTGGCGCCGTTGCTCGGCAGGTTGTCGCAGGACAGCAGCGTCACCGGGCCGAGACCGCGCGCGTGGCGCCGCGCCAGGCCGTGCACCAGGAAGCCCAGCGTCGTGCGCGGCGCCGCGGGGTGCGCGAGATCGTGTGCGATGGCGGGGTCGTCGTGCTTGAGGGCACCGGTCGCCGGATCGTGGTGGTAGCCCTTCTCGGTGACGGTCAGGCTGACGATGCGCGTGGCCGGTGCGGCGATGGCCTCCAGCACGGCCTGCGGGTTCTCCGGCGCGACCAGCACACCGAGCAGCGAATGCAGTGTCTCGCGACACTCGCGCGGCTTGCCCTGCGCATCCGCGTCGCGCAGCGCGAGGATGTAGTCGAAGCCCTGCGGCGCCAGCGCGTCGCGCACGTCCGCATGGCGCAGCGACACGCCGAGCACGCCCCAGTGGCGCTCGCCGCTGACCGCCATCGCAGCCTCGGTGGCGGGGATCAGGTGCGCGCGTGCGAAGGCGCCCAGCCCGAGATGCACGATGCCGGCCGTGAGGCCGGCCTTGTCGATCGTTGCACTCACCAGTGCCACAGCGTGCCGTCGTGCTGCTGCCGGTTCACCGGCAGGTAGGCGCGCTGGTAGGGGTACTTCGCGGCCAGCGCCTCGTCGATCTCGACGCCGTGGCCGGGCGTCTCGCCGGGGTGCAGGAAACCGTCCTCGAAGGTGTACGCGTGCGGGAACACCGCATCCGTCTCGTCGGTGTGGCGCATGTACTCCTGGATGCCGAAGTTCGGCACCCACAGGTCGAAGTGCAGCGCCGCGCCCATGCACACCGGCGAGAGGTCCGTCGCGCCGTGGCTGCCGGTGCGCACCTGGTACATCGCCGCCAGGTCGGCGATGCGCCGCAGGTGGGTGATGCCGCCGGCATGCACGACGGTCGCGCGGATGTAGTCGATCAGCTGGTTCTGGATCAGGTCCTTGCAGTCCCAGATGGTGTTGAAGACCTCGCCCACCGCCAGCGGCGTGGTGGTGTGCTGGCGGATCAGGCGGAAGGCCTCCTGGTTCTCCGCGGGCGTGGCATCTTCCATCCAGAACAGGCGGTGGGGCTCCAGGTCCTTGCCCAGGCGCGCCGCCTCGATCGGCGTCAGGCGGTGGTGCACGTCGTGCAGCAGGTGGATGTCCGGCCCGACCGCCTGGCGCACCGCGTCGAACAATTGCGGCGTGTGGCGCAGGTACTTCTCGGTCGACCAGTCGTGCTCGCTCGGCAGGTCGGCGTCGGCCGGCTCGTAGAACATCGTGCCGCGGCCCACGCCGTAGACCTTCTCCAGCCCCGGCACGCCGCTTTGCGCGCGGATCGCCTTGTAGCCTTCTTCCTTGTAGCGCAGCACCTCGTCGACGGTCTGTTCGATGTCGCGGCCGTTGGCATGGCCGTAGACCATCACGCCGCTGCGGCTGGCGCCGCCGAGCAGCTGGTACAGCGGCATGCCGGCCGCCTTGGCCTTCAGGTCCCACAGCGCGGTGTCGACGGCGGCGATGGCGCTCATCGTCACCGGCCCGCGCCGCCAGTAGGCGCCGCGGTAGAGGTATTGCCAGATGTCCTCGATCTGGTGCGCGTCGCGGCCGATCAGGCAGGGGATGACGTGGTCCGTCAGGTAGCTGGCCACCGCGAGCTCGCGGCCGTTGAGCGTGGCGTCGCCCAGGCCGGTGAGGCCCTGGTCGGTTTCGATCTTCAGGGTGACGAAGTTGCGCCCGGGGCAGCAGACGATGACACGCGCGGCGGTGATCTTCATCAGTGGGCAGTGGTCAAGTGGTCAGGCCAATTCTGCGGGCCTGCACCGGCGCCTCCCATTCGCGTTTTCCTCTATCGCAACTGTCGTGCGAGCGCCTCGAGCTGGTCGATGCAGAGGTTCCAGCCTTCGAAGAAGCCCAGCTCCTCGTGGCGAGCCCGCGTCGCTTCATCCGGGTGCATCACCGTGGCGGTGTAGCGCGTGCCGTCCGCCTCGTCGGCCATGGTGATGATGGCGGTGAAGGCCATCCAGGGCGTGCCCGGCCGCCAGCCGCCGACCAACTGCGAGGTGAAGGCGATCCGGGCGCCGGGCACGATCTCGAGGAAGCAGCCCGGGTTGTCGCTGGTGCCGCCGTCCGGCCCCTGCATGAAGGTGTGGAAGTCGCCGCCGGCGCGCAGGTCGAAGGCCTTGACCTGCGTGGCCCAGGGCTTCGGGCACCACCAGTCCTGCAGCAACGCGGGCTCCGTCCAGGCCCGCCACAGTGCGGCGCGCGGCGCCTTCAACAGGCGGGAGATCACGAGGTCGTTCGGCATGGTGTCGCCTCAGCGCAGCGGAATCGGTGTGCCGCGATCCACCGGTACGGCGGTCACGCTGTTCTGCGGCGAGCCCTCGATGACGCGGTCGGAGTAGGTCAGGTAGACCAGCGTGTTGCGCGGCTTGTCGACCATGCGCACCACGCGCAGCTTCTTGAAGACCAGCGAGATGCGCTCGCTGAACATCTCGTCCTGCTGGCGCAGCGGCTTGGGGAAGCTGATCGGGCCGGTCTGGCGGCAGGCGATCGAGGCTTCGGCCTTGTCCTCGGCCAGGCCCAGGCCTCCCTTGATGCCGCCGGTCTTGGCGCGCGACACGTAGCAGGTGACCCCGGCCACGTCGGGGTCGTCGTAGGCGTCGACGACGATCTTGTGGTCGGGGCCGATCCACTTGAACACCGTGTCGACCTCGCCGACCGATTCGGCTCGCGCGCACGCGGCGCAACTGGCCAGCGCCAGGGCGGCAATCAAGGACTTCGTCATCTCGGGCTCCATGGCTATGGAGCCGAGCGTACCCGAGGCCGGTTCAGGCTGCAGCGACGCGGCTCAGACGATCGAGCGCGCCAGGGCGACCAGCACGAAGGCGCTGGCGATGCACAGCACCAGCGCCCAGTTCGGCAGGTATCCCTTGGGCGTGGGCGTCGGGCGGTGACGAATCTTGTCGCTCATGTGGCTTCCGGTCACTGCGCGAGCCGCTAAACGGCACTTTCGCGGGTGAAACGGTCAGGATTGGTGTGAATGAAGCCCCATGTGCGAACTTCGTGCCAGCGCCGGCGCCATCTCAGCGGCGTGAAGAATTCCCGTAGAACGGTTCGCGCGCCGGCTCCTCGTCAAGGTAGTGGCGGTAGAAGTTCTTCACCTGCGGGAACACCTCGCGGCGCAGCCAGCGCCGGTGGTTCTCGGCATCGGTGCGCGGCTTCGACAGCGCCTGCGCGAGCTTCTCCAGGGTCTCGTCACGGTCGATGCGTGTGAAGCGACCGTTCTCGCAGACGAGCTCGCCGCCGACCATCACCGCGGCCACGTGCTGCGTCTTGGCGCGCTGGATCAGCGCGTCCAGCGGCGGGATGTCGTCGTCCTGGTACGGGTACATGGCGCGGTCGAAGTCGATCACCACGGCATCGAAGTAGCGGCCCGCATCGAGCCGGCCGATCTCGGCGCCGAAGGCCGTGGTCTTCGCGCCGTGTTCGGTGGCCATGCGCAGCACCTGCGGGCAACTGGGCACCTCGTCGTCGTCCAGCCCGGGCACGCGGTGCACGTTCAGCGCCAGGCGCAGCTCCTGCAGCATGTCGCGGTCGTCGTTGAGGCCGGCCTCGTCCAGGCCCATGCCCACGGTGATGCCGCGCTTCTCGTACTCCATCAGCGGCAGCAGGCCGCTGCGCAGGCGGAAGTTGCTGCTGCAGTTGTGGCAGATGCAGGTGCCGGTGTGGGCTGCCAGCTCGATGTCCTCCTCGGTCAGCCAGACGCCGTGGCCGAGCGTGAGCTTCGGGCCGAGCAGGCCGAGCTTGTGCAGGTGCTTGACGGCGGTGGTGCCGGTGCGGCGCTTCGCGTAGGCCTTCTGCATCGCCGTCTCGAGCAGGTGCATGTGCATCGGCACGCCGGCGGCATCGGCCTTTTCCTTCATCGCCAGCAGGCCGTCGTCGCTGACCCAGTGCAGGTTGGCCGGGGCGAGCTGCATGCGCGTGAGCTCGGAGCGGTTCTCGGCCACCAGGTCGTCGAACAGCTGCATGAAGTCGGCGAACGGCATCGCCTGCGCCTTCAGGTGCGCCGCCATCGCCGCGCCGACGTCCGGCGGCAGGCGGGCGCAGAAATCCTCGTCGGCCTCGTAGACGAAGCGGTTCTGCTCGCGCACCGCGAAGCAGTAGGACGCGCGCATGCCGATGTCGCGGTAGGCGTTGAGCACCGCCGACGCCGTGCCGTGCACGTGGCTGTAGGGCCCGCGCATCCAGCCGTGGATGTGCTGCACCGTGGTCACGCCGGAGGCCAGCATCTCGAAGGCCGAATAGAGCGTGTCGAGGTAGGGGTCGATGTCGCGCGCCGACAGCCGGCTGGCGAACCACAGCTCCAGCGCGTAGTCGGGCGAGCCCAGCTGCAGCGGCGTCATGCCCACGTGGTGGTGGCTGTTGACGAAGCCCGGCAGCATCATGTGCTGCGGGTAGCGCGTTTCCGTCGCTCCGGGGTAGTCGGCGCGCATCTGCGCGGCCGGGCCGACCGCGATCACGCGGCCGTTCTCGTGGGCGAGGGCGGCGTCGCTGTGGATGACGGGCGTGTGCCGATCGGCCACGCCGGTGACGATCCAGCGGGCGGAGACGAGGGAGACGGTCATCGGGTTTCCTGTTCGAGGAAGGCGCGGTCGACTTCGTCGGCCAGCAGCTCGGTGAGCTGGCGGTGCAGGTCGACCATGCGCGGGTCATGGGGGTTGCGCGGGCGCGGCAGGGCGACACTGACCTCGTGCTTGACGCGCCCGGGCCGGGCGGTGAAGACGACGATGCGGTCGGCCAGCGCCAGCGCCTCGTCGATCGAATGCGTCACCAGCAGCACGCTGGCGCCGCTGGCACGCCACACCTCGAGCAGGTGGCCCTGCATGCGCGCGCGGGTCTGCACGTCGAGCGCGGCGAAAGGCTCGTCCATCAGCAGCACCTTGGGCTTCATCGCCAGCGCGCGGGCCAGCGCGACGCGCTGGCGCATGCCGCCGGAAAGTTCGTGCGGCCGCCGCTGGCCCATGTCGCCCAGGCCGACCTGGCGCAGCAGCGCCTGCGCGCGGCTGTCGCGCTCGGGCTGTTCCACGCCCTGCAGACGCAGCCCGAGGGCGACGTTGTCGAGCACGGTCAGCCAGGGGTACAGCGAGGCTTCCTGGAAGATCATGCTGCGCTCGGGCGCCGGGCCGGCGACGCGGACGCCGTCGCACAGCAGCTCGCCGGCGCTGGGCTGCTCCAGGCCGGCCAGCAGGTACAGCAGGCTGCTCTTGCCGCAGCCCGAGGGTCCGAGCAGGACGACGAACTCGCCTTGCCCGACCTGCAGCGACAGCGAATCGACGGCGGTGACCGCGCCGGGCTCGCCCTCGTTCCAGATCTTGGTGACGCGGTTCAGTTGAATGGCGCTGCCCATCACAGTCCTCCCGCGGCGGCCGACGGGCCCACCCACCACAGCACGCGGCGCTGCACCCATCGCAGCGCCTGGTCGAAGGCAAAGCCGGCCAGGCCGATCAGCGTCATCGTGAAGAACACCAGGCTGGCGTTGAAGGTGTTGCGCGCCATCATCACCACCTGGCCGAGGCCGGAGCCCACGCCGACGGCTTCGGCGATCAGCACCACCATCCAGGCGGCGAACAGGTTCAGCCGCAGCGTCACGAACAGGCCGGGCAGGATCGCCGGCAGGATGACGTGGCGGAACAGCTGCCGCTTGCTCGCACCCATGATGCGCGCCACTTGCAGGTAGCTCGCCGGCACCGCGTCGATCTGCGACAGCGTGGACAGCACCATCACGAAGAACACCGAGATGAAGACGAGGAACACCGCCGGCGGGTTGCCGATGCCGAACATGAACACCGCCACCGGCAGCCAGGCCACCGGCGAGATCGGCGCGAGCAGCGTGATGGTGGGCAGCGTCAGCTTGCCGAACACGCCGAAGTAGCGGATGCCCACGCCCACCGCCAGGGAGAGCACGAAGCCCAGCGCCAGCCCCGCCGTTACGCGCATCGAGGACCAGGCGATCACGCCGAGCACCGAGCCGAGGCTGCCGCCCGACGACAGCGCGCCGGCGCGGTCGCCGTTCGGGTCGAAGAAGCGGAACTGGTCGGCCAGGTTGGCCAGGAACAGGTGCGGCGGGGGCAGCAGCAGCGGGTCGGCCCAGCCGCGCCACCACGCGAACTCCCACATCCCGACGAACAACCCGACCGACCCGCAGGCCCACAACGCGGCACGCAGCCGCACGAGCAGCGCCGAAGGGCGCTGCCGCACGGAGGTGGCCGAAGAAGAGGCCACGGACAAGCCCGGCTCCACCATGGCAGGAACGGCAGCCATGGCGCGCCTCAGGCTGCCTTGAGCTTGAGCGAGTCGTACAGCGGCTTGTTCTCCTTGATCACCTGCTCGATCAGGCTCCAGTCGAGGGCGCTGGCCGGCATGGGTTTCTTCACGTAGCCCATCTCCAGCATCGACTGGCCGCGGTCGGCGAAGAACTTGGCGTTGTGCCGCTGGTCGATCATCACCGGCTGCTTGCTCTGCGCCAGCGTGGCGGCCTCCAGCGTGGTCTTGTAGTAGGTGCCCACGGTGTCCTTCAGCGCCGAGGCCGGGTCTTTCTCGGCCTGGCTCTGCGCGACGAACATCGCCTTGATGACGGCCTTGATGGCCTGCGGGTTCTTCTCGATCAGCGGGATGCGCGCGGCGAGCACGCAGTCGGCGTAGTTGCGGCCGTAGACGTCGCGCCCGTCGGTCAGCACGGTGGCGCCCTTGCGCGACGTGAGGCACTGCGTGGCGTAGGGCTCGATGTGGCAGACCGCGTCGATGCCGCCGTTGATGAAGGCCGCGGCCAGCTCGGGCGAGGTGTTGAAGTAGGCCATCTTGACGTCCTTGAACGACATGCCGGCCTTCTTCAGGTAGTCGAAGGGCAGCACCTCCAGCGTGTCGGCCTGGAAGGTGCCGATGGTCTTTCCCTTCAGGTCGGCAGCGGTCTTGATGCCGTCGCGGCCGATCAGGATGCAGCCCTCGACGCCGGCCCCTGCGACCATGCGCACCGGGGCGCCGGCGTCCACCAGGGTGAGGAAGTTGGAGTAGGGGATCACCGAGATGTCGACCTGGCCGGAGCCGAACAGCGTGACGACATCGGTGGTGGTGGGCGTGACGACGAAGTCGAGCTCGACGCCGTCGGCCTTGGCCAGCTCACGCTTCTTCGCGAGGAAGATGCCCAGGTTGCACAGGCCCGCGCCGTGCGTGGCCTTGAGGGTGGTGGCCGCTGCCGCGTCCGTCGCGCCCAGCGCGGCGGCGAGCCCCGCGGGCAGGGCCACCGACACGGCGGTGGCCGACGAGGATTTGAGGAATCCCCGGCGGGACAGGGAGGTCAGTTGGGAATGGGTGTTGCCATGGCGCTCGCACATCGTCTCGACTCCTGAAGCCAGGTGCCTGCGAGCCACGCAAGAAATGGAACGAACCCGTTGGCCGACTCATTCTGCGAGCACGCACGCACTGAGTTCGGCACGCCAACCGGAAAGTGGCGGAGGCCGCCACTGCGCTTGGAATCGACAATGCATAGGCCGTGCCATGCGCCTTGCCCAGGGCGGCGGGCAGGCGCCCTGTCCGGCGCGGTGCGGCCGCTGGCCGGGCTGGTGCGTGAATCGCCCCGAGATGGTGTGCGGGCGCGGCGCGGCGCGCCGCCGCTCAGATCACCTTGCCGTCGCTGGGCACCAGCTCGCAGCCGGTGATTCGCCAGGCACCCTTGTGGCGCTCGAGCTGGTAGACGGCCACCCACAGCGTGCCCTCGCCATCGGCCATCTCGACGGCCTGGATGACCGTGCGGCCGTTGGCTTCGGGCTTCAGGAAGCCCACCGACGCCGGCCGGTAGACCACCGGGTAACCCTCGCGCACCATCTCGAGAAAGCGCTGCGGCGTGCCGAACATCTCTCGGATGCCGGGGGCCGCGTAGGAGAAGGCGCGTCGCGCGTCGTCGGCAGCGAAGGCCGCGAGCTGGGCCTGGATGACCGCGCGCACCTTCTGCGCGTCGGCCCGGGAGACGCCGGCGGCCTGGGCCGACAGCGCCATGGCGAGGCCGAGCGCGGCGATGGCGCGGATCAGGGAACGAAGTGCTCGCGGCATGGTGGGCCCCCAGCGGATACGGCTTCACCATCGTCGCGCAGCCACCGGGCCCTGTCCAGCAACAGGGTGTGTCCGGCGCGGCGCGCTACATCACGGCGCCGAGTTGCCAGGGCACGAACTCGCTCTGGCCGTAGCCGTGCCCCTCGCTCTTGGTCTGGCGGCCGGAGGCCGTGTCGAGCATCAGCCGGAAGATGCGCTCGCCCAGTTCGTCGATGCTGGCCGTGCCGTCGACCACCTCGCCGCAGTTGATGTCGATGTCGTCTTCCTGCTTGATCCACAGCGCCGTGTTGGTGCTCAGCTTCAGCGAAGGCGAGGGCGCGCAGCCGTAGGCCGAGCCGCGCCCGGTGGTGAAGCAGATCAGGTTGGCGCCGCCGGCCACCTGCCCCGTGGCCGACACCGGGTCGTAGCCCGGCGTGTCCATGAAGACCAGGCCCTTGGCGCTGACCGCCTGTGCGTACTCGTAGACCTCGACGAGATTGGTCGTGCCGCTCTTGGCGATCGCGCCCAGGCTCTTCTCGAGGATGGTGGTCAGGCCGCCGGCCTTGTTGCCGGCCGAGGGGTTGTTGTCCATCTCGCCGCCGTTGCGCGCGCAATAGTCTTCCCACCACTTCAGGCGCGCGACCAGCTTGTCGGCCACTTGCTGCGACACGGCTCGCCGCGTCAGCAGGTGTTCGCCGCCGTAGACCTCGGGCGATTCGGACAGGATGGCCGTGCCGCCGTGGCGCACCAGGCGATCCACCGCGGCGCCCAGCGCCGGGTTGGCGCTGATGCCGGAATAGCCGTCGGAGCCGCCGCACTGCAGGCCCACGGTGATGTGGCTGGCCGGCACCGGCTGGCGCTGCACGCGGTTGGCCTCCTCCAGCATCCACTCGATCAACTCGATGCCCTTGGCCACCGTCTTCTTCGTGCCGCCGCTGTCCTGGATGCTGAAGGTCTGCAGGTGCGAGCCCTCCTGCAGGCCCTCCTGCTCGAGCAGGCCGGAGATCTGGTTGGTCTCGCAGCCCAGGCCGACCATCAGCACGCCGGCGAAGTTGGCGTGGCGCGCATAGCCGCCCAGCGTGCGGCGCAGGATCTGCAGCGGTTCGCCGTCGCTGGCCGTCGCGCAGCCCGCGCCATGCGTCAGCGCGACCACGCCGTCGACGTTCGGGAAACGCTCCAGCGCGCGCGGGTTGACGTCGCGGCGGAAGTGGTCGGCGATGGCGCGCGCGGCGGTGGCCGAGCAGTTCACCGAAGTCAGCACGCCGAGGTAGTTGCGCGTCGCCACGCGCCCGTCGGGCCGCATGATGCCCATGAAACTGGCTGGCTCGGCCGCGTACGCGGTCGGCTGCACGCCGGTGCCCACCGCGTAGTCGCGCGCGAAGCTGGCGAACTCCAGGTTGTGCGTGTGCACGTGCTGGCCCGGCGCGATGTCGATCCTGGCAGTGCCGATGATCTGGTTGTAGCGCCGCACCGGTTGCCCGGCGCGGATCGGCCTCACCGCGACCTTGTGGCCGGGCGGGATCAGCCCGGCCACCGTGACGCCTTCGCTGTCCAGCCGCGTGCCGCCGACCAGCTGCTGCCGGGCGATGACGACGTCGTCGGCGGCGTGGATGCGAATGACGGGGTTCATGTCGTCATCCGTCGATGATGGCCGGGTCCCAGGCATGCACGCTCTGCTGCTGCACGCCGAGCTTCTCGATGCCCAGCTTGATGGTGTCGCCGGCCTTCAGGTACACCGGGTTCGGCTTCACGCCCATGCCCACGCCCGGCGGCGTGCCGGTGGAGATCAGGTCGCCGGGGTACAGCGTCATGAAGCGGCTGACGTAGCTCACCAGTTGCGCCACGCCGAAGATCATCGTCTTCGTGCTGCCGTTCTGGAAGCGGTGGCCGTTGACCTCGAGGAACATCGTCAGGTTCTGCGGGTCGCCGACCTCGTCGCTGGTGACCAGCCACGGGCCCACCGGGCCGAAGGTGTCGCAGCCCTTGCCCTTGTCCCAGGTGCCGCCGCGCTCGATCTGGTACTCGCGCTCCGACACGTCGTTGATGACGCAGTAGCCGGCCACGTGGCTGAGCGCCTCGGCCTCCGACACGTAGCGCGCCTTGCTGCCGATGACCACGCCGAGCTCGACCTCCCAGTCGCTCTTCACCGAGCCCTGCGGCAGCACCACCGGATCGTTCGGGCCGACGCGGGCGCTGATCGGCTTCATGAACAGGATCGGCTCCTTCGGGATCGGCAGGTTCGACTCGGCCGCGTGGTCGGCGTAGTTCAGGCCGATGCACAGGAACTTCTCGCAGCCGCTCCACGGCGGCGCGATGCGCCCGGGCTTCTCGACCAGCGGCAGCGTCGTCGGGTCGAGTGCGCGCAGGCGGTCCAGCCCCTTGGGCGTGAGCGTGTGCGCGGTGATGTCGGCGAGCACGCCGGACAGGTCGCGCACCTGGCCCTGCGCGTCGACGAGGGCGGGTTTCTCGGCGCCTTTCGCGCCATATCGCATCAGCTTCATTTCAGTTCTCTCTGCAGAGGTGGGAGGATTCGGCGCCGGGCCGCCCCAAGCCGAATCGCGCCCCCTTGGGGGCAAGAGCGAAGCGACCGGGGGGCCGACATCAATTGGACCAGCCGCCGTCGATGACCTGGGCGGTGCCGGTGGTGAAAGACGATTCGTCGCTCGCAAGATACACCGCCAGCGCGGCGATTTCTTCCACGCGGCCGAGTCGGCCCATGGGCTGGCGGGAGATGAACGCGGCTTCGACCTGCGCCAGCGTCTGGCCGCTCGCCTTGGCCTGCGCCGCGATGCGGTCGCGCAGCGAGGGCGACTCCACCGTGCCCGGGCAGATGGCGTTGCAGCGCACGCCCTTCGTGATGAAGTCGGCGGCCACCGCCTTGGTCAGGCCGATCACCGCCGCCTTGGTGGTGCCGTAGACGAAGCGGTTCGGCGCACCCTTGATGCTGCCGGCCACCGAGGCCACGTTGATGATCGAGCCGCTGCCCTTGGCGAGCATGCCGGGCACGAAGGCCTTGATGGTGCGGAATTGCGATCGCACGTTGAGGTCGAAGGCGAAGGCCCATTCTTCTTCGGTGCAGTCGAGCACCGAGCCGGCATGCACGAAGCCGGCGCCGTTGAAGAGGATGTCGACCGCACCGGCTTCCCTGGCCGCGGCGGTGATCGCCGCCGGGTCGAGCACGTCGAGCCGGCGCACGCTGAAGCCGGGGCGGCCCTTGAGCTCGGCGAGCAGCGCCTCATTGAGGTCGGTGGCGATCACCGACGCGCCTTCGCGCACGAAGGCCTCGGCGACGGCGCGGCCGATGCCTTGCCCGGCGGCGGTGACGAAGGCCGTCT
>ENA-UOWO01002822-UOWO01002822.1-activated-sludge-metagenome-genome-assembly--contig:-NODE-2822-length-21023-cov-4.819487_pt1 | contig 21023 bp, 17 predicted proteins | sample MGYA00238148_ERZ761564 | MGnify/ENA primary metagenome ERZ761564 (study PRJEB28885, sample SAMN05720194) | activated sludge metagenome | isolation source: Anaerobic digester | place: USA... | reverse complement strand
TAGCGCAGGTGCTGGTCGATCTCGGCCGGCCAGTCCAGCTGGGTGAGCTGGATGTACAGCGGCGGCACGGCGGTGAGGCCGGTCACCCGCTCCTTGACCATGGCCCTGAGCACATCACGCGGCAGCAGGTAGTTCAGCAGCACCACGCGGGCGCCGGCGTGGAAGGCGGTGGTCAGCTGACTGAAGCCGGCATCGAAACTCAGCGGCAGCGCGGCCAGCAGCGTGTCCTGCGGCCCGTTTGCCAGGTAGCTTGCCACGCTCTTGGCGCCGGCCACCATGTTGCGGTGGCTCAGCACCACGCCCTTGGGCCGGCCGGTGGATCCACTGGTGTAGAGGATGGCGCAGAGATCAGTGTCGATGACGCGGTGACCTGGGCGGGGCGGCGCGTCCAGCAGGTCTGCCCAGCGGTGCAGGCCGATGCCGGGTGGCAGCGCTGGAACGTCCACCGTGCCATCGGTGAGCACCACATGCCGCAGGTCGGGGCAATCCCCCAGTACCGGCACCAGTTGCGTCAGCCGCTCGGGGGATGTGACGAGGATGCGCACATTGCAATCGCGCGCGATGTAGGCCACCTGCTCGGGCTTCAGCAGCGGATTCATCGGTACCATCACACCGCCTGCCGCGGGCGCAGCGAAGCTGGCCACCACCGTCTCGAAGCGCTTGTCGAGGTAGATGCCGACGCGGCCGGTGCGCGGCAGGCCCAGGGACAGCAGGCCGTCGGCGGCGGCCCGTACGGCCGCTGCCAGGGCGCGATAGGTCCAGGTGACCGCACCCGCTGTCAGCGCAGGCGCCTCGGGGGTGCGGTCACTGGCGGCATGCACCAGTTCATGCAGCAGCTGGCTGTGCGGGAGCGGAAGATCGGTCGTGGGGCTCATGCCGTTGGCGCCTTGTGGTTTGGGCTGCGGTCGTGCAGCGCGCCATTTTCAGCGCGCGCCAGTCGCGCCGGCAGGGCGCCGGCGCGCTGGACCTTGCCGGCCCGGCGCCCTTTGCGCACTTTGCAACGCCGGCCTGCACGCACAGCGCCGCCGACTGCCGCCGATATCGCAACTTGTTCACTGCGCCCCGCGTGCCGGGCGCCGGCCCGCCGTCGCGCAGGCCCCAAAATACGCGACTTCCCGCCCACACTGTCGTGCGCAGCCGCGCCGACCACGATCACCAGCACCCATGAACATCCAGGCCGAAGTGCTAACCATGCTCGACGACGTCCTCAGCCTGCGCGGGCGCGCCGCCGGGTTCCAGGCCGACACACCCCTGCTCGGCAGCCTGCCCGAACTGGACAGCATGGCGGTGGCGACGCTGCTGACCACCATCGAGGAGCGCTTCGGCTTCGCCGTGCAGGACGACGAGATCAGCGGCGAAACCTTCGCCAGCGTGGGCAGCCTCACCGCCTTCATCGCCGAGCGCGCAGGCTGAGTGGCGTGAGCGAACGACCCCTGCCCTGACCCATGGCAGACCGCACCCATCCGCCGGTTTCGCCGAGCGGCACCGTGCTGGTGCTGGACGCCGACCAACCTGCCGCCTTGGCGGTGCTGCGGTCGCTGGCGAGGCGCGGCCTGCGTGTGGAGGTGGCCAGCACCGACAGCGGGGCCATCGGCCGCCGCTCGCGTCACGCCAGCGCCTGCTGGTGCCATCCCGACCCGCTGGCCGACGCTGACGCATTCGTCCAGTGGCTGCAGGCCCATCTGGCAGCGCACCACTACGCGCTGGTCATCCCGCTGACTGAGCGGACCGTGGTGCCGCTGTCGCAGCAGCGCGACCGCTTTGCCCCGGGGCTGATCGCGGTGGCCGATGCCGACGCGCTGGCGCAGGTGATCGACAAGCAGCGCACCGTGGCCCTGGCCGCCACGCTGGACATCCCGGTGCCGCTGGCCGAACCGGTGCAAGACGCGGCGCAGGCGGTGCAAGCCGCGCGGCGCCTGGGCTATCCGGTCGTGGTGAAGCCGGCGCGCTCGGTCGGGAACCAGGGCGGCCAGCGCGTGCAGTTGTCGGTCAGCTATGCCTTCAACGACCGCGAACTGGTGGCGCAGGTCGAGTCGGCGCTGCGCTTTGGCCCCGTCCTGCTGCAGGAATACTTTGCCGGCGACGGTGTGGGCATCGAACTGATCGCTGACCGCGGCGAGGTGAAGTACACCTTTCAGCACCGCCGCCTGCATGAAGTGCCGCTCACCGGCGGCGGCAGCAGCCTGCGCATCAGCGAGGTGCCACACCCCGATCTGGTGGACGCCGCCAGCAAGCTGATGCGTGCACTGCGCTGGCATGGCGTGGCCATGGTCGAGTTCAAGCGCAACCCGGCCAGCGGTGCCTTCCGCCTGATGGAGATCAACGGCCGCTTCTGGGGATCACTGCCACTGGCGGTGGCAGCGGGGGCCGACTTCCCGGCCATGCTGCATGCACTGATGACCACCGGCGCGGTGGGCAGCTGGCCGGCTGCGCGCGCCGGCATCGTCGGCCGCCAGCTCGCGCGCGACCTGGACTGGCTGGAACATGTGGTGCGGCGCAACGCCCCCGCCCGGCTGGTGCAGCTGCCCAGCCACCGCGAGGTGCTGCGCGACAGCCTGCTGGTGTTCTCGCGCCAGCACCGCTTCGACGTGCAGAACTGGCGCGACCCCTGGCCCGGCCTGGTGGACCTGGCCCGCATCGTGAGCGGGCAGTGGCAGCGGCTGGCCGGCAAGCTGGCCCAGCGCCACCGGTCGCGGCAGGAACGCCAGCGCGCCGCCGCCCTGCGGCAGCACTGGGCCGCGGCGCCCACGCCGCCACGGGTGCTGTTCCTGTGCTACGGCAACATCAACCGCAGCGCGCTGGCGCAGGCCCATGCGCAGGCCCAACTGCCGGCACCGTCACGCTTCCAGTCGGCGGGCTTCCATGCACCGCAGGGCCGCCCGGCCGATCCGGTGATGGTCGACGTGGCGCGCGGGCTGGGCCTGGACCTCGGCGGCTGGCAATCACGCACGCTCAGTGCCGAGATGGTGCAGGGCGCCGACCTGATCCTGGCCATGGAGATCACCCACCTGGACCGCCTGCTGCGCGACCACCCCGAGGCCCGCGCCCGTGCCTGCCTGCTGGACGGCACGGCGCCCGCGGCCGAGATCCCCGACCCCTACGGCCAGGCCCGCCCGGTCTACGACCAGGTGGCGCGTCGTGTGTGCCAGGCGGTCGACGCCTGGTTTCGCCCTCGCGCGGCCGGTCAGGGCCAGACCGTGGCCCGCACGCCGCCGGCGGCCGACCGCCATGTCTGAGCAGGCCACGTCCAGCAGCAGCACGGCGGCCGCCAGCGTGCAGGCCGTGCCCCAGTTCCTGACGTCGGGCGGGCGGCGCCTGTTCGGCCTGTGCTGGCAGCCAGCCACTGCGGCGAAGGGCACCCTGCTGTACCTGCCGCCGATGGCCGAGGAGATGAACCGCTGCCGCTCGCATGTGGCCGGCACGGCCCGTGCCGCGGCCGCCCAGGGCTGGCGCTGCCTGCTGCTGGATCCTTACGCCACAGGCGAGAGCGAAGGCGACAGCGAAGCAGCCGACTGGACCCATTGGGTCGACGACACGGTGGCGCTGCTGGGCCAGCTGGCCGCGCAGCAGGGACCGGTGGTGCTGTGGGGCGCCCGCACCGGGGCCTTGCTGGCCGCCGAAGCGGCATGCCGGGCGCCCCAACATGTGCGGCAGCTGCTGTTCTGGCAACCGGTGCTGGACGGCGCGCTGTTCCTGAACCAGACGCTGCGCCTGCGCATCGCATCGCAGATGCTGCAGGACGGCGCCAAGGAAACCACCGACAGCCTGCGCCGCCGCCTGGCCGACGGTGAGACGCTGGAGGTGGCGGGCTATCCCTTGCCCGGCCGCCTGGCGATGGCACTGGACAGCCGCAAGATGTCCACGCTGCGCGAGGGCCTGAGAGTGCCGGTGTCCTGGCTGGAAGTGATGTCGGGCGCGGGTGGCGCGGCCGCGCCGGCCAGCCGCAAGCTCATCGACACCTGGCCCGCACCGGTGGACCTGCACACCGTGGCCTGCCCGATGGTGTGGCAGGTGCACGACCGCGAAGACGCCCCGGCGCTGGTCGAGGGCACGCTGCGCCTGCTGGCGCGCATCGCCGCATGACCCTGCAAGCTGCGAGCACATCCGCTGGCGATGCTGTCGATCCGTTCGACGTGTCTGTCGTCATCGCCACGCGCAACCGCGGCCGCCTGCTCGCCCGGGCGCTGGGCTCGGTGCTGGCGCAACGCGACGTGCGGCTGCAGGTGGTGGTGGTGGACGACGGCTCGGCGGCCGACGACGCATGCCTGGTGGACACAGCCGTGGCCGCGGCTGGCTCGGTGGCACGGCTCCTGCGCCTGCCGGCCCGCCCGGCCGGCCACGGCCCCTCGTTCGCCCGCAACAGTGCGGCCGCGCTGGCGCAGGGCCGCCTGCTCGCCTTCCTGGACGATGACGACGAGTGGACCGATGCGCTGCACCTGCAGCGCTGCGTTGCGTCCATGCAGCCGGGACAGGCACCCGCGGCCGAGCTGCTGTTCGGTGACCAGCGCGCCGTGCGACCCGACGGCAGCGAGCACCCCGGACCACTGTGGCTGCGCGGCCTGGAGCAGCGGCTGCACAGCGCGCCGGATGGCCAAGGCGCAAGACAGGCGGACCTCGACAGCCTGCTGGCCGCCGGCGGCATGTGCCACCTGAACACCACGGTGATGCAGCGCCGCTTCTTCGAAGCGCTGGGCGGCTTCGACGAACGCCTGCGTTACGAAGAAGACCGCGACCTGTTCCTGCGCGCCATCGACAGCGCCCAGCGCGTGCTGTACCAGCCGGCGCAGATCGGCACCCACCACATTCCCGACCCGGCGCGCCGCAGCAGCGTGACCACCGCCATGCACCTGCACGACAAGCGCCTGGCCCAGCTGCTGCTGCTGGACAAGGCCCTGCTGGCCAGCCGCCATGCCGCCTGCCGGCGCCACGCCCGCCGCGCCAAGGGCCATGTGCTCAAGCACCTGGCCGAGCAGCTGGCGCAGGACCGACGCCCGCGCGACGCCCAGGCCTACCGCCTGCAGGCCCTGGGCACCGACTTCAGCCTGAAATGGCTGGCCTACACCGCCCTGGGTGCCCTGCGCACCATCGGAGCACACGCATGAATGCACCACCCCAAGCTGCCCACGGCCGCGCGCCCGAGGCAGCGGCCGGCACGGCTGGCGCCCAACCCCTGCTGAGCCCGGCGTTGGCCCTGCTGCGCGCTGCCGCCGCCAACCCCAGGCTGGTGCTGCAGCACCGCAACATCTTCCTGATGAGCCACATGCGCGCCAACACCAGCGTGTTCGGCCATCTGATGGGCAGCCATCCGTGGATCGAGGGCTACTACGAGATGCACATCGGCTACTACAGCTGGAAGAGCCTGTGGCGGCAGAAGCTGCGCCACTTTGCCGACCACCGCGCCAAGCCGCAGGCGCGCTACATGTTCGACAAGGTGCTGCACGACGGCCACCACGTGGCACCTGCCCTGCTTGTGCGCCCCGGCAGCCGCACCATCTTCATGACACGTGCGGCCGAGCAGTCGGTGAAGAGCCTGGTGGTGCTGTTCCGCAAGCATGCGCCGCACCTGCCCGAGGCCAGCGTCGAAGGCGCCACCGCGTACTACGTGCAGCGCCTGGCCACCCTGGCCGACACGGCAGCCACGCCCGGCCTGGCCTACTTCTACCTGGACGCCGAGCGCCTGATCGGCGACACCGGCACGGCGCTGGGCGCGCTGTCGGACTGGCTGGGCCTGCCCACCGCCATTCCCACCCAGTACGGCACGTTCGAGAACACCGGCCGCGGCAATGCGGGCGACCATTCCGAGCGCCTGAAATCGGGTCAGGTGAGCCGTACCCAATCCGACTATTCCGACATCCTGCTCAGCCCGGCGCAGCTGCAGGCCATCGAGGCCGCGCACCGGCAGTGCCGGGCGCGCCTGATCACCGGCGCACAGGCCAGCGCCGTGCAGGCATGAGCATGGACCAGCAGCCGGGCGCCATGGCCACCACCGAAGTACCGATGGTGTTCGACTGCCAGGGCAGCCGCCTGGTGGGCGTGGTGCATGTGCCAGCGCAAGCACGCGCACGTGGCCTGTTGTGTGTGGTGGCCGGCGGGCCGCAGTACCGGGGCGGACTGGCCCGCATCCAGGTGCGCCTGGCGCGCCGGCTGGCCGCCGACGGCGTGCCGGTGATGCGCTTCGACTACCGCGGCCTGGGCGACAGCGAGGGCCGCTTCCGCGGCTTCCCCGATGTCGAGGCCGACATCGGCGCGGCGCTGCAGGTGTTCCTGCAGCAGGTGCCGGCCATGCGCGAGGTGGCGCTGTGGGGCGGCTGCGACGCCTCGTCGGCCAGCCTGATCAACGGCTGGAAGTTCCCGGCCATCACCGGGCTGCTGCTGGGCAACCCCTGGGTGCATTCCGAGGAGACCAGCGACCAGGTGGCGGTGGCGCACTACCGCCAGCGACTGCGCGACAAGGACTTCTGGCTGAAGCTGCTGCGTGGCGGCTACAACCCGCGTCCGGCACTGGTCACGCTGCTGCGCCGCAGCCGGGCGCGGCTGCGGCGCAGCCTGACGGGCCAAGAGGAAAACGCGCCAGCCGCTGAACGTGACGACCCCGCCCTGCCGTTCCAGCAGCGCATGTGTCTGGGCTTGTCGCAGTTCAAGGGTGACGTGCTGATGGTGATGAGTGGGCGCAGCCTCGTCAGCAAGGAATTCGACCAGCTGGTGTCGCAGTCGGCGGCATGGCAACGCGCGCTGAGGGCGCCAGGCGCCGTGGTTCGCGTGGACCTCCCAAACGCAGACCAGGCCTACTCGAACATCGCCTCGCAGTGCGAGATCATCGAACTCATCACGCGCTGGATGTGCAACCCTGCGCAAGTGCAGGGGCACCGAGGGGCTGCCGCTGTGCTGGCGGCCACCCAGGCAAGGCTGCGCAACGCAACAGGCCAGGAATCATGATCCAACACACCCTCCAACCACTGTGCCTGGGCAGACCTCGGTTTCCGGCTGACCTGGTTGCGCAATGGCCCGCTGACATCGACACCGCCGAGGGCTGGCACCGTGCGGTGGCCGCGCTGGGGCCCGAACAGGCCTGCCAGCGGGTGCAGGGCGAATTCGCGGTGGCCTTGCCGCTGCCGGACGGGCGGCTGATGCTGGCCGTGGACCGCTTTGCCACACGCAGCCTGTGCTGGCGCCTAGTGGGCGACACTCTGCACTTCGCCACGCGAGCCGACACCCTGGCGGACCTGGTGCCCACCGCCGACATCGATCTGCAGGCGGTCTTCAACTACCTGTACTTCCACGTGATCCCGTCACCGCGCACCGTGTTCCAGGGCGTGTCGCGCCTGCCGCCGGGGCACCTGCTGCTGTGGCAGGCGGGCACAGTGCAATGTGCCCCCTACTGGACTCCAGCCTTCAGCGAACCGCGAACCGCAGACTTCCCGGCCAGCGCGTCGCAGTTCCGCACGCTGCTGCGCGACGCCGTGGGTCATGCATTGGACGGCAGCCAGCCGGCCTGCTTTTTGAGTGGTGGCACCGACAGTTCCACTGTGGCCGGCATGATCCGGGAGGCCACCGGGCAGCCTGCGCACACCTACTCCATCGGCTTTGAAGCCGAGGGCTATGACGAAATGGCCTACGCCCGCATCGCGGCGCGCCACTTCGGCGCCCAGCACCACGAGTACTACGTAACGCCGGACGATCTGGTGCGCAGCGTGCCTGAGGTGGCAGCGTCGTACGACCAGCCGTTCGGCAACTCGTCTGTGCTGCCGGCCTACTACTGTGCCCGCATGGCACGCGACAACGGTGCCACCCGCCTGCTCGCGGGCGACGGTGGTGACGAACTCTTCGGCGGCAACTCACGCTATGCCAAGCAGCGCATCTTCGGCATGTATGACCAGGTGCCCGGCCTGCTGCGCAAGGGCCTGCTCGAGCCAGTGCTGCAGCAATCTCCGCTGGGCGCACTGCCACTGGCGCGCAAGGGGCGCAGCTACATCGAACAGGCCCGCGTGCCCATGCCCGACCGGCTGCAGCCTTACAACCTGCTGCTGCGCCAGGGGCTGAGCGAGATCTTCACCCCCGGGTTCCTGGCGCAGGTGGACACCCAGGCACCACTGCAGCAGCAGCGTCAGGTGTGGGCCGCGCCCACCCAGGCGGGTGCGCTGAACCGCGAACTGGCCTTCGACTGGCGTTTCACGTTGGCCGAGGCTGACCTGCCCAAGGTGTGCGGCAGCACGGCGCTGGCGGGCATATCGGTCGGCTTTCCATTGCTGGATACCTGCCTGCTGGACTTCTCCATGCAGTTGCCGGTGGACTATAAACTCAAGGGCTTGAAGCTGCGCTGGTTCTTCAAGGAGGCGCTGCGCGGATTCCTTCCCGACGAGATCCTGACGAAGAAGAAGCAGGGCTTTGGCCTGCCCTTCGGGGTATGGGCAATGAGGCACAAAGGGCTGCACCAGATGGCTTCGGATTCACTGCGGACCTTCGCGGAGCGAGGAATCATCCGAACCGCCTACGTTGAATCTCTATTGAAAGATCGACTCAAGCAGCACCCATCATATTTCGGCGAAATGGTGTGGATATTGATGATGCTTGAGCAATGGTTGAGAAGCAACCAACGGCATGGCATGCGCCTTTAAGTTCCCGCCAAGGAGTACACCGTGAGTCTAGTCAATCGCCTGGCAACAGCTGCTTGGTTCACGCATCTTTCGATATGCATCGGACTGTTGGTGCCATTGACCGGCATGGCACAGAACGAAGCCTGCGGCGAACTCAGGAATCACTATGGTCCGTATGACTATCGCGTGGATCGCCAGCAGTTGCCGATCGTGGAAAATAATCATTTCACGCCACCAATTGAAGCCCTGAGATCTGGCACCACGTCTGCGTCGGTTGAGGATGATATTGGGTATACGCTGCGTGCATTTCCAAATCACCCGAGGGCACTTGCCGCAATTGTACGTTTGGCAGACCGCAAGCAATCACGCCATCCGAGCGGCTTGCAGTACTCGATTGACTGCTACTTCGAACGAGCAATTCGCTTCCGAGCCGATGACAACGTCGTCAGAATGCTCTATGCGCAGTGGTTAGGCAAGACCGCACGCAAAGAAGAGGCTATGCGGCAACTTGCCTTCGTAAAGCCTGGGGACAACCCTCTAACCCTGAACAATCTAGGCCTGATTTACGCGGAAATCGGAGAATATTCAAAGGCTCTCGATTTGGCTCATCAATCGCAGGCGCTTGGCTACACCCGCCCAACACTGCAACGCATGCTCCAGAAGGCGGGGCACTGGCGTGAGCCAAGTCCGCCCCAGGCGGCGGCGTCGGCGCCTGGCGCGGGTGCGTCTTCAGCGTCGAACTGAGCGTCGGCGTCCATCTCGTTCGGCGCCACCATAAACCGCACATGTTCGGCACCTACCGCACAGCACTGGCCATCTTGGTCGTGGCCGGCCACCTTGGCCCTGTGAGAAACGTGGGGCCGTACGCCGTGTTCGCCTTCTACGTGCTGAGCGGCTACCTGATGACCGCCATCCTGCACAAGGACTACGGCTACAGCATGGGGGGTGTTGGGCGCTATGCGCTCAACCGGGTGCTGCGGATCTTTCCAATGTACTGGCTGGCGCTGCTGCTGTCGGTCGGATTGATTGCACTGCTTGGCGAAACCGGCGCACGCGCCTACCACGCCGAGATGGGCCTGGTGCTCAGCGACGCCGACTTCGCCAGGAACCTGCTGCTGGTACTGAGCAGTTCCACACCCACGCGGTGGGTGCCGCCCGCCTGGGCGTTGACGGTGGAGCTCTTCTTTTACGCACTGATCGGCCTGGGGTTGTCGCGCTGGGTGTGGCTCACTTTGGCATGGCTGGCTTGCAGCGTGCTCTACACCGCCTACTTGCTGATCGGTGACGCCAGTTTCAGCTATCGATACTTCCCATTGGCCGCCGCGTCGCTGCCGTTTGCAACCGGGGCTGCTGTCTTCCACTTGCGTGCCATGCGCACCAGGCGCCAGACCTGGCGCGCACCAGCCGAACTGATGTGGGGGGTCTTCGCGATGTTCACCGCCAACATCGCGCTGGCTGCCGCCGGAAGCCCTTTCGCGCTTGGCGCGCAGTTTTACTGCAACATCATGTTGGCCGCCGGCATGACCTGGTCCTTGGCAGACTGGCGAGCCGGCCAGTTCAGGTCTGTCGACACGATGCTAGGCAACCTGAGCTATCCCACCTACCTGCTGCATTACCAAGCAGGCCTCTGTGTGGTGTTGCTGGGCTTCAGTGGTGCGCGTGGAGATTGGGCATTCTTCGCCCCCAGCCTTGTGCTCACTCTTGGCCTGGCCTGGCTGATGTCGATGGCCATCGATCCGCTCTTTCAGAGATCCAGGGCATGCATCCGCAGTGGTGCAATGCAGCGCCAGCCGAGTGCTGGGCAAGGCTGACAGGGGCCGATGACATCAAGGTCAATCCTTCCATCGATGGGCGTCTCCAGGTGGGATGTGGCTGGCCTGGCTGCCTTGGCCGGGCTGGCGGCCACACTGTTCTGGCAGTGGCGCAGCGCCGGTGATCCAGATGTCCGGATGGTCTACAAGCAGGTGGCTGGCCACAGCTTGCAGGTGCATATTTTCCATGCCCGCGGCCGGCTCGACGCGCGCAGCCAACCACCGGCTGCGCTGTTGCTCTTCCACGGTGGCGGATGGGCCCATGGCCACCCCAGCCAGTTCTACCCACAATGCCGTGACCTCAGAAAGGAGGGCATCACCTGCATCAGCGTGGAGTACCGCATCGGCAGCCGGCATGGCAGCACACCGGCCGATGCCGTGGATGACGCGCAGGACGCGCTGCGCTGGGTGCGTGGCCAGGCTGGCGCACTGCACATCGACGCTAACCGGGTGGCGGCGGGCGGAGGGTCAGCTGGCGGACACCTGGCAGCCGCGCTGGGCGTGGGATTGCGGCAGCCCCGCACGCCGAAGACCGCAGGAAACAGCACAGCGCGCGATGGCGACGGCCTGGACGCACGGCCTGCGGCGCTGGTCTTGCTGAACCCCATGCTGGACCTCAGCCCTGGCCAACCCGACCACGCCCTGGTGGCCCCGAACTGGCACGCCTTGTCGCCGATGCACCATGTGGCGCCAGGTGTGCCACCGACACTGGTACTCAACGGAACGGACGATCAGGATGTGCCGGTACGCACTGTGCAAGCCTTTTGCGAACAGCTGCAAGGGAGCGGGACACCATGCGAGTTGCAGCTGTTCCAGGGTGCGCGGCATGGGTTCTTCAACCCGCAAGAGGATGAGGGTCGGCACTACCAGCCTGCGCTAGACAGCATGCGCAACTTCCTGCGACAGCAAGGATTGCTGTGACCGCCCACGCAACAAACGGCTGCCTCGCACGCAGTGCCTGGCGATCGAGCGGAACCAGACTGGAGCCGGCGCGGCCAAGGACATCTGGCCCATGTTCTCAGTGAAGCCATGACACTCGACCACCACAGCAAACACACAGGCACCGTCGGGCTGCAAGGTACGGCTGGTGACGCAGTGGCTCCGCTGGTGTCCGTCATCATCCCGGTCCACAACGTGGCAGATTACATCGCAGAGACGCTGCAGTCGGTTCTGGGGCAGCAGGGCCTGGACAACTTCGAGGTGCTGCTGGTGGATGACCGGTCCACCGATGCCACGGTGACCCAGGCGGTGGCCGCCGCAGCCGGCGACCCGCGCCTGCAGGTGCTGCACAACACCGGCCCCCAAGGCGCGGCAGGTGCACGCAATTTCGGCCTGGCCCATGCCAGTGGGCGGTGGGTTGCCTTCCTGGACGGCGACGACCTCTGGGAACCCGACAACCTGGCGACCAAGATGGCCGCGGCCAGCGCTTACCCGGACGAACGCATCATCACGTCGGACTATTACAACGAGAACGCCGCCAACCGCAGCGTGCCGCGCAGCGAGTGGGCCGACCTCGTCCAGTCATCGCGCCCGGCCTGGGCAGAGCAACTCCGGGCCTGGTTGCCCGCACCGGGCCAGTTGGTCAGGCTGGAGCAGCCGACGGCCGGCTTCATTGCGCACGATGTGCTGGGCAACACCGGCACGTTCGTGTTGCGCCGCGAGGACCTGCAAGCCTGCGGCGGCTTTGACACGACGCTGGAAGTGGGCGAAGACGTTTTCTTGTGGATCCAGATGGCGCAGCGCACCGGGAGCGTGCTGTATGTTCACAAGCCGCTGATGTTCTATCGCTACCGACCGGGCAGCCTGACGAATCGCGACTTTCCTGTGCATGCGGTGTTTGCGGCACGGTTCTTTCTAGCGCTGGTACGGCGGGAAGAATTCGCACCGTTCAGACCACTGGTGCGCGAACGCATTGCGCGCGCCTACCTGACGCAGAGCGTGTACTTCCGCCGGCGCCGAGAATCGCGGAGTGCCGTGATGGCGGCGTTACTGGCATTGCGCCACCAACCCAGGAGCCTGAGGTGTTGGCGAAATTTGGTCGGCGTACTTGCTGGCCGCTAGACAAGCCGAATCGCGGCCTCACCGCTGCAAGGTTGACCAGCGAAGAAACGCACTTTCTGACTGGGGTTGCTGGGCACGGGTTCAGGAAGAGCGGGCTCACAGAGCATTTGCAATGTCGCCAAAGCGTGTGCATCACGTCCTATTCGGACCCCCGCGTCAGAATAGTTGTCGCCTCCATAGAACATCCCCCGGGGCGGCGATGAAGGACGGACTTGGCTCGATACGGACAGGCATTCAAGAACTGCCGTCTCGTTGCCATGAACCACCTCCGGTTTCATACTGCACCTGAACAAGGCGTCTTCGAAACCGGCAGCAGGGCACACGCAATAAAACCTACAGGTGCAATTGCCTAAGAAGACTAGCCGACAGCGCGCGCAGAGCAATGTCGCCTCGCAGTAGGAGCCGGGGGGATGGCGGTTAGGTGCAATGGCCAACCCGGTTGCTGCTGGACTGGCCGTGAACTATTGACATGTGCGGGCACTGAGGCCACACCCACGAAGCCCGCTTGACTGCTCAACTAAAGTTAATCTCGGCATATCGCTGTGGGTGCCAAAGCAAATCTTTGCCCGCCGCGCCGATCTCAATTTGGGCCAGAAGTGTAAGCCGATCTTGAGTTGAACGGCTATGGATAAGCGTAGCTGGCAGAAAGATTGCTCAAGGTAGAAATCGACCCAGCCCACCCCAGCGCCGCTTCTTTATAGCAGCAACCAACATATCTGCATATTCCTTATTTGGGATCTCGTACTCATCAACAACTTGACCAACGAAATCAGACCCATTTCTTCGACCCGGGAAAGGCAAGCCTTCGCCGAATGAATCGTGCACCATGGCATCGTCTTTTACAATCGGCCAGATCACATCTCGAAGAAAATTCTGATCCACTTGCCAGAAATTTCCACGGGCATATTGAAGGATCCGACTCTCAATATCACGAAGAAGCGGCGCCTTCACACCCCACATACCCCCCATGATAACTGCCGTATGTAAAGGGTGATCTCTCATCGCATGAAACGCTCGTGAGCTGGACATCCATTCACTCACCGCATCGAATTCGCGCTTGGACAAGCGAGAGTCAGCATCGCGGGACAGCATTACCTCAACCGATTCATCAGAAGCCGCCAGAAAGCGCCAGAACATTCCCGTCCAATCGCCCTCTTCATTCATCATCACCACTTCTGAACCGGCAGCAGCAAGTGCTGCGGTGACATCAGCCGGAACGGATTGCCCGCAATAGAACCGCCCAACCCACCCTGGAAAAACTGTCGGAATACTTTCAGCATTCACTACTGCGCCATGGGTGTACTTTCTATTGGAGCCCCACAAGCTGTAGCATATCAATCGCTTCATTCCACACCCTTCAAAGTCAACAGATACCCGCCAAAGCCATCCGATTGACAAATCTAGAAAGACTCAATAATACCGAGCCTTCGCAAGATTCTAATCGCAATGTGGCGCCTCAACCTCTCCAGCTCCTTCTTGGCTTTCAGTCCAGTTTCAATGTCTGCTACGATACTTCGAAAATCTGACCGCAGGACTTTCTCACGCTCAGCTCTTATTACACTCAGGGAGTGTTGCTGCGAGGAAATTCCGTCTGCGTAGAATATGCTCAGCAACTCTGGTACGTGGCGATATTCACACTCGTGCTTGCAAACAAACAGTAGAAAAGCCTTCCAATCTGCAGCAATCCTCATGCTCTCATCGTAAGGACCAAATGCAGCAAACAAATTTGAAGCTATGAATGTTGAAGGATGAGGCAGCGTACTCTCCAAAAAAAATCCGAGACTTAGAACAGGAGGGGCAGAGAAGATCCGCCGCTCCTCACTGTCAGGCCCCCTAATTTCAAGGTCAAAGTAGACAATCTGAACATCCGCCAAATGCCTAGCTGCCGATTCAAGGCTTGTTGTCTCGGCCAAGTGGTCCCCTGAATTTAGGAAAAGCAAGTAGCGACCTCGCGAGTTCGCTATCCCCTTATTCATCGCATTGTAGATCCCGCCATCAGGCTCTGACACCCAATAACTCAACTGTGAATCATATTCAGCAAGAACCTCAACACTCGAATCCGAAGATGCACCATCGATAACGATATGCTCAAAATCCCTGAAGGTTTGACCCATCACACTATAGAGTGTTCTTCGCAGGCCGTCAGCGTCATTACGATTGACTGTGACGATTGAAATCAAGGGGACTAAATCGATCGCCAAGCTCGTCAACTCCTATCCCCCCAAGGGCCAAAGATACTTGACACGAATTCCGCTTCTCGGCAAGCCAACCAGATGATAACCAAAGAGAGGGCGGAAATTATGTGCTTCGAATGCGATTCATTGACCACACCAAATCAGGCCTAAAGAACCCAAGTCGCCTTGCACCGATTGCATCGCTTGCGTACAACTCAAACTGAATCGCGTCCGTTTCCATAAAAAGCCACCTCACAGACGGCACATGCGCCGCCGCCGTAATGGTGTAGATGCCTTCATTTAGCAAGTTCGGCGGTATAGCAACTTCGATCTCATAGCAACCACGCTCGTCTGCAATACACGAACCCAGGGAATCCAAATCGTCAGACGAGAAGACAATTGTTCCGTCAATTGAGAGAACTCTGAACCCGATGCGGGCATGCTCAACCGGAACCGAAACCTCTACGGTGAGCTTGATCTTGAAGCCATCGGCAACGGAATAAACTGTGCATCTAGCGCCATGGGCGTCAATAATTTCAATTGCACGCAACGCAACTTCGCTCGTCGCAGGCCCAGTCCAAACACGAAAACCTGACGGATTGGAATTTTGATTCATATAGCGAGAGCAAACGGCTTCCACAGTGCCAAATGCTTCAACGCTCCCGTTGCGCAGGAGGATTCCGGTGTCGCACAACTGGCTTACGGCCTGCAAGTTGTGACTAACAAAGATTACAGTGCGTCCGCTACCGCCCACTTCCTTCAATTTGCCGAGACACTTCTTCTGAAACTGCGCATCGCCGACAGCCAATACTTCATCAACAATGAGAATTTCGGGTTCCAAGTGAGCCGCAACTGCAAAGGCAAGCCTCACATACATGCCGCTACTGTATCTCTTAACCGGAGTATCAAGAAACTGTGAAACCTCAGCAAATTCGACTATCTCGTCAAATTTCCTCTGAATTTCAGCACGACCCATCCCAAGAATTGCGCCATTCAGGAATACATTCTCTCGGCCGCTCAGTTCCGGATGAAAGCCGGTACCCACCTCTAGCAGACTGGCGACCCGACCGTCGATCTTGATCCGACCGTTGGTGGGCTCTGTGATGCGGCTCAGCAGTTTCAGCAGCGTGCTCTTGCCAGCGCCGTTGCGCCCCAAAATACCGACGCGTGCACCACGCGGAATTTCGAAGTTGACGTCGCGCAGCGCCCAGAAATCCTCAACGGTGTCACCCTGCACGATGGCTTGCCCGCTAGCCATCTCGCGAGTCTTGCGCGCCAGATTTCGGGCATGGCGCACGATTTGATCGCGCAAGGTGGCGCGCTCATCTCGCTGGGACTCGTGCCCCACCCGGTAGCACTTGCTCAGGCCTTCAGCCGAAATTGCGATGTCACTGGCCATGGGCAGCAAGGTAAGGAGTTGGGGTCACCGTCATGTTCAGACCATGTCGGCAAAGGTGCGTTCGGTATTGCGGAACTGACGCACACCGACAATCAGTAGCGCGACGATCACCACCCAAGCCAGAAGGAAGCCGGGCCAATAGATGGGGACGGCACCGCGCAGCAGGCACCAGCGAAAGCCGTCAATGACGGCCGCCGCTGGGTTCAGGTGATACAGCAGCTTCCATTGTTCGGGTACCACAGCGCTGGCGTAGGCTACGGGGCTGAGGTACATGCCGAACTGGATCAGGAAGGGCAATACCTGCCGGAAATCGCGGTAACGCACGTTCAACGAAGCGATCCACAAACCGGGCCCGATGGCCGCCAGAGCCGCCATCAACACAAAAATGGGCAAGAGCAGCACACGCGCATCGGGCATGTATTGGTACCAAACCATCAGCCCAGCCATCACCAGCAGGCCCACCGCAAAGTCAACCAAGCACACCACCACGGCAGACGAAGGCACGATCAGTCGCGGGAAGTACACCTTACTGATCAGCCCCGAATTGCCGGTCAAGCTGCTGGCCGCGTTGCTGACCGACCCCGAGATCAATTGCCAGGGCAGCAACCCTGCGAACACCATCACCGCATATGGCACCGCCTCCAAAGACGGAAGCTTGGCCACTTTACCAAAGACGATGGTGAAGACCGCCGCAGATGCCAGCGGCTGGAGCATCACCCACGCCAATCCGATGATCGTTTGTTTGTACCGCACAGCCACATCGCGCCAAGCCAGCACGATGAACAGTTCGCGGTAGCGCCACAGGGCGCGCCAATAGTGGCGCTCGGCAAGGCCGGCTTCAATGACTAGGGTGGGGGTGTTCACGTGTTCGTTCAGTTCCCGGCAGCCACACTGGCACGCTCGTTCAACAACAGCCTACTATTCTGGGGGACGTGCAGCCGACCGCAGAGCGGTCAACTGCACAACACTTCACGCGGCACACCGCTGCGACAACAGCAGTAGGCTCCGATGCCAATCTGAGCCTCCGCGCCGATCTCAATTTGAGCCAAGAGTGGAAGCCGATCTTGAAATGACCGGCTGTGGGCAAGTGTAGGTTGCGGACTGGTACGTCATGGCCTTCGAGAGGCAAGTACAAGTCGTTGAACGAGCACAAGAAGCGATTGCTCGAGCGCAGACAGGCCATCGATCCGGCATTCGGTCATGCCAAGGCCGACCACAGAATGGACCGCTGCTGGCTACAGGGTTCGCTGGGCGACACGACGCATGCGCTGGGCTGTGCGACGGGCCAGAACATCCGCTGGCTGGTGCGGGCCATCACCCGTCTGGGCCTGAAGGTGCACTTTGCGCGTTGTCGGCTATGGCGCTGTGGATGATGTGGCTGGCGGGCGTGGCCACTTGTGCGGGGCGCATGGCTATGCTCGCCGACCTCTGGCCGGCTGGTAGGGCGGAGTCGCTCGGTCGCGACGTGGGGCCTCGGTCCGCAGCACGCTGGGCGGACCTGAATTCTGCATGACCGACGACGCAAGGGCGCTGACCAAAAAAACTTACCCAACTAGACAAGAAATCTTCTGAAGGTAAGTCCCGCCCAGTTTACCTTGGTGCCTGCGGACGAATTGAAGAACAGACTAGCAGAGAGCAGATGCGCAGCAGCCTTAGCTCAACAAACTCGCCAACATTCTTACAATGGCCGATTCGGCGTATTCTTGAAGAGCAAGAGTGCGCGCACGGCGACCCATCTCCTCACATGCGGGCATATCGTTCAACAGTCGAAGGAGTTCCGCCGCAAATTCGTCAATGTCGTCTCGAATGGCAATCTCGTTCCGCGCCGGATCAAATAGCAGCCCTTCCGCACCAATGGCCGTCGACACCACTGGCCGCCCGGCCAGTGCGGCCTCGATAATCTTGATCCGGGTGCCCGAACCGGTCAGGATGGGGCAAGCCACCACACGCGTCTGCTGGTACAGTAGATTCAGATCATCGACGAAGCCCATGAAATGCACGCCAGCAGGCGGGTTTTGGTATCCCTCCAAACTTTCGCACCCGCGTCCAGCGACCAAGAGGCGGGCCTCTGGAAGACGAGCGTGCACCAGTGGCCAGATTTTCTGCGTCAGCAAGTTGGCGGCCTGCACATTCGGAAGATAACCGTAGGTTCCCAAGAACAACACCGTCTGTGATGAGGAAATCACCGATGCATCGGGGGCAGGCACAGCATTCGGAATAGCCACCACATGCGCAGGGGCAGGATACTGGGTGGAGAGTGCGCGTGCATCATTCTCGGAACATACCAACGTCGTGCGAGCCTTGCGAATGGCCCAGCGCTGCATGTTCGCCAGCGCAGGATACTGTAGATATTGCAGCGGCTTTGTCCGCCAGTGCGGTGGTTGCCTCACTGTCCGAATATAGGCTTGAGTTTCAACATCATCGAGATCGAAGACAATCGGCGGCAGTTGCCTTCCCAAACGACGCAAGAGTGCCATCGTGGACAGTCGATGTGACAGGATAAGATCAGGCTTGGTGCGCGCGATCACCCTGGCAAGCGCATCAATTTGCCGAGGATGCGTGGTCAAGGCGAAGCGATCCTGCCAGTAGGGATTGAGCGCGGGCCGCAAGAGATCGCGCCAAAGTTGCTGCCCTGTGCGGGGCGCGGGTGCCGGTGAGGCCACTGCATCCAAGCTGGCAATCTGGATTCCCCACAACTCACAAAAGTCCGCTTGCAGCGCGGTCAAGTCGGCTGGTTGCGGATCGCACCAACTTGGTACACAGAACAGGTCGATCACGTGGCCCGCCTCGCGGGCAGCTTGCAGCAGCATTCGCATTCGAAGTGCCGTGCCGTAGCGAAACGCCTGCAGCGGGAACGGCCACCGATCCGTGATAAAGAGGCACCGGGCCATCGCTTGCTTCAACTCCAAGTCAAAATCAGTTGGGTGAACCGTTTGCGCAACCGCCAGCGCTCGGATTGCCGGCTTCGATAAAGCCCCCAAAGCCGGTATCTGAAGAGCAACATCCACTCCATCTTCAAGACCTGCCACCCCATTCGCCTGGAACCGGAAGCCTCAGCAAAGGTCCATGCGTAATCTGTGACATGTTTGGCCCAAAGCCACAGATCAACGTTCGGGCATTGGTTACTGAGATCAATCACCGCCTGGGCAATTTGCGTCAAAGAGTGCACCCGACGCTGAACTGCCGCCATCGAATCCTGCAGCGTGATCGACCCAGTCCTTCGAAGGTAGCGATAAAGTAAAGAACTCGTTGCGCGCACGCATGCAGCCTTCAGCAATGCCTCCACAGTGAATAGCATGTCTTCATGAATTAGGCCGGGAGAAAACCTCAAGTCATTCCCGTTTAGGAATGATCGGCGGTATACATAAGCACAACTTGGAATGTACAGTGACTTGGCCGTCAAGTGACGGTGCAAATACGCTGACCCAGCCTCCCCGCTTCCTTCTTCCGTCCAGCGCTGAATTCCACCGTCAACACCCACTTCCTCGAGACCTATACGCAACATGTCACCATCGAAGGCGCGCAATTGCGCGGTATCAAATGGGATCAGTTCATCATCAGCGTCCAGCAGAACAATAAATTCACCAATCGAAGCGTCGATGCCCGCATTGCGGGCGGCAGACAAACCCCGATTTGGCTGACGAATCACTTTGATCGCAGAGTTCCGTTGCCGCAGCTTCTCGCAGAGCGCCGGAGTTTCATCCACAGAACCATCGTCCACGACGACGACTTCTATCTCGGTACGATCAACAGACAGCGCAGAGGCAACAGCTCGCTCCAGCCAAGGAGCGCAGTTGTATGACGGGACGACAACACTCAAAAGTACACGTGACTCCACACCATCTCCATTTGCCTAGTGATGACAGCTCGCTTGCCGTGCCGGGATCAACGGCACAAGTGTTGCGGTCTTCAACACAACCTATGGGCCAAACTGTTGGGCACCAGTCGCGCGCGCGCCCGCGCCAGCGCAAACCAAAAAGCAGCGCAGAGCGGTGCCTGACGCCACTGAATCAGCATGATGCCGTCACTGCAGCAGCGCCTGCAGCCGCCCCGCCACCCTGTCACGCACCCGCACATCTGAGAACCTGTGCTGGAAGGTGCCCAGCCCGGCGGCCACGATGGCGGCGCGCTGGCCAGCATCGCCGCCCAACCTTCGGCAGGCTTGGGCAAATGCTGCTGCAGTGTCTGCGATCAGCACGTCATGGCCGTCCTGCAAGCCCAGGCCTTCGGCGCCCAGCGTGGTCGACACCACGGGCCGGCCCATGGCCAGGGCCTCGATGATCTTGATGCGTGTGCCGCCGCCGAAGCGGATCGGCACCACCACGATGTCTGCTTGCTGGTAGTAGCTGTCGACTTCGGGCACGTCGGCACGCACCTGCACGCAGCCGTCCTGCTGCAGCGCCAGCACGGCCGGTGTCGGCGCGCGGCCCACGATCATCAGCCGCACCTGGCCGGCCAGCTGTTGCTTCAGCAATGGCAGGATGTCCTGCACGAAGTACAGGGCCGCATCTTCATTGGGCTCGTAGTTCATCGCCCCCAGGAACAGCAGCGTCAGGCCCGGGTGGGCCGGCGCAGGCGCCAGGGGCAGCCGGTCGGGCACGGTGTTGGGAATCACCATCACCTGCGCTGCGCCACGGCGCCGGCGGATGCGGTCGGCATCCAGGTCGGAGCACACCGTGACCATGCGCGCGCTCCGCTGCACCAGATGCTCCAGCTGCCGCTGTTCCAAGATGTCCAGGCACTTGAACAGCGACGCTTCGAGGCCCAGCATGCGCCAGGTGTGCCGAAGCTCCCGCGCTTGCGCGACCGATTCCACATCGTCGAAATCAACCACCACCGGCCGGCGGCCGCGGGTGTCGTCCAACAATCGCCGCATCGTGGAGAACGTGGAGGTGCGGAAGAAGAACAGCAGGCTGAATGCGCCCGACGCAACCTGCTGGGCCACCCGCTGCAGATCGTTGTCGGCGGCCAGCCTGAATCTGGG
>ENA-UOWO01002820-UOWO01002820.1-activated-sludge-metagenome-genome-assembly--contig:-NODE-2820-length-21035-cov-5.815205_pt1 | contig 21035 bp, 9 predicted proteins | sample MGYA00238148_ERZ761564 | MGnify/ENA primary metagenome ERZ761564 (study PRJEB28885, sample SAMN05720194) | activated sludge metagenome | isolation source: Anaerobic digester | place: USA... | reverse complement strand
GTCATCGAGCGAATCATACCTGAAGTATTTTATAAACGAGTTGTTGGCGTTGAGTATCCCGCCTTCAAGTGTGGCCTGGATTATGCCCATGGGCGCGTAGTCAAATACCTGCCTGAACCGGGCTTCGTTTTTTTTGAGCTTCTCGTTAATCTCCTCGAGGTCCATCTGGTTGCGCTGAAGTTCATCCATCATCGCAGCCATCTCTTCGTTCTGCGCCTCAGACTCCTCGTACAGAGCCTCGGTCTCTATTTTCTTGCTGTTGTATTCTGTCTCCAGTCTTTTCTGTTTTGTTATATCAAGTATTACGCCCTCGGACCTGTACGGGATGCCGTTTTTGCGTGAAGTAATCTTCCCCAGAAAAAATATCCAGATCCACGAATCGCTGTGTGTTTTAAGACGAAGCTCCATTTCGATAAAATCGGATTCGGTGCTGTTTATGTTTTTAACGAGCTCCTGAAGGTCGGCGGGGTGTACGGCTCCAGTTCGACGCTCATCTCGGACAAGACTCTCTGGGTTCATTAGCCGCCAGCCAAATGCCGCAAGCTGAGACAGAACGTCAGCACGACCAGGCCAATCGCGGTGGTCGACAAGAGCGCCGAAAACACTAGGCGCTTCGGTACCCCACTCTCTGTCATTCGGCGAATGCTGACGTAGAGGGAAGCCGGACCGGCAACCATCGAGAAGACAAATGGAACGGCCAAGAGCGGGTACGACCTAAACACGCTCTCCCAACGCAGCCAGATCAACAGGAAGAAGCAAAGCGCCAGTACCAACGCCCCTCCACTGGCCACTAGTACCTGCGTCGGGCCTGGGCGAACCGCCACGTTGAGGTTGAGCGTCAGAGCCCGTTCACTTGAGCACGCGGTCATCATGTTCCCTTTCGTTTACGTCTTGTTAGACAGTCACACGGGAATCAGACAGGCGCAGCACGCAAGCGTCACGGTCAGTGCAGGCCCCGGCGTGCGGCTGCCGGGGCGAGCGCGAGACCCCTCACTCGCCCCTACTTCTATTGCCAAGTGCCTACACTGAAGGCACCTGCCGCCGATCTGTCCGGCCTCCGCTCCCCAAACCACCACCAACGCCGCCAGAACGGCCCTCCTTGCCGAATGCAGGCCTCTGGCAGGCCGTTTCCCGAGGTCTGATCGGCCAGGAGGGTGACGACACCGAAGTTCGGATCGGACGGTCCAGAAGGCTTCGCCACGAGCGTTTCCACAGGCAAAAGGTCAGTCAGTCTGACAGCAGACGGAGCCGTAGGCCGCCCTGCGCCTGGCCACGTACCAGAACCGCAGCCCGGCCACGATCATCGGCCCGACCAGCGGGACACATGTGTTGGCTGAGTTCTGGCACGATGCACTGGGCGGGGAGTGCAGGTGCACGGTGGCGGGCACGCCGGGGACGTGGATGCAGATCAAGCCGGCGGCAGTCACGGCGGCCCCGTCGAGCGGCACGATTCCGACGGGCTACTTCATCCTGAACGTCACCGAGGGCGCGATGAAGCGCCACGCAGGATCGTACTCCTGGGAGATCAAGATCGGAGCGGCCGCGGCGTCCAAAGTCGGTTTCCAGGGCGCGGCGCCGACGGTCCAGCGGGCCGGAGCCGCCCAGGTTGCCGTCACCTACGTTTCCCAGACCATCAGCGATCCGCCGACGCGAGCCGAAGTCCAGGCGCTCAATGACGGACTGGTCGCGGCGATCACCCTGCTGAATGAACTGCGCGCTGCTACGGTGGAGAAGGGTCTGATCAAGGGCGGGGCGTAGGCATGTCCGCGTCATCCCTGCACTCGGAAAGGCGTCCGACCCGGTTCGGCTATTCCTGGCCGAATCAGCCGCTGCCCTGGCTCTTCGCCGGCATATCTGCGTCCACCTGCTTTAGGTAGCCCAGAAGCTCCAGCGGATCACCGCTCACCTTGACACCGAACACCTTATCCAAATTCAGAAGCTTGTTCCGCGCCAAGCACTCCATGGGTTTGTCGCAGAAGTAGCCAGCACTGGCTGGAATACCCATGCTGGCGTGAAGAAAATCGAGCAGATCATTGGGCCGAATCTTCCCTCCCCGAAATACCTGCGCCGCGCACATTCCGGCCAAGATTTCGCAGCAAGGGATTTTGCCGAAGTCATCTGCTGCCCCGAAGGTCGCCAACTCGGTGTCCAGTCGCTCCAGCCAACCTTGCCCAATCAACTTGCCCAACACCGGCTCAAGCCGTTCCACAGCGTCATGCCGGAATTCTTTCGCAAGATCGAGTCTGCACTCTCTCGTCAAATCGCGGAATGACCTTCGCATACGCTTCTGTTGAGCAGGCAATGACGCCCATTTCTCAAAGAACGGCCGCTCACGGCTGACCGGAGAATGCCCACGGCCAACGAGCTCCTGACAGTCACAGACACGCAACTCCCAGCGCAAGTCCACGCTGACTTTATCCCAAATATCCGCAATTTCTTCCGACCACCAAGCGCTCTTAACGGGTCGATCATCAAACCAAAGGCCAATCTTGGAAACTCGCCATGAGCGCGTGGACTCCGCTCCGTCCTTTGAAACCAAGAATCCGTAGCACTGGTGAACAAACGCCTCCTCCAAAGGCACCAATGTGACGCCGTGACTGAACAGCTCAATGAGGTTAGCCGTAGCGGCACGGGACTTTGGATCCGATTGTTTCATCAGCTCCTGAAAGATCGGGCCGCTCACGGGGCAGAGGATCGCGCCTTTGTTAAGGAGCCCCAGGCTTAGCCGAAGGATAGTATCATAAGTAGGTTGTGCTAATGCGCTTTGGAGCCACACGTGCCTTAAGTTGATCCAGTGGCAAACATCAAGGTAGATGACTTGCTTCCCGCCGAGTTCACCAAAGAGTCGCTGAAGCCGCTGCTTCGTGTAGTCAAAATGAGACACCGACGGATTGGCCCGGTGATGACTTACGGATTCGTGAAAGAGACCAACAAATCGAGCTTTCCTCAAAGGACTACAATCTTCCGCAGTAGCCGGCAGCGCATAAGTATCATGAAAGATGGAGAGACCTTCCTCCGTGACGGTGGACTTCGTCGGGCCTTCGCAAAACAGATCATTCAGGGTTCTGCGCGCCATGAAGGACGTTTTGGCCTTGTCGAAATCCCCAGCCGGGATATTCGCGCAACCCTTCTGCATTGTCTCGATGATCTCGTTCAGCCGAAACGTGTTTCTGAATTCAATGAATCGGCGTTGCTGGCTGTGTTGGTCGACAATGAACAGATGCCAGTGTGTCTGGTTCGCAAGCTCGCGCAACGGCGCTAATGACGCCTCTTGATAGAGGTTGATGTAGAAGTCATAGAGCGCCAGGGGCACCTGTTCGACGAGCGGCACCGGAATCCAGAAAAGGAAGAATCCGACACAGCCGAACGTGTTCGACTCGATGCCGCCGAACATCCGGAGGTTTATCGGTTCTGTCTTCTGGAGCGTTCTGATGAAAGATGTGGGATCGCGGATCACAAGGACGATCTCATTCCCGATTTCAAGGTCCAAGGTTGCGCGGGTAGGCATTATCCCGTCCAGGCCATGCATCGAAGGGGGGAGGATTGGGCCTTGAAAGCGGGTCGGTCCGTGACGCCATTGATTATTGAGAGGTGTGATCATTCTATGCACTTTCCCCGGACGCAGGTCCTTGCGGAGCCACGCAGACCCGGTGTTCCCGCTTGCCGTTCGGTGCTTCCTCTACATTCTGGTCCGACTATCCGAGTAGGTGGACGCGGCGTCAACGGTGCTTGACGGGCGGCGTCGGGTCCGCCACCTGGCTCCGTCCCGACATAAACCTGCCCTTCTCCGGCCGTCTCCGACCGCCAAAATGTTTGGCAAATGTTTGGTAACAGTGCAGGAGAGTGCAAATGAGTGCACAGTGTTAGACAAGAAGCGGGGAATTCAGGAATCGTGCCAAGAATGAAGAAAAGCCGCTGAAGGCCAGCGGCTTAAGTCGTTGAAGCGCAACGTAAATTGGTTGCGGGGGTTGGATTTGAACCAACGATCCCGCGGCCGCGGGATTATGAGCCTGTCGAGCCCCGCGCATTCATCAGGCGGAGGAGGCCGTCGCCCCCCTTCTGTCGCTTCATCAAGTTCTCCAACTTCCTCGCCTCTGTGAGTGACAACGGTCCGTCGTGCCAGACCAGTTGCCACGGTCCAAATTTCTTGGTCCATTTCGACTGGCCGGTGTTTTGGTCGTTCAGGCGTCGAGCCACATCCTCCGTCAGGCCGATGTACAGTTTCCCGGTTGGATTGCGCAGCACGTAAACCCAGTACCTCCCCGTCGCCATTCGGTTCCTCCTTTCCGTTCGGCGGCGAATATCCGATCGGGTGTGTGCGGCGTCAACCGGGTCGTCGGTGCCTGTCGGGCGACGCCGGCAGCTGTCCCATGTCCCGACCTGGACCCGTCGTCATCAGGCTACTCTCGGCCGCCAAAATGTTTGGCAAATGTTTGGTAACAGTGCAGAGCGGTGCACAGTAGTGCACAGTGGTGCACGGAGAGGCGCGGATTCAAGAATCGTGCCAAAAACGCAAATAAGCCGCTGAAGGCCAGCGGCTTAAGTCGTTGCGGCGCAACGTAAATTGGTTGCGGGGGTTGGATTTGAACCAACGATCCCGCGGCCGCGGGATTATGAGCCTGTCGAGCCCCGCGCATTCATCAGGCGGAGGAGGCCGTCGCCCCCCTTCTGTCGCTTCATCAAGTTCTCCAACTTCCTCGCCTCTGTGAGTGACAACGGTCCGTCGTGCCAGACCAGTTGCCACGGTCCAAATTTCTTGGTCCATTTCGACTGGCCGGTGTTTTGGTCGTTCAGGCGTCGAGCCACATCCTCCGTCAGGCCGATGTACAGTTTCCCGGTTGGATTGCGCAGCACGTAGACCCAGTACCTCCCCGTCGCCATTCGGTTCCTCCCTTCCGTTCGGCGGCGAATATCCGATCGGGTGTGTGCGGCGTCAACCGCATCGTCGGTGCCTGGCAGGCGACGCCGGCACCTGTCCCATGTCCCGACCTGAACCCGCCGTCATCAGGCCGCCCTCGCCCGCCAAAATGTTTGGCAAATGTTTGGTTTTGGTGCTTTCTGGCGATTTCTGGTGCATACTGGTGCATAAAAGGGCCAGCCGACAAGAATCGTGCCAAGCTGGTCGAGAGGCCGCCGTACTTGAACCTTGGCTCTTCAGGCTGATTTCGGGGGCAAATGTTTGGCAAATGTTTGGTAATCGGGCATAGGAACGCCCTAAATTGCAGGGGTTTGCATGGGGTTGCCAGGTTGGCGTCGAGAAGCAATAAACCCCTGCGAGCCAAGCTCGAAGGGGCCTGTAATTGGTTGCGGGGGTTGGATTTGAACCAACGACCTTCAGGTTATGAGCCTGACGAGCTACCGGGCTGCTCCACCCCGCGATTCCGAAATGCAACACAAGTATGTTCAAGAGCACCCTGAGTGCAAGTCCTTTTGCGCGCCTTTTGCGCGCCTTTCCGGGCTGCCCTTCGAATTTGCCCGTACCCCACCCACCAACGGCCAACCTCCATCCCTCTCAGCGGCTGACAGTTTGTCGCCCCGGGGACACTAGCCCGGTTATTTCACACGCTTCGCGAGGAACCGTAACCGGGCTGTGGCAAAACCGCGCCCGCACAGGGAAAAACGAGGTTCGGAGCGTTTCCGAAACCTCGCGAGTGCGGCGACACTCTGTTGCCCGGTTGAATCCCTCGACTCGGGCGCGGTTTTGCTTTCCTAGCCTGCATGCTGACTTCTTTTGTGAACTCCGGCTTCGCCGTGGCAAAAAACGGTGAGGAATGCAGGCTAGGACCGGGTTACTGGCCAGCGGTCAACCTGTTTGGCGTGGGCTGGTTGACCGTCCGCGTTCTCGAATGGGCGGGTCCTTGCACGCCGGCCGGGGTTCGGGAAGACTCAACTCGCGTCTTCCGCCGCCACTCGCTTCCTGCGCCTGCGTCGAGGGGGGCGATGGTCTGTGCCTGTTCAGTCATGAGTCAATTCGCGCAGCTCCCGCACAGCGGGCAGCGCCACCAGCGCTTCGAGGAACTCATGGAGATGGCGCCGCGGCAACCGCAGGTCGACCCGCACCCGCCGGCAACCGTCAACCGTGTCCGCAGCCTCGAGAATCTGGCCGCCGATGTGGAATTCGTCACGCAGCCGCTCGAACCGCACGCGGGACTTGCCGTGGTCCGGGTCGAAGGTGATTTCGATGCTCACCGCTTTCATGCCGCCCAAGTGACGAATCTCCCACACCCGGATTCCCGACAGAACCAATCGCACGAGCACACTCAGGCCCACGCCCGCCGCAGCGAAGCCAGCCCCAACCGTGATTCCAATGGCGGCGGTTATCCAGATGGTCGCGGCGGTGGTCATGCCACTGACGCCGCCGCGAGAGTGCAGAATCGTTCCCGCCCCGAGAAAGCCGATGCCGGTGACGATCTGCGCAGCGACCCGGCCCGAGTCGCCGGTGGTGGTCGTGAAGGCAAACGAGACCATGGTGAAGACCGTGGAGCCGAGGCAGACGAGAATCAAGGTGCGCAAGCCAGCGGGCTTGTCGTGCCGTTCGCGCTCCAGACCGATGATGGCCCCCGCCGCGATTGCCCCAAGGGCAAGCCAGACTTCGAGCCACGGAGACGGCAGTTGGTGTCGCAGACTTTGCGTAGTCCATTGTACCCAGTGCATAGGCTTGGCGGCGACCGCGGGCAGACCTGATTCCTCCGAACGAGGGTCCCGGCGGAGCCGCTTGGGCGCCTGCTCGGCCAAACGGGACTCGCGTGGTGGCGTCACGTCACACCATGACGATCACGGACAGCCTACCCAGCGGGTTGGCACAGGAACAGGAAAAAGCCAAAGCGGTGAATGCATTCCCGCTGGACCCGCCGCTGTTCACCGACGACAAGCCAGGAACGAAGCCTCGCTCATCGGCGGGCCGACTATGGTGGTGGCGCCGGGTCCCGGCGCGAGGCGAACTCGTGGGTCGTGGGAAAACCGCTAAGCAATCGGTCGATCATGTGTCATACTCACTGAGCAGCGACATCCACGATCCGAAGAACCCACGCTATGAGCGCACAAAGGTACTCCCTGAGCCTGGCGATTCGCCAGGTGGCCGCAACCGCGGCCTTCATCATTTGCCAGACCGCGTGTTTGGGCGCCACTGAACCGTCACGACTCGATCCGTTGCGGGCGGCGATGAGGGCGGAGCATTGCGAGCAGGCGGTGGCGCTGGCGGACACGCTCATCGCCGCCAAGCACGCCCAGGCGGACGAGGCGCATTACCTCAAGGCGGTCGCGCTCTTCAACGGGCGGAAGTTCGTCCAGGCCGCCACCGCCGCCGATCAACTCGCTGCAGCGTTCCCGAAGTCCGAGTGGCGCCATAAGGCGATGTTCCTCAAGGCGCAGGCGCTCGTCGAGCAGAAGCAGTTTGAACCGGCCGCGGCGATCTACCAGAGCGAGGCAGCGCGGTTGCTGGCCGCGGAGCGCAAGCAGGAGTTGGTGGGCGTGATCGTTCAGTTTGCCGACACGCTTGCCTCCAAGCCGGACCCAAACGCGCCAGACGCGCCGGAGCCGGACTTCCAGAAGGCCTGCAATCTCTACGGCAAGGCGCTGGGCCTGGAAATCTCGCGCGACCTACGCGACGACTTGCTCTTCAAGAAGTCCCGCGCCATTCAGCTCATGGGCAACGCTGGCCAGGCCGTGCAGGATCTTCAGGCTTACCTGACTGAGTTCGATCCGGCGTGGACCGGCCCTGCGGGCTCGGGCGCCATGCGGTTGCCGATGCAGAATCCGTTGCCGGCCGGCAAGCACATCGCGATGGCCCGCTACCGGCTGGCGGAGTCCCAAATTCAGGCGGGCAACCTCGCTGCCGGGCGCATGGAGTTGGAGGATTTGCTCAAGCGCATCGGCAAGCCGGCGGAGGCAGACGACGCGCTGAAGGCCGAGATGGACACAGTCGAAGGCGCGAAGCTCCCGGCGGACATCCGCTGGCTGATGGTGGAGTCTTACTTCCGCCAATCCGACGCGGCGGCTGGCGGCACAAACACGGTGGCCCAGCAAACGGACCAGACTATCGGCAACACCGGCGGACTGCCGAGCGCTGACGCCACGCTTTACGTCTTGCGCGACGGCGATCTGGACGCCGCGCTCAAGGCCTGTCGCGACCATCTCGCCGCCTTCCCCGAAGGCAGCCGGGCTGTCCGCGTCGCGTGGATGATTGCCGAGGCGAATCAGACCGCGGGCCGGGCCGACGACGCGATCGAGGCGTTCCGCGATTTCATCGCGGGCCAGGGCTTCCGCCTGCCGGATGGCGAGGAGGCGCTGAGGTTCGACGAGGAACTCCGCGCCGCGCCGGCGACGCATCTGGCGAATCTGAAGATGCGCGCCGTGTTCCGCGTCGGCACGATCCTGAACCAACAGAAGAAACGCGCCGAAGCCATCGCCATGTGGCAGCGTTACGTGCAGGACTTTCCCAATGGCCCGCAATGGTCTAACAGTCAGAACGCGATCATCGACGCCGAGTATCAGATGGGCATGGACGCGCTCGCCGAGCAGAACGAGACGCTCGCCTTGCAGAGATTCGAGGAGTTCCTTCGCGCTCATCCGCTCGACCGCTGCGCGCCGCGCATCCTCTACATCTTCGGCGCCATGCCGGAGGCGAAGGCGCGCTCGCTCGAAGAAGCCAGGGGCGACACGGCAGCCATCCAGGCCAGCTATCGCCAGGCGATTGACGAGTGGAGCAAGCTCGTCAGCAAGTATCCGCAGAGCGCCGAAGCCCGCTCGGCGTTGATGAAGAGCGCCGGCATCCACGAGGAGAAACTCGGCGAGTTCGAGAAGGCGCTGCAACTCTACCGGAAGCTCGTCGCCGACTTCAGTTTCGGGGAAGCGAGCGCCGCCATCACGCGGCTGACTCAGAAGTCGCTCGAGCTCTCCGCCGAGCGCACGTTCCGCACCAGTGAGAAGCCGGTCGTGAAACTCAAGCTGCGCAATATCGAGAAGTGCGTCTTCCGGCTGCACAAGATCGATTTGCAGGCGTACTTCCGAAAGATGCACGGCATCACCGGCGTCGAGGGGCTGGACGTGTCGCTCATCCAGCCGGACAAGACTTGGGAACTCAAGCCGGAGGGCTACGCCAAATACAGGCCGTTCGAGCAGGACGTTGAGGTTCCATTCCCCGGCAACGAGCCGGGGGCGTTCGTCGTGACGGCGGGCGACGACGATTGGGAATCGACCGTGCTGGTGCTGCGGTCGGACCTCGAAGTGATCGTGAAATCGAGCCGGCGCGAGGTGCTCGCGTTCGTGCAGAACATGCTCACCGGCCAGCCCGCGGCCGACGTGGACATCCTCGTCAGCGACGGCAAAGCCGTGGCCGCCACGGGCAGGACGGGCGCTGACGGCGTCTTCAAAGCGCCGCTGGAATCGCTCAAAGACTTGAACGACGTCCGCCTCTTCGCGCTCGGCAAAGGCCACGCGGCGTCGTTCAACCTCGGCTTGAGCGGGCTGCAACTTTCCTCCGGGCTGACGGCGAAGGGTTATCTCTACACGGACCGGCCTGCCTATCTGCCGGGCGAAACCGTCTCGCTGCGGGGCATTCTCCGCGAGGTGCGCGACACGGCCTATGCCGTGCCGGAAAACAGCGAGTTCAAGGTCAGCATCACCGATCCGCAGGGCCGGCTGTTGTCCGAGCAGACGGTGACGATCAGCCGCTTCGGCACGTTCGATTCGACGTTCGCGCTGCCCGCGGCAGCGGCGAGCGGCCCATACGTCATCGCAGCGCGCCAGGAGCGAAGGGGCAAGGAACCGCTGCATTTCCAGGGCGGCTTCGAGGTGCTCGATTTCAAGCTCGAGAAGATTAAGCTGGCAATGGAATTCCCGCGCCGCGTCTGGTTCCGGGGCGAGACGATCGAGGCCAGCCTGCGCGCCGCCTTCTACTGGGGCGAGCCGCTGGCGGGCCGGTCGGTGCGCTGCGCTTTGCCCGACGGCCGCACACAGACCGTCGCCACCGACCTCGAAGGCAAGGCGAAGCTGTCGTTCGACACGACCGGCATGAGGCCGGGCACGGCGCTGACGTTCAGCGCGTCGCTCGAGGGCGAGAACGTCACCGCCGCCGAGTCGGTGACGCTGGCGCGGCTGGGCTTCGGCATCGCGGCACAGCCGAGCCAGCCGGTGGTCATCGCGGGCGAGCCGTTTGATTTGAAACTCACCACGACTGGCGCCGACGGCAAACCGACCGGCGAGACTCTCGAGATTGCCGTGCTGCGCGTCGAGAAAGCCAAGACCAATCTCGTCCTCGCGTTGCTGCCGTGGAGCGAAGGCCCCGGCCCGCAGCCTGCCGAAGTCTTGGTGTCCGAGTCCGAGGTCAAGACGGACGCGGCCACAGGAGAAGCCACCTTGCCGCTCAAGCTCGAGCAAGGGGGCGTTTATCGGCTGCGCGCCACAGGCACGGACCGTTTCGGCCAGACCATCACGCACCAGTGCCAGGTCGAAGTCTCCGATCCCACCGACGCGACCAAGCTCCGCCTCTTCGCCGAGACCGCGACGCTCAAAGTCGGCGCGGACATCACGGTGCGGCTGCATTCGCGGATGGAGGGAGGACTCGCGCTGGCGACGTTCGAGGGGGAGACGATTCTCCGGCACCGGATCATCGAATTGAGGAGGGACGACAACGACATCGCGGTTGCCGTGGGCCACGACCTGTTCCCGAATTTCCGCCTCGCCGTCGCTGCGATGGACGGGCGTGAACTGCGGAGCGCGGCGAAGGACTTCACGGTCGAGCGCGAACTCAAAGTCGCGGTCACGCCGCTCAAGGAGGCCTTCGCGCCCGGCGAAGAAGGCAAGGTCGAGATCACCGTCACCGACCAAACCGGTATGCCGGTCGAGGCGGAGTTGAGCCTGGCGCTGGTGAACGAAGCGCTGTACGCCGTCGTTCCCGACACGCTCACGCCGATCCTCGATTTCTTCCAGAAAGACGCGCGGCGGCACGCGGAGTTCCACCTCGGCGCGACATGCGCCTTTCGCTATCCGGGCACGACGCGGCCGGTGTCGAAGGAGGTCGTCGAGGAACTCAGTCGCGTGCTGCGGCTGCAGGCCGAGGGGGAGACACTGGACGAATTGCGGCAGCAGATGGTCGTCAACGCGCCAGCGCCGGCTGCCACTTTGGCCCCCGCCGGCGGCGCGGGCGGCGATCGGGTCGCCGGCGCATTCGCGGCTCGAGGTGTTGTGGCCCTTGCGGAGGGAACGGTTTCTCCTGATGGCAATCGCGTGCAGGCATTCTTCGGCCTGGCAGACGCTGATGGCAAGCTGGCCATGCCAGAGTCAGGGGCGCTTCGCAGTCTGAGCCTGAAGCGGGAAGAGGCGCCGCGGCGCGAGATCAAAGGCGAGGGCCGTTGGCTGCCCGCGATCGTGACCGGCGCCGATGGCAAGGCTGTGGCGACGGTGCCCATGCCGGAGACGACGACCGCGTGGCGGCTGACGGCACACGGCTGCACGGTGGAAACGCTCGTCGGCCAGGCCAAGGCGCAGACGCTGACGCGGAAGGATTTCTTCGTGGAACTCAAGACGCCGTCGTTCCTGAGAGAAGGCGACGAACTCCGCGCGGTGGGGCGCGTTCACAATCTCACGGATTTCTCCGGCCCGGTGACGCTGAAGTTCCGCGTGCTCGATGCCGAGGACAAAACCAAGGTGCTCGCCGAGCGCGAACAATCGGTTGAAGTGAAAGCGAACTCCGGCGTCGAGGTCGCGTTCGACGCGGTGACCATGCCGGCGACGCTGGCAATCTCGACCGAACTGACCGGCGCCGCCGGCACGAATCGCGACGCGCTGAGTCTCGACCTGCCGGTGAAACCGTGGGGATTCCAATACGTCGCTCATGCCGGCGGCACGGCCGACGCGGACACGGCGGCGGTGGTCGGGCTTTCGGACCAGCGGGCCTATTCGTCGCTCTGGATGAGCGTTGCGATCGGACCAGACGTCCGCACCGCCGTGCTCGACCTGGCGCTGCGGCGCGGTTGGTTTGGCCCGTGCGACGCGATGGCCCGGCTGAGTCCGCCCGGCTGGGGCGACACGCCGGCGAACGATTTGCTCGCCGCCGCCGCGGGGCTCCGCTACGCCCAGAGCGGCAAGGTGGACGCCACTTATCCGCGTCAACTGTCGGCGCGCGCGCGGGCGATGGTGGCGTCGTTGGTCGCCAGCCAAGCCGCCGACGGGAGTTGGAACTGCCAGTCGCTCGGCCACCTCACAACGGCCCGCGTCTTCTGGGCGCTGATCGAGGCGCGCAACAGCGGCATCGTCGTGAACAAGGACACACTCGACAAAGCCGCGGCCGCGCTGCTCAAGCAGTTCGAGGCGTGCGACGCCGACGACAACGACAGCAAGGCGGTGATCCTCCACGCGCTCTCGACCGACAAACGCGCCGACTTCGCAAACTGCAATCGCCTCTACCGCGACCGCAATGCGCTCGGCAACTCCGCGCTCGCTCACCTGGCCCGCGCGTTCTTCAACCTCGATCGCCGCGAGATCGCCGGCGAATTGGCTGGCTTGCTCGAAGGCAAAGCAAGACCGGACGCCGCCAAAGCGGTCGTCTGGGAAAGCGGCTGCAAGACGGTCTGGTTGAACGACACCGACGAAACCACCGCGATGGCGCTCCTGGCGCTCGCGGAAACGATGCCCACCGCGAAAGTCACCGCCGCCGCTGCCGATGCGCTCCTGCGGGCGCATGGCTGTTTCGGCTTCCCGTCTCCACGCGCTCACGGCCCAGGCGTCGCCGCGCTGGCGACGTACTTCGGTCAGGGCGTCCAGCAAGCCACCGACCTGGAAATCGCTGTGGTCGTCAACGGCAAGGAAATCGGCACGGCGAAGAGCATCGCCACACTGGGCCAGCATGTGCTGCCCGTGCCCGGCGGCTTGCTCAAGGCCGACAAGAACATCGTCGAGTTCAAGATGAAGGGGCGCGGACGCTATGCCTACGCCGCGACGCTGTTCGGCTTTTCGTCGGACGTGAAGGCGTCCGGCCCGGAGGTCACGCCCTGCGCGGAGATCGTCGACCAGATGCACGCCGAACTCGAGTATCGGGGGCGCCGCATCGGGGCCGCCAGTTCCTCGCCCGTGAAGAACCTCGAGAACGGCCAACGGTTGCGCATGTCCTACCGCACGCACCGGGGCTATCGCGGAGACGGCCACCGGTATTCGCTCGAAATCGCCCTGCCGCCAGGCGCGCGCCTGGATGAGTCGTCGCTTTCCGTGGACCAGAATCTCATCACCGGCAAAGAGATCACCGACTCGACGATCACACTCTTCTTCAACCGCTGGTTTTCGTTCGTGAATTTCGAACTCACCGGTTACGCCCCGGGCACGTTCCGCGTGTTGCCGCCCGTGATTCGCGAGTTGGGCGATCCTGCGTTCATCAGCGTCGGCCCGGTCACGGAACTCACCGTGCTCGCCGCCGGCGAGAAGTCACCCGACGCCTACCAGATGAACAACGGCGAACGCTTCGCCCTCGGCAAGTGCTGCTTCGACGACGGCGACCATGCCACCGCGCTCGAGCACCTGGCGGAATTGCACAAGAGCGATCCGCGCCACGCCGAGAGCGAGCAGGCGCGGATGCTGCTGTGGATTCACACCAGCCCGAGGTTCTACGACGCCCGCAAGATCGTGGATTTGTTCGAGGTGCTGCGCGAACGCTATCCGCAGTTGGAGATTCCGTTCGAGAAGATTCTCGTCGTGGGCCGCGCCTACGGCGACATCAGCGAGTTCGAACGGTCGTGGCTGGTCTATCGCGCCGCCATCGCCGCGAGCTTCAATAATGACTCCGGCATCAGCGCGGTGCTCGAAGACGAAGGGCGCTTCCTCGGCTCGATTGACTTCCAGGAACGCGTCTGGCGCGAATACCCGGACACGGCGGAGGTGGTGTCGAGTTACTTCGCGCTGTCGCAATTGCTCTACCAGAAGGCGCCCAAGGCGCACGAGTTGCCGAAGGAAGACGGCGTGCAGCCCGAGCGCATTGCCATGCTCAAGCGCACGGCGGACATGCTGTTTGCGTTCCTGGCGCTGTATCCGAAAGACCCGCTGGCGGACAACGCCGGCTTCAGCCTCGCGAACTGCCTGCTGACGCTGAAGAACTACCCGCTCGTCGTCGCGCTGGGCAATGAGTTCGCGAAGAGGTATTCGGAGAGCCCGCTGGCGCCCAGCTTTCAATACATGACCGCGCTCGGCCTGTTCTGGCAGAACAACTATGCCGACGCTCTCGCCGCCGCGAAGGTCGTGGCCGACGGCGACAGCAAGGACCGCGACTTTGCCCGCTACATCCTTGGTCAAATCTACCACGCCGAAGGCAAGCCCAAGGAGGCGATCGATTGGTACACCAAGGTGCAGCAACTCTACCCCGATGCCGCCGAAGCGATCGCTTACTTCGAGAAGAAGAGCATCGCGCTGGACGAGGTGAACGTCGTCGCACCCGGCCAACCGGTGGACGTGACGTTGAAATATCGCAACATCAAGGAAGCGTCGCTGCAGGTCTATCGCGTCGACTTGATGAAACTCTATCTCGAGCAAAAGAACCTCAGCGCCATCACCAGCGTCCAACTCGCCGGCATCAAGCCGGAGCTCGAGCAGGCCGCCGCTCTGGGCAACGGCATGGACTACGTCGAGAAAGAGCGCAAGGTCCCGCTGGCGTTGAAAGACGAAGCCGCCTACCTCGTCATCTGCCGCGGCGACGATCTCTTCGCCAGCGGCATGATCCTGATCACGCCGCTCAAGATCGAAGTGCAGGAAGACACCGCCAGCGGACGCGTCCGCGCCAACGTGCTCGACACGGCGAAGGGTGGCTATCGTCCCGAAGTCCACGTCAAAGCCATCGGCAGCGCCGACAAGGAGTTCCGCAGCGGCGAGACCGACCTGCGCGGTCTGTTCATCGCCGACGCTCTCCGCGGCAAAGCCACCGTCATCGCCCGCGAAGGCGAGTCGCGGTATGCGTTCTATCGCGGAGAGAGTTGGCTTGGCGCGCCGCTGAATGCCCGCGCCGCATCCGCCCCGAAACCGGCAGTGCAGCAGCCGTCGCTCGATTTCCGAGGCAACCTGGATGTCCAGAGCGGCCTGATCCAGGAGTCCAACCGCGAGCGGTTCAACCTGCAGCGCCGCCAAGCCCCGAGCAAAGGCGTCGAAGTCAAGAAGGCCTTCTAACCCGGCAATCTCACCAGTGGGGCGATCGCGGCATTCCGAACGGTCCGCGGGTGAGATTTCCGGGTCTGTCCTGCAATTGACTCCGACCCATAAGGTCACTCCTTCTCGGAAGCGTCAGCCGGTCCGGTGAGGACGAGCCTGCGCAGGCCGATCCAAGCGTAACTCGAGTTGCGGTTTTCATCGACGAGTCTCACGCGCACCGTGCGTCCGCGCAGCGGCTCGATCGCCACGCGCTGAGTGCGCAGTTCGTGGGTCCCGGGCGGCACAAGCTCGAGGAGCACCGCGCCGCTGTCGGCGTCCAGGAACTCGAAGACGAGATTCTCGCGACCGTCGATGGCCTCGCTCCAGCCGCCCTGGACGAGCACCTCCGCCCGATCGAACCGGGGGTCGATGGCAAACGCCGGCGACAGCGCCGAGCCGGTGGCGGTCTCGCCGGCCGCGGCGAGCGAGTTCAAAGTCGCCCTGGCGAACAGGCCGGGCACCGCATTCACAGTGAACGCCCCGCCCCCACACTTCCAACCCTGGATATCGGACGGAGAGGCGAGGTTGAAGATGACCCGCCGGATGCGACCCGCCTCCGAGGGGCCGTCGAGACTTTCGGCAATCGCTTCTCCCGCTTCGGCAAAGGCCGGTTGCCACGCCGGACACGCCGCCCGCAACGGGCACCGGTCGAAAACGTCCGCAGGACAGGTCGGGCTCAGGTCCAGTGCGTGGTCCCATGCCATGTCAGTCGTGACTGTGAACCCTGGTTGGACGGCGCGACAGGCGGCGCGAATCTCGCGCAGACATTCCAGTCCGCCTTCCCAAGTCGCGCGGTCGGGCGCGCGCCTGAGCCCGGGATTGAAATCGAGCGGCGTGCCGAAGAAGTCCTGCACGTGGACGGCGTCGACGCCCACTTGGGCCAGAGCCACAAGATGGCGGACGAGCCATTGTCGCAACTCCGGATGCGCCGGGTTGAGTCGCACGCGGCGTTCGCCGGCGCCCAAGCCGCCGGTCAGCGGGCTCGGGACAGACACGCCCACCGTGGTGTACGGGACGCCCCAGCGATCCCGACAGGCGCATGGGTGCAAGTCGCTCGTGAATTCGCTGGTCCAGTGTTTGACGGCGGGCAGGCTGACGACGAGCGCCACCTTCACCCCGAGCGTGTGGCATTGCCGGATGGCCTCGGCGAATTCCTCGATGGTTCCCAGGCGCGGATCCGGTGCGAAGCGCGGAAACGGGCCGCTGTCTTCCGCCACACTCCATCGGCGCAGGAGCAGACTCGTGACGCCGGCCTGCGCCCCCGCCTTGGCACGCGCCGCCAAATCCCTGAACGGCACGGCGTCGCATGGCTCGAACACCGGAATCCGGTCGGATCGGTCGCCCGGCAGATTCGCCACGTGCGGTTGCGTGCTCAGCCATTCGCCGTAGACGCGCGCGGACGCCTGCCAATCGCCATCGTGGAAACGCAGCACCACGGGCGCAGCCTCGAAGTTCTGCCGGGCGGGCTGATAAGGGAAATGCACGAAGCAGAACTTGACCCCCGCCGGCGCTCCCTCGAGTTCCTCCGGTCGCGGCCAGTTGCCGTCGGCGCGCCCCGGAGCGATGCCGGGCGACATTTCGAGGTGGATCACCTTGTAGCGCGACACAGGGTCGTGGGCGCCGAAATAGACGCTGCGGTTCCGCTCTGGCTCAGAGAGCGCGAGCCAGGGCATCGAGAGCTTGTCGGGGTAGCTGTAGAACTGCTCGGGGCCGAACACGCCCAGCCACGACATGTTGACGAAGGTATGGAAGATGCCGGCGGAGCGGACGCCGGGCGTCTCGGGAACCACGAACTGCGTCTGCCGCCGCGCCTCCGCCGTGCCGCCCAACCCGAGCGCACCGCCAAGAATCGGATAAAACACCTCCCCGACCTCGAGCCTCGACGCGTTTCGAATTTCGAGCCCAAAACGCAAATCCGGTCCATCGAGTTCGAGTGTCATCGTCGCCGAGACGTTGTAGCTCTTGCCCAGAACGCTCCGAAGCGGCGCGTCCCAAACCAAAACCAGCCCTGTGTCCGTCCGCCGGTGCGCCGTCAGACGTTGGTCGCGTCCCAGAACGGCGTTGGCCTCGGTCGATCGCCACGCGTGGTCATGCCGGATGGGCAGCGTGAACTTGAAGTTGTCCGCCAACCGCGGTTCTTCGAGCAGTTCGAGCCCGCCAATTCTGTCGCCGATGCGGAGGATCGCGCCGTTGGTGGGAGAGACTTCGACGATGAGGTGGGCGTTCTCGATGCGCAGGTTCGGCGAGGCGGCACGGCCCGGCGTCCGGTCCGCAGCCAGTCCCAGACAGGCGCCTGAGAGCAACCAGAGTGCAAACATGGGCACTTTCATGGGTTCTAATGAGTGTCACTCCTCGGCGACAATTACCAGGCGCTCGGCCTCCACCGTGATCTCCGCAGGCAGGCCCAGAGTGACCGGCGCGTGTGCGGGCCGATATAGCCGCACCGGACGGCCCGTTGAGCCGGTGAATCCGGCGAAGGTCAACGTGGCGGGTGTTGCGCCGCGATGGGTGACGATGCACGCCCGCCGTCCGTTGTTCGGATTGCGATACGCCGCGTGGTCGACGCCCTCGGGGAGACTCGATGGTTCCAGCAGCGCTTCGCCCGGATCGATCGGTTCACCGGTGAACACACAGTCGGCCAGTTCGTCGCGGATCGCCTTGACCTCGCGGATATAGCACGCCAGGCCGCGCCACGGCCCGCTGTCCATCGAACGATTGAAGTGGAACGGGGCCACCATGACCGCGTGGCCGAGGCGGACAGCGTCGTTCACGCCGATGTAATCGTAGGGTTGATAGAGACCGACCGTCTCGACCAGTTCCGGGAAGACCTGGCGCGCCACATTCATGTTGCCCGCCCACCACGTCGCCGCGCCAAACGACAGCGCGCGGTCCCAGGTCGTTTCCATCGAGAAACGGAAATGCGGCTGGATCGCCCTGCAGCCGCGGTCGATCCGATCGAGGAGCCGTACTGTGCCTTCCCACGGCGATTGGTCCGGGCCGAGCGGGCTGCTCGGATTGAAGTTCATCGCGGAGGGAAACAGCTTGTCGATGTGCAGGCCGTCCGCGCCGACCTGCGCCAGCTTCCTGAAGTAGCGCAGGTGCGCGTCGGCCAAAGCCGGGAACGCGACATCCGCGAAGGCCATGAGCGGGGTGGTCAGTTTCATCCGCGAGGCCAGCGTGCCCATGCCCCACCCGTCGATCCAGGCAGGATGCCCCTGGATCGCTTCGAAGTTGTAGTGCTTCAACTCGCGCTGATACCACGCGGTATCGAGGTTGTTGACATGGATGTTGACGAAGAAATAGACCTTCACCCCCAGCGCATGGCACTCGCGCAAAGCCCGCTCGAGATCCCTCCACGTCCCCAACCGCGGGTCCGGCTCGTAATAGGGATAGCCGTTGTCGTGCCCCCCGCGCTGCCAACCCGCGATCTGCAGCGATGTGACCCCGTACTTCAAACCGTCCCGGGCCAGTTGCGGGATTTCGTCGATGCGGTAGTTCACGTTCCCCTCCGGCAGCATGATCATGATCATCTGGTAGAAGCTCTGCTGCCGAATCCAGTCGTCTCCGGGCCTCACCAGGCCAAAGGCCCGAATGAACCACGGGCGGTAGATCTCCCGGCCCGCCCGAATCCAGTCGCCGTCGTGGAACTGCGCGACGAGGGGCGCCCCCTCGAACGTCCCGTCCGGCGGCGTGAGTGGATAATGCACCAGCCACATCGCGGCGTTGCGCTCTTCGCCGGCACCCTCCTCGACGAAGAGGAACCCCTTGAGCCGGGCGACGGGATCGTGCGCGCCCAGGTACAGGCCGCGGCTCAACGCCCGGTTGCCAACCTCGACGAATCCCATGTTCTGTGACGGATAGTGGATCAGGTGCTGTCCAAACCCCCTGTTGAAGCGCTTGCCGCCGTGCGGAGGCGGGCTCAACGTCGTCTGCGCCGCGGTCTCCGACGGGCCGAACCGATTCAGTCCGCCCAACGCCGGATACCAGATCTCCGGGATCCGGATGTCGGTGCGGTTGGTGAGCGAGAACCGGAACTCGATCGCCTGGTCTCTCAACCCGATCCTCAAGCGCGCGCCCAGGTTGTGCGTGTTGCCGCGCTCGTCCTTCATCGGACCGTCCCAATGCAAATCGAGACGGTCTCCGGCAACCTCGAACCGCGCGAGGGGTTGGTCTTTGCCATGGATGAAATTGCGGGGCGCGTCCGGCAGAGGGACCAGCACGCGAAAGTTGCCCGCGAATCCGGGCGGCGGTTCGAGATCGACGCCCCCAAGTCGATCCTGCACCCGCAGCAAACGTCCGTGCTGGCGGTCCACCTCGACGCGGCAGGCGGCGTTCTCGACAACCAATGATCCGAGCGCCACCGGCGGTCCGTTGTGGGATTCGGTAAGTTGAACTGCCTCGGCAGACGCAGCGATCTGCATGCAAAGAGGCAGGGCAAAGGCCGGGACCCAAGCCCCTAAAACGCGCGTTTTCGTAAGGCGCGCAGCTTGAGCAAAGAGAAAAGACCGGGCAAGGCCAAAGGAAAAGCGGCCTTGATCAGGGAAATGCGCAGGCATCGTTTCCTGAATTCCGGGACCGACCCCCCTGCCCGGTTGTCTGTGCATTCCCATTCCATGTCTCCGTTTTTGCAGGCTGCGTGCCCTCACCCGGCGTGAAGACCCTGCACCCAGAATGAGGATCGCCGCCCCGATTTTGCTGGCTCCGGGCGGCGGAGGCGCACTATAAGCTCATCGTTGACCCGGAGGACACATGATTGATCGGCCAGGTACGAAGGGCGAACGCAGCGCGCGCGAGACGCGATGGACGGCGGGAGCGTTCGTGGGGTTCACTTTGATCGAGTTGTTGGTGGTGATCGCCATCATCGCGATCCTGGCCGCCATGTTGTTGCCGGGGCTGAGCATGGCGAAGGAGAAGGCCCGCCGCGTTTCCTGCCAGAGCGGACTGCGCCAGCTCGGCCTGGCCCTCCAGATGTACGGCAACGACAACAACGATCGCCTCCCGCAAGGCTATCGCGATGACGGATTCACTCACACGATCTGGATCAGCACGAACACCTTCAACGCCATCCGCCAGTACAGCGGGACAAACATGAGCACCTGTCCCAGCCTCGCCGGCACGTTCCAGTATTACCGGGCGCCGCACGGGCATGTCATCGGCTACAGCTACAATGGCGGACACAAGAAGCCCTGGCCGGGCGAACCGGAACCGCGCTGGGTCTCGCCTCAGCGTTTCACCGACGATCCGCAGTTGACTCTGGCATGCGATCTCAACGCGTGGGCTGAACCGATGGGCGGCGTCGGTTGGGTCATCGCCCCGCATTGCGCGGGGGGCGCGGCCAAAGACAAAGGTGTTCCCTTCTTATGGGTCTCGAAACTGACCAAACCCCAGGATCTCCGTGCCCAGGGCGGCAACGTCCTCCTGCTCGCAGGTTCAGTGCACTGGAAGAACCTCCGGCTGATGACCAATTACTGGGCCGCCGAGGCTGGCGGTTACTGGAACGCTTGGTAGCCGGCAGCCCGCCATCCCCGGCGCCCGCCTCCCGCCCGCGATCGGCCGCACCTCCACAAGCCGCCTATCGTCCGGCCGCACGGGGCGCGTCGCGCGGCGGGCGCTGCCGGACTGTCTTTCAGCATGCGGCAGCCCTGCTGCTGCTCGGGGCAAACGTCGGTTGCGCACCCTCCCAATCGCTCTCGCATCGCCCGAAGACCGACGATGCCGACGTCGTCATCTACGGCGCGACATCGGCCGGTGTGGCGGCGGCCGTCCAGACGGCGCGCATGGGGAAACGGGCGGTGCTGATCGAGCCGGGCGTGCATCTGGGAGGACTGAGCGCGGGCGGATTGGGGGCGACTGACATCGGCAACAAGGGGGCC
>ENA-UOWO01002819-UOWO01002819.1-activated-sludge-metagenome-genome-assembly--contig:-NODE-2819-length-21036-cov-13.464039_pt1 | contig 21036 bp, 9 predicted proteins | sample MGYA00238148_ERZ761564 | MGnify/ENA primary metagenome ERZ761564 (study PRJEB28885, sample SAMN05720194) | activated sludge metagenome | isolation source: Anaerobic digester | place: USA... | reverse complement strand
ATCTGCTTGATCCGAGTGCTGCCGGCTCACAGCTTCCCTACCCTGTCTGCACCGATTAGATCATAAATTAATTCAGCATGCCGTCATCCTCAGGGTTTTTCCTTTATCAGAGCAACATGCTCGAAATGCTTGTTGAAAAAGCAGTTCCTATCATAAACGGGCTTTGTTATAAAGATCCGCTTAAAAAAAATATGGCTGTAGTCCAGACTTCAGGAATGGGAAGATGGCTTTCACTAAGAATCGCAGAAAGATCAGGAATATGTGCAAACATTGAAACGATCCTTCCTGAAAACTTCATTCAGCACATTGCCTCCATTATTTTTGATGAAAAAGGATCTGACCCGTTTTTTGAAACACCGAATCTCCGCTGGTTCATCTATGATCTTTTAAGTACTGAATTCATCGACAAAAAAGAGTTGAAACCCGTCCGCACCTATATAGGGAAAGACGATGTAAAAAAATATCAGATATCGGGACATATTGCAGATATGTTCGACCAGTACCAGATCTTCAGACCCGATATAATTGCAAAGTGGAAAAAAGGTGAAACCGTCTATAAAAAAGACAAAGATGAGATCTGGCAGAAAGAGATATATTCAGCAATAATTTCTGCAAAGCCCGACTCACTTGACAGAGCCGCTTTTTTTGATGCATTCAGAAATAAAATCGAAAAAAGAGATCTTTCCAAACTCCCCCTGCCTGAGGGTGTCGTGCTTTTCGGAATCTCGACAATGACCGCATTCCAGCTTGAACTTTTTAAATCCCTTTCAAAAATAATGGAAGTCCATCTTTTCCATCTGGATCCGAGCCGCGAGTTCTGGGGCAACATTGAAACGACAGAATTTTCAGGGAAAGATTCATTTTTTTATGAATCGGATAACCCGCTGTTATCGGAACTTGGATTTGCAGGAAAGAACTTTTTCAATCTTCTGTCTGAATCCGATGGTCAGCACATTGACTGTTTTGCGCCTGATACCGAAGGCAAAACCATTTTAAACCGCCTGCAAAACGATATTAAAGCATGCGTCAACCCGAAACCATGCCATCTTGATTTTGACGGATCGGTCATCATAAACGGATGCTGGGGAAAAATGAGAGAGATGGAAGTGCTTAAAGACACTCTTTTATCCCTTTTTGATTCAAATGAAGATCTTAATCCCCGTGATGTGATAGTCATGGCACCTCAAATCGAGGAATACAGCGATTTCATTGAAGCGGTTTTCGGGAGCGGATCGTCAGGAAACCTAATTCCGTTCACGGTTGCAGATAGATCAGCAACAAAAGAGAGCGGATTGATCGATCCTTTTTTAAATATTCTTTCACTTGACGGGACCAACTTTTCAAGAACTGCCGTCATCGCTATTTTTGAAAACCCCAATATCTACAGAAAATTCAATGTTGAAAAAGAAGATCTCGAATCTATAAAGAAAGCGGTTTCCGAAAGCGGCATCAAGTGGGGAATAGATAAAAACTGGAGAAGATCGAGAGGTTATCACGAATTTGAGCAGAACTCGTGGAAATTCGGAATTGACAGAATGCTTCTGGGATATGCCCTGCCGGGGAAAGGGACTGAAACATTCAGTGACATACTCCCTTATGATGATATCGAAGGAGGAATTGCAAGAACAATTGCAAAGTTCATCTCTTTTACCGACCTGATATTTGAATTCAGGAACGATTTTTACGAATCAAGAACTCTTGCTCAATGGGAAGAGAAACTCAACCGCCTTATTGATCTGCTCTTTATTGATAATGCCGAAACTTCTGCGACTTTGAGATATCTGCGGGATTCATTCAACCGTCTTGTCAAAAGCACCGCTGCAGGAGGATTTTGCGGGAAAGTTCCGCTCAGTGTGGTGAGAGAACACCTGAATGACTATTTTTCCAATTCAGGTTTCGGGCGGGGATTTATGAACGGACAGGTCACTTTCTGTTCGCTTAAGCCGATGCGTTCCATCCCTTTCAAAGTCATTGCTCTCATCGGAATGAATGATGAATCGTTCCCCAGAGAAAACATGTCGAGCGCTTTTGATCTGATGTTCAAATACCCGCGGATAACAGACCGTTTTGTCAAGGAAAACGACAAGTATCTCTTTCTTGAAGCACTTATCTGTGCAAGGGAAAAGCTTGTCATCAGCTACATTGCAAAAAGCATGAACGACTCATCAAAGAACATTCCGTCATCAGTGGTTGAAAGCTTGAGAAACTACATCACTGAAAAATATTGTGTCAAACCCGATCAAATTGAAAAACTTCATCCGCTTCAGCCCTTCTGCGCAAAATATTTCATGGAAGGATCAGATCTTTTCTCCTATTCAGAGCGTGACTTTTGTGCCGCAAAACATTTCCATTCCGGTTCACCGGAACAAGTGGCTGGGAAGGTTAACGGAACTGTGGATGTTTCAAGACCCGAACTCAGGCAGAAAACAAATATGCAGAAAATAACGGTCAATGATCTTCTCTCATTTTTTGCAAATCCTCAGAAATATTTCTTCCGCAATACTCTGGATATCGTTTTCCCGTATATCAGAAAGGAAGATGACGACCTTGAACTTTTCACCTTTGATAATCTTCAGGGATACGGTTTGAAAAATGAATTTGCAAAAATGAATCAGGCAGGATTTAGCGCAAAAGATTTCATGACAAAAATGAGAGGATCCGGCTTAATACCTCACGGAAGCACAGGAAGAGTGCTTCTTAACCGCCAGATCGAAGAGCTCCCTGCGTTTCTTGATAAAATAAAAAACCTGAAAGGGACGGATGCTGAAGAAACTGTTTCTGTGGACCTGAAATTCAACATCGGAAAGAATGAGATATCACTTCGCGGTGATCTTGACAGTATTTTTAAGGATAGACAGGTTCTTTTCAGACCGTCAAAAACACCTAAAGACAAGGACAGAGTAAAAGCGCTCATACTCCACCTTGCCATGAACGCATCAGGAGTTATGAAGGAAACTTGCTTTTCTTTCATGGATGCTGACCTTTTTTTCAAGCCGTCACAGAAAAGCTGCGAAGAGCTTTCGGACCTTGTTGAAATATATCTGAACGGTATGTCAAAAATACCCCTGTTCAATCCGTGGATAGCTGAAAAACTGTTCAGCGGGAATAAACCCGGAAGAAGTGAAAGAGAGATCTTTAATATGATGATAGAAAAAATGGATGACGATTTCGGCGGAATGACCAGAGACATCTATTTCGATATGGCGGCCCGCATAACCGGTTTTTTTGAAAGCAATGATGAAACTATTGCGGAAGTGATCGGAACTGCACGAAAGATCTTTTCAAAAATAAGTGATCTGAGCGAGGAGATAAAGTGAACGGGTTTTCAGCAAAAGATGTTCCGTTAAAGGGGATGAACCTCATCGAGGCAAGTGCGGGAACAGGAAAGACATATTCGATAGCCGCAATATTTCTCCGGCTTGTTCTTGAAGGTGCTCCGGTTGAATCCATTCTTGCTGTCACATTCACAAGAAGTGCCACCGCTGAACTTAAAAACCGTCTCCTTGATTTTCTAAGATCGGCAAAAAAGATCCTTGAGGGAACCGATAAAACTCAAAACGGAACGCTGATCGGACAGATCGCCTCACAATATTCAGACAATCGAGAAGAATCACTGAAAAAACTGAGAAGAGCCATCACAAATTTTGACAGAAGTTCGGTCTTCACCATTCACGGATTCTGTTCCAGGATAGTAAGGGAGAACGCCTTTGAATCAGGTGCGAGATTCAATCTTGAACTTTCAAAAGAGAATTCTGAACCGGTTGAGCAGGCAGTGATAGATTTCTGGAGAAAATACAGCGGATATATGGATGAAGAGTTCATAAACCGTGCATCAAAAGAAAAATGGTTCTCTGTCGATGAACTTATAAAACTGATCAAAGGCCGTACTCTTTGCGAAAAACCGCTGATAAAGCCGGCTGTTGAAAGAACGGAGCTGAGTTTTGAAAGGAATAGAGAGATCACAAGCGACCCTCATGCCCTTGAAAAAGAGTTCTGCACCGATGCACTGATACTTGTCGACCGCCTTTTTGATGAAGCTAAAAAAAATATAATCGACAGACGGGATAGAACCGGAAAAATGAGCTTTGACGATCTTCTTTCGATCCTTGAATCGGCTTTGAGCAGAAATGATGCGTTCTCAAAACAGCTTGTCGCGATAATGGAAAAAAAGTATCACGCCGTTCTGATAGATGAGTTTCAGGATACCGACCCGGTGCAATACAGTATTTTCACAAAACTTTTCGGCACTTCCGGCAACCCTGTCTTCTATATCGGTGATCCGAAGCAGTCTATTTACAGTTTCAGAAATGCCGATGTTTTCGCATATCTGAAAGTAAGTTCATCTCAGAAAAGCATCACAAAATATTCGATGGAGAAAAATTTCAGATCTTCCCCGATGATGACTGAAGCTGTCAATGCGCTGTTCTCATCAGGGAAAAACCCTTTCATCATCGATGAGAGCGAGATCGGATACAAACCCGTTAAACCCAAAGATGCTGACTGCCGGAACGATCTTAAAATAAATGACATTCCTCATCACGGTCTTGAGATAAGATACCTGAGCGCACTTGATCCGAAATATTCTGCATTCACGACAGGAAGCAGAAAATTCCCGGAAAAACAAAAAATAAAACTCGCTCCCGTTAAAGGTATTGTCTTTGATGATCTATGTTCCAAGATCCTTCAACTTGTTGATGAAAACAACGGTTACACAATCGAAGGAGTTCCTGTCAGACCGGGAGATATCACTATCCTTGTCATTAAGCACAGTGAAGCAACTGAAATCAAATCATATTTTGAAAGAAGCGGCATCCCCGCAGTTCTCACATCCGACCAGTCGGTGTTCATGTCAAAAGAGATGCAGGATCTTCTCATCATCATGGAAGCTGCGGCAAACCCTATCCCGTCAAGGATAAAAGCCGCTCTCCTTACAATGTTCTTCAACATGGGACCGTCTGAGATAATTGACATTGCTGATGATCCGCCTGTTTTCGAACATTACCTTGATCTTTTTTCCAATATTTACCGCAACTGGGAGGAAAAAGGGTTTCTGACCGCTTTTTCAGAATTCATGAACAGTGAGAACAGGTATTCGCTTCTTGCCGGATACGGCGAAAGGACTCTGACAAACATCAGACATCTTTTTGAACTTCTCCACAATAGAGAATCCGTCGCAGGAAGATCGGTTGAACCGCTTCTTTCATGGGTCAAGGAAAAAATGACCGGTGATGAGAAAAACGAAGATGAACAACTCCGGCTTGAAAGTGACGAGAACGCTGTTTCAATAATGACCGTACACAAAAGCAAGGGGCTTGATTTCAAGATCGTTTTCATCCCTTACTTCATTAAAAAACCTGGAACGAAAAAATCGTGGTACTTCCACTATCATGACAAAGCTGACAACTACAGGCCGGTACTGTCATTTGACATTAACGATAAAGCGGCGGCAGACCTGAGCAGGATCGAAACCATGTCGGAAAATCTGCGGCTTTTATATGTCGCGATGACAAGGGCGAAGTTTCTTACGGTCATATACTGGGGGAACATAAATTCTACAGGCAGCGCACCCCTTTCAAAGATCCTTTTCAATGTGTGTGATGACGATGTGTTTAAAAACATGACTGACAGCGAACTCATGAAAAAAGTTAATGATCTTGAAGAAAAAAGCGGCGGCGCCATAAAAGTTGACACCGATCTTTCAGGAAACGGGAAAGCTCTGAAAAAAGAGTATGGCAAAACCCCTCTTATCCCTGCAAGAAAAATGAAAAAAGGGATAAACATGGAGTGGGCTGTTACAAGTTTCAGTGCGATCAGCTCTTCAAAGCAGAGTGAACATATTTCCAATGTCATCAGCCACAGCGAAGAAGCGGTGAGAAGCGATATTTCACTTTTCCCGGCAGGAGCATCGGCAGGAACGGTTCTTCACTCCATATTTGAGAACATCGATTTCAGCGGCAGTGACAACAGCGATGTCATCTCTTCCATTCTTGACAGCAACTACATGAGATACCATTCTTCAGAAGCAGACATGCTTCCATGGGTTGAGAGATGTGTTGAAAATGTTCTTAATGCACCGGTTTTTGACGGATCTTCACTTAAAAATGTAAAAAAGAATTCGATTGCTAGCGAGCTTGAGTTCTTTCTCCCTTCAAAGAAATTCGCATACAGAGAGATCAGCGATATTTTAGGCGATGCTGTAAACATTGAGGGCGGCTCAATATCCGGTTTCATTCACGGGTTCATCGACCTTGTTTTCCGTCACAACGGTAAATATTACATTGTTGACTGGAAATCCAACAAGCTCGGGAATGACTATTCGTGCTATGATGATGATGAAATTAAAAAAGAGATGGTTCGACACAACTATGTTCTTCAGTACATGCTTTATCTTGCCGCTTTTGACACATATATGTCAAAAACTGATGAAAATTACAGCTATGAGTCTGATTTCGGCGGCATCCGGTATATATTTTTAAGAGGCGTAACTCCGGAAAACGGATATGTTACAGGAATTTATAAAGATCTGCCTCATATAGATACAGTGAGGAAACTCCAGTCACTTTTCAGATAAGAGATCGCTCTAATTCTCTGAAATAACAGAACAAAAAAATGAGGTATGACAATTGCAGTTAATATTACAGTAATGTTGTTTTTTTCAGGAGGAATTATGAAAAAGTTACTGCTTGCCGCGACAATTATTATTCTTTTTGCAAACCTTGTCAGTGCAAAAGAGATGAAGACTGAGTTTTTTAACATCAACAGAACAGTTAGAACATCTGCCGATCTCAAAAACTTTGTAAAACTTGAACTTCCCGGTGTGATCTCGCTCAAAAACAGCTCGATCAAAGGAGAGCTCCTTGGAACGAATGAAATATCTGGAATGAAAATTCACAAGATACAGTGGAGCTACAACGGAATACCGGTCGTTGGAAGATACACCGTCATCAACGAAAAGGGGGGGAAAGTATTAAATGTCATCAACGGATTAAAGGATTTTTCACTAAATACAGCGCCGGATCTCTCCTCTGTTGAAGCGGCTGAAAAAGTTTCATTTCAGAACAACGGCAATATTGTCGCAGATCATGATTTCATTTCAAATCTTGTCATCATTGAACGGTTCGGAAAATACCGTCTTGCTTACAGAATAAGGTTCAAGCCGTCATCGATCCTAGACGGAAGGTTCTATTATGTCGATGCACATGACGGGAAATATCTCGGCGGTGGAAATTTTGTTATGAAATCTTCTGAAAATACTGCAAAAGTTTTTAACACAAACCCTATCAGAGACAAAGAGGCGGTCGAGGTCGAACTCCCCTGGGTGGCTGATGATGCTGAAGGAAAGCTCACTGCTGAAATTGATGATGCAGGAATAAGAAAAGTTGTTGCGAGCAACTGTCTTGATCTTGGAGATACTATGGATTACTACGGTTCTAAATACCCGATCTGCACCCCTACTCAGAATGCCAGTAAGATCGACAACGGAAACTTCATTTACGAAGACTGGAACAAAGGTGTTGCGTACAGTTTTGATGTTGAAGATAACTACTCTGAGATCGCTGTGTACTGGCACATGACAAGAGTATACAAATATCTCATCGACCTGGGACTCAAAAATTTCACCCATCTTGCAACACATAACAAAGCGGGACAGCTCAATCCTATAATCGGTGTCGGGAACTTCCAGATGCCGGAAAGCACAACCCGTCTTGCTCCGATGGATAATGCATTCTACAGTCCGCACGACCCTTATTTTAAAGATATGTTCTTCCAGAATTTCGTATATGAAGGTGATATCATCGTTCTCGGCCAGGGATCAAAAGCCGATTTTGCCTATGACGGAGATGTAATTTATCATGAATTCGGTCATGCAACGATCGAAGGAACAGCAAAGCTGAGCTATATGGCATTTCCTGACAAATACGGTTACAGCAACGAAACTCTCGGCATCAACGAAGGTATGGCAGACACTTTTTCTTTCATCATTTCAGGTGATCCCTGTCTTGGAGAATATGTTTCTGAAGCTTACGGTTCAAGGTACGGATATGAAAAAACAGGCGACTATTACTGCCTTAGACACGCTGAAAACGAAGAGATCGTAAATGAAAGTTTCACAGGTGAAAGCCATCACGACGGACTTCCTGCGGTATCAGCACACTGGCTTATGTATCAGCATGCACTCGAAAAGGGCTTCAACATGGATGATTTTGCAAAATATTTCATGACATCACTTCTTTCGATCGTATTTTCAGACCTTGACTACGAGGGCTGGGGGAACATTCTTTTAAAAACAGTAAAGAACACAGATCTTGCTCCGCTTGAAGAAACATTCAGGAAAATTCTTGAAGACAAAGGTTTCTTTTCTGAGATCAGAGCAAGAAATATCATGAGCAAAGTGGACTACCTCTTCAGCGGCGGTATTGCTGAGTATCAGGGAATGCCCTCAAGCACTCTTGATGTTGAAATAGAAGGAAATCTGATCGAAGTCGCTCCGATGTATGTCCAGCTTTATTACGATGTTCCTGAATGTGTTGACACTCTTACAATAACAGGGATGGCGACCGACGGACAGTCAATGAGCACTTCTTCTGCTCCTGAATACAATCTGCTTGCAAGAAAAGATGAGCCGGTCATCTGGACTGTGGATTCAGAGCCCTTCAAAGTTGATTACGACACCTATATTAAAGGTGATGGAGAATGGGTTGCAAAAGGACTTGAAAGCGGAAAAAGATATTATTTCCAGTTCATAAACACAGGCCCCGAAGGACTTCTCTACAATCCGAAAGCTGTCGGTTCATGGAGTTCGGAAAATGAATGCAATGCCGAAGTCACAGATGAAGAGGTGTCCGACAATGAAGTTAATGATGAGGAAATTGATGATACTGAACTTCCTGATGACCAGATAAATCCTGAAAAGAAAGATGATTCGGGATGCTCGCTCTCTGTAATTTAAAGATCTATCGGGCAGGCGGCACCTGACGGAGGACATTTCCCCGGCTCAACTCCCGCCTTCCTTGCCATATCGCCATACATCTTCACCCCTTTTGCATAGATCCTGTCAGGGTTGTATCGTTTGAATGAGTGTTCTCTCCCTTTTGAATGATAACCGTTCTCTTTAAGATAATTTGCAACAGAGGCAATGGCATCTTCCATTGTAAAAAGATCGATCTTCCCGTCGTTATTTCCGTCAGCGGCAAAACACATTGATGCCGGCATGAACTGTGGGTATCCAATCGCACCTGCCCATGAACCTTTTACAGTTGCCGGATCAAAATTCCTGAGTTTTGCCTGTGTAAGAAGAGCTGTGAGATTTCCCAACGCGTTCTTTTTAAGCCGCTCTATCCTTTTATCCGCCTGCTCACGGGTCATCGCCCCTTCCTTTTCGTATGCCCCTTCCTTTATCAGCATCGCATTATAATCCTCTGCAAAGAAATACTGTCCGATGAAGATCTTTATTATCTGCTGGTCACCTGTCATCTCTCCAAGTTTGCTCTCCCAGTTGATTATTGCGATTATGTCGGCGGGATGGACTTTGGTCTTTTTATAGACTTCTTCTAAAACGGCATTGTATTTCCCGAAAAAATCAACTCCTTTCTTTACCGTTTCATCATTTACAAGTTTGGAAATATAGTCTTCATGCTTACTCGCCTGCTGTTTTACAGACCGCGGATTCAGTATGAATTTGAGATTCTTTTCTGTCGCAGGATCGATCTCTTTTACTTCGCTCTTTTCAAGAAGCTGTTTCAGTTCATCCTTTTTATAGTGTTTTGAAACTGTTTTATACAGCGCCTCAAATCTGTCTTCGCTGTATTTGAATGTCACGGTTTGAGAAAAAAGAAAAGTATTCACGAAAAAAAACAGAGAAAACATCAGAAGTTTTTTCATTTCAATCTCCCCGCAAGATAAAGAGTGTTATAACCGAAAACCTTCTTATATTCAGGGATTCGTTCAATGTTTACATTGGCTTTCCCTTCAAGGAGTGCATGGTTTTTTCCTTCGTCAAAGAATATTTTTATCACGAAAGCCATTTCCGTTCCGGGAACATTTCTGTTAAAAAGCATTGAACTTATCTCTTTTTTTCTGCTCAGAAACTCTTTTTCAGAGATCTCGGCAACCATTCTTATTCTGAACCCTTCGTTGTTCTTTCTCTGTTCAAACAGGAATTCATCTATAGTAAGCACATCGCGTCCGATATCTTCAATGTTGAGAACAACTTTTTCAAGCGTATTGTCATCGCGATTTCTCAAAGCTCTCACTTTAACTTTGAACATGAGGGGAACTTTTGAATCAAGTTTTGCCACTGCCGGATTTGCGAGCGGATTATCTATCCTGTTTATTGTAAATTCAGCCGCCGCATCAGAGCTTTCGATGACACCTTTGAGATAGTATTCCCCTTCTCTTCCCTTTGCCGGCTTTATGTCTGTTGTGATTATACCGGGAACCCAAACCGCTTCAGTTCTCTGTCCATAGAACCTTCTGCCCGATTCAACTTCGTCAACGATCTCTTTTATGCTTGCAATGCCGAGCCCCAGAAAATCCTTTACAAAAAGGTTTGCAGGATGATTTGAAAGATATATTCCGAGCACCTCCTTTTCAAGTGCAAGGGAATCAAAAATATCAAGTTCCTGTCTGTTTTCCACCATATTGAGAATTGTTTCGTCGTTGTCACACACTTTGCACCCTTCTCCGGCTAAACTGAAAGCATCAAAAAGACTCACCTGTCCTGATTCCCTGTCTGCGGCTGACTTTTCACCTTCCTTTATCGCATAGGGAAGCATCGAAAGAAGAAGTCCTCTGTTTATTCCGGTAAAATCGAACGCACCGGATTTGATCAGGAACTCTATCGTCCTTGAATTGACTTTTGACTGATTTATTCTTGCTGTGAAATCAATGAGCGATTTGAACGGGCCGTTCTTTTTACGCTCATCGATAATAACCTCAATGGCTCCTTCACCTACATTCTTTATCGCTCCGAGCCCGAATCTTATAGAATTTTCCTCAATGCTGAACGAAAAATCGCTTTTGTTTATATCCGGGGCATAGACGCTCACACCCATTGATCTTGCGTCGCTGATATAGCTGAAAACCTTGTCTGCACTGGCAGATTCAGATGAAATTAGTGCTGTGAAAAATTCCACTGGATAATGGGTTTTAAGATATGCGGTCTGATATGAGATATAACCGTAACAGGCGGCATGCGACTTGTTGAACCCGTAGCTTGCAAACTTTTCCATGTGATCAAAGACCTGTTCTGCCACATCCTTGTCAACGGAAAGTTTCTGCGCCCCTTCGATGAATTCGCTCTTCATCTTCTCCATTTCCTTTGCAAGCTTCTTTCCCATTGCCTTTCTGAGGGTATCTGCCTTGCCCATTGTGAATCCGGCCATTTTACGGGAGATCTGCATTACCTGTTCCTGATAGACAATGAGTCCGAAAGTTTCCTTCAGTATCTCTTCCAGCCATTCGTGTTCATATTCGATCGGCTCCCTGCCGTGCTTTCTTCTGATGTAGTTGGGAATTATATCCATCGGGCCCGGTCGATACAACGCAACACCGGCGATGAGATCTTCAATTCTATCCGGTTTCATCTGATGGATCATTTTTTCAAAACCGGCACTTTCCATCTGGAATATCCCCTGAGTGCTTTTATCACAAAGGAACCGGTAAGTGGGGGCATCGTCAAACGGGATCTTGTTGATGTCAAAACCGGGAATCTTCCTTCTGACAAGGGTTACAGCGTGGTTTATCATCGTAAGAGTCTTCAGTCCGAGAAAGTCGAATTTCACAAGACCTACAAGTTCCACCATGTTCTTGTCATACTGTGTCACCCGGTAGTTGTCCTTGTCAACAAACAGCGGCGAATATTCAAATATCGGTTTCTGTCCTATGACCAGTCCGCAGGCATGTTTCCCCGGCTGTCTCAAAAGTCCTTCTATCTGCGTTGCGATATCGACTATCCTTTTATAATCCCTGTTGTTCTTTATAAGTATCCTTTCGTTCACATATGTGTCTATTTCGCTTATGAGAAGCTTAACTGCGGCGATATCATCCTGCCTGAGAGGAAGTTTTTCAAGTGTGGTTCTCAACAGATCAGGGTCGTTTGCCGTTTCAGAAGAGACGCCGTATTCATCGATCAGTTTTCTTGTGATGTCCTTTGTCTTTTTTGAGAACTGGGGAGTTACCAGTTCTGAAAAGGAATCGGGAACAAGCTTGGCAAGATCGTTTGCAGTTGAAAGTGATATATTGAGTGCTCTTGCAACATCCCTGACTGCTGACTTTGCCTTTAACTGACCGAATGTTGCGATCTGGGCGACATTCTTTTCACCATATTTTTTTGAAACATAATCAATGACCTGATCTCTTTTATCCTGACAGAAATCAACATCAAAATCAGGCATTGAAATTCTTTCGGGATTTAAGAATCTTTCAAAAACCAGCCCGAACCGGAGAGGATCAAGATCGGTTATCCTTGTCGAATATGCAACAAGCGAACCTGCGCCGCTGCCTCTTCCCGGGCCGACAGGAATATCATTATCCTTAGCCCAGCCGATAAAGTCTGAAACTATGAGGAAATATCCGGCGAATCCTGTCTTTTCTATCATTTTCAGCTCATATTCAAGCCGGTCATAATACTCTTTCTTTTTTTCTTCAGGTGTCCCAAGTTCGGAAAATCTCTGCTCAAGTCCCTTTCCGGCAAGGTTTGAAAGATATTCCGGCTCGGTCATACCATGGGTCTCAAAATCGGGAAGATACGGAACTCTGAGCTTCAGCTCCACATTACATTTTTCAGCTATTTTCCATGTGTTCTCTATCGCTTCAGCTCCTGCTTCACCGTAAACACTGAAAAGATGACGCATCTCATCTTCACTTTTAAGATAAAAAGCGTTGCTTTCGTGGTGCATTCTGTCTTCGTCCTCAACTTTCTTCTTTTCATTGATGCAGAAAAGAATGTCCTGAGCGACAGCGTTTTCCGGCTTAAGATAATGGACATCGTTGGTTGCCACAAGTCCTGCACCGATCTCTCTGGCAAGCTTTATCAGAAGGGGGTTTACCTCTTCCTGTTCCTTCAGTCCGTTCACCTGTATTTCAATATAGAAATCATCTTTTCCAAAAAGTTCCTGATATTCAAGCGCTATCTTTTTTGCATCACTGTATCTTCCCGATAAAAGTGCTTTGGGGATCTCACCTCCGAGGCAGGCACTGAACGCAATGAGCCCTTTTGCGTGATCTTTAAGAAGTGCGCGGTCGATACGGGGCTTGTAATAGAATCCGTCGATGAAAGCCGTTGATGCGATATAGCAGAGATTCCTGTAACCTTCGTTGTCCTTAGCAAGAAGTATTATGTGGTATGCGTCCTGCTTGGTCTTTTCAGTCCTGTCACCGGAAGAGATGTATGCCTCCATTCCGATTATCGGTTTAATGTCGGCCTCTTTCAACGATGCCGCTTTACCGATCATTGTTGTATAAAAATCTATCGCTCCGTGCATATTGCCGTGATCTGTGATGGCAGCGGCTTTCATGCCGAGCTTTTTAAGGTTATCAAGAAGTTCCGACGGCTTGACAAGCCCGTCCAGGAACGAATAAATTGTATGCAGATGAAGGTGAACAAAAGCCATGGATTCCCCCGGGAAAAGTTTTTTTCTTAAGCTATTCTATAAATAAAAAAGTTATAGTAAAGAGGCAAAAAAGGGCTTACTTAAAATCATTGAGAAATAACTTTGCCCATTGGGAAAATTGTTCTTCGACTTGACATTCCCTCCTGCCGTTTTATTATGAACCGGTTTGTTTTTTTGAGGTTGCATGTTCAGACCCGATGATAAAGAAATATCTGAAATCCTTAAAAGTTCCAAAAAGGTTACAAAATCTGACATCTTGAAGGCAATATATTCTGAAACCCTTTCCTTAAATGATCTTGCGGCACTTCTTTCTCCTGAAATTGACAATGAACTTTTAAAAAAACTTGCGGCCAGAGCAATGGAACTCTCAAGAAAAAGATTCGGTCGTGCAATTTCGCTATACATTCCGCTATACTATGACAACAGGTGTACAAACAGCTGTATTTACTGCGGTTTCAACGCTAAAAACCAGATTGAACGGAAAAAGCTTTCGTTTGATGAAATAATGAAGGAAGCGGAGTTTATCAGAAGCAGAAACTTTAAGAACATCCTTCTTGTGGCAGGAGAACATCCCGAAAGTGCCGATGTTGAAACGCTTGTTCCTGTCATAAAAAAGCTTCACGAAATCGGATTCACCTGTGTGAGCATTGAGATAGCACCGCTTGAAGAAGATGCATACAGAACTCTGGTGACTGATGCCCATCTTGACGGACTTTATGTCTATCAGGAGACATACAATAAAGATATTTATTCAACTGTTCATCCGGCAGGCAGAAAACGGGATTATGACTGGCGGCTTGAAACTCCTGAGCGTGGTGCAAATGCAGGAATTTCAAAGATCGGGATCGGTTTTCTGACAGGGCTCAATGATCTATCTGAAGATGCGATGATGCTTGCAAGTCATTTAATTTATTTACAGAAATACCATTGGCAGAGTGAATACTCCATTTCATTTCCGCGTATAAGGAACGCTCAGGGTGTAAACAGTGAATTTAAAAATATCTCCGACCGGCAGTTCATTCAGCTTGTCTGCGCTCTGCGGCTTATGTTCCCCGAAACCGGCATGTCGCTTTCAACAAGGGAATATCCCGGTTTCAGAGATCAGATCATTCCGCTCGGTTTCACAAATCTGAGTGCCGGCTCTTCAACAGCTCCGGGTGGATACTGCTCAGAATCAAAGGACCTTGAACAGTTTGAAGTTGAAGATTCAAGAACTCCTGAAGAGATCGCAGAAATTCTAAAACAGCGCGGTTTTGAGCCGGTTTGGAAAGACTGGCAGTAAATTAAGGACTTAGCATGGAAAAGAAACCAATAATAAGCGAATACACGCTCGGTGAAGAAATATCCCACTCGATAACCCACGGAATCGGGGCGGCTCTTTCGATCGCAGGACTTGTTATCTCAGTTGTTATGGCTGCCCGAACAGGGGAAGCCATTAAAGTTGTAAGTTTTGCAATATTCGGGACTTCGATGACAATTCTATACACCGCTTCAACACTTTATCACGCATTCACTCACGAAAAAGTTAAGAACCTGTTCAGATATCTTGACCACACATCAATATTCTTATTAATTGCAGGAACTTACACTCCAATAGCACTGTTGCTTTTAAAAGGAGCGTGGGGGTGGACACTTTTTGGACTTGCATGGGGACTTGCAATTTTAGGAATTCTTTACCAAATGCTTTTCCTCAATAAATATAAATGGATATCAATCTCAATCTATCTTGGAATGGGATGGGTCTCAGTAATTGCGATCGAACCGCTCATTGAACTGATGCCGTTTGGACTCTTCGCGTGGATCCTTGGCGGCGGACTTTTCTACACACTCGGAACCATCTTTTATCTTAAAGAGATCAGATACTTCCACTTCATCTGGCACCTTTTTGTAATCGCAGGAACTGTGTGCCATTTTTTCGGATTGATCTTTTATCTGGTATGAGCACAGTGAGTTAATTTATTTGTTTTCCAACTTTTTTATAAGTTTATCAAAATCAGACTCAAAAAGACGGTCTTGTACGAGGCGGTACTTCTTGAACTCACTTTCAGCGAATGCTTTTGCAATTTCAGAGGTAACTTTGCCGGGATTGTCAAGCACTTCCCTTCTGTTGAATTTTAAAAAGGCATTGAGTTTTTCAGCCCAGTCTTTCATGGTCATTGGAATTCCCATTTCCGCCTGATCTTCTGCATAATCAAGATACATGGTTACAAATCTGTCGAGCGATCTGAGCTCTTTTTCCTTCAAATAATTCTTAGCAACAACAACATCCGTTTTTATGATTTTTCCTTCCGGAGCGTTTTTCCAAGTGTTTAACCCCATATGCTCTTTTTCGGCATTGGCACGACTGACTATTAATTCAGCAGCAGTTTGTCCGTGTATTGCATAATGGAGTTTGTTCTGCACTGTCGCAAAAAATGTTCTGGTAGTTTCGCTTTCAACATCATAATCAAGAGCTGTGGCATAAATATCAGTTATTTTCTGATAAAACTGCCGTTCACTTGCTCTGATCTCGCGAATTTCGGCAAGAAGTTCATCAAAATATTCTTTGTTCAGGAATGCACCGTTTTTCAATCTTTCCTTATCAAGCACATAACCTCTGATCGCAAAATCCCGCAAAATGTTTATCGCCCATTGCCGGAATTGCGTTGCTCTTTCGGAATTTACTCTGAAACCGACAGCTATAATAGCATCAAGATTATAAAATTTTGTCACATATTCTTTCCCATCTTCGGCAGTGTGTCGGAAATTCCGACATACTGATTCCTCAATTAATTCACCTGTTTCAAATATTTTTTGAAGATGTTCTGTAACAGTGCTCCGGCCTTTTTCAAACAGAACACTCATTAATTTCTGTGTCAGCCATACAGTTTCATCTTCAATCCTGACTTCTATTGTGTTTTCGCCTGACTGTTTGGTGAAAACGAGAAATTCAGCAGTACTGTTCCGTATTTGCACCCTGCCTGGATTGTTCTCTGCTTTTTTCATCATGCTAATCCTCTAATCCTAATAATCGTGAGTTTTCACCACACTTCTATATATCTTGAATTTCCGTCAAAGGTTTTTTCAAAACAGACGGGGGTCATCCATGTGTCGTCTTTGTCGGAGCATACTCTGACTGATTCGATGTTTTCTATCGGGACAACAGTGCCGTTATTGGGATCTGCAAGACATGTGCCGTTAAATGTATATGCAAAATCTCCGCTCAAGCTCAGCGGTTTTGAGAGTGTCAGCGATCCGATGCATGGTGCAAGCCACGCTCCGTCCTTGACTTTGATATCTATGCTGTAAATATCCCCTGTGTTCTGCTGGGCAAAACGGATCTTGAGATGATCAAATTTTTTATCAGGGATATTGATCGAAATATCACTTGAAAAGCCGTCGTAATCGACTTCGACCATGTTCGGTTCACCCCAGACACCGTTATCAGAATAAAAAAGTCGTATTTTTTCTATCGACCCTTTGGGAACGATCGTATTTGAATTTGTACTGCAGATCCCTGTGAATGTGTGCTTTTTGTTGATGGAAAGGATCGCATTGCCTAAACACGGTGAAACCCAGTCGCCGTCTCTCGGTTTTACATCAAGCATGTACTGAAAATTCTCACCGGCATCACTCCAGCCGATATCAATTGTATTCAGCATCTGAAGCGATCCGTCACCTCTGAAAATAAGCCGGCTTTTGTATGTGTCACGACCTGTCAGAATTCCCTGTGTGTCAAACCTGCCCTGATGATAAAAAATGTAATGATCTCCGTATCTTTCAACAACAGAAGAGTGACCGTGGGTCTGGATTCTGATTCCTCCGTTATCTTTCACCGGAGTTGAAAACCATCTCGGAATCCTTGCTCTTACAAGTTCATCCATTGTTTCAGCGACAACATATTTCATTGCATAATCGCCATCAAAAGGGTTGACACTGAAAAAGAGATAGTACTTGCCATCCCTCTTGAAAACATCAACACCCTCGTTTATGTTCCCTTCCATCAGTGTCGGCTGGAAGTTATTGATAACATTGGCCGGCTCGTTCATTTTTATTGATGAGATATAGTTCCCTTCCTGAAACCATGTCCAGAAAAACCATTCAGTCCCTGAATCATTGAAAAGGGCAGAGTCGATCCTTATTGTTTTTTCGCAACCGTCCACAACACATTCCGGACTTACACTTGACTGAGGGTTGCCTGCACCAAAATCAACAAGGGCCGGAGTTTTGAAATTTACTGCCGTTTCATCATACTGAGCATAAAAAGTTGTCACATTTGAAACATCGGCACAATCACAAACCTCACCCTGAGCAACCCTTTTTGCAGAAAAATAAATGGTGTAAAAACCTTCCGGATTTTTATAAATTTCAGGAGCCCAGATACAGCAGTAATCAAAATTTTCGTCTGCATCACTGGGAATGTATGTGAACGCTTCCTCAAACACCACAAGGTCAGAACTCATTGAAACTACAAGTGAATTTGTATCAACGCCCGTTCCTGAAATGAAATAAAGCTCGTCAGAATCCCTGTAGATATCAGGATCTGCGAGGTTGTCAAAATGTTTCACCGGCTCGCACCGGCAGTCCGAATTGGTGTTGCATTCATTTGTTACAACTTTACTGCAGAAAAGACCGCAACTGTGAGGAGAACAATCCTCGTCACCTGTCTCATTATCAATTTCGCTCTCTTCATCTGTGATCACATCTTCGTCTTCATTGACATCGTCATTTACACTTTCATCAGGAACGATGCTGTTGTCAGGAATGACCGCGTTGTCATGTTGTTCATTATCGTTATTTGCAATATTGTCATTTGTTCCGGTCGGCTCAACACACAGGCCCTGTATGCATTCGTAACCTTCAGGACAGTCAAAAGCGTTTATGCAGTAATCGGGACCGCTTTTTGAACAACTCAAAAATATCAATGCCGCAATAATAAAAAAAACATTCCATAGTTTCATTTTTTTCTCTCCTTCACACATTCACACTTTTTGATTTAACCCTTTTTGTAATTGATTTGCAATAATATTTAAGAAGAATATAATTTCAGGTGTTAAAACTTTTTGAAGGAGATTTAATATGAACTCACTCCGTTTTTTTTCAGTTGCAGTATTTATGATGTTTTCACTGTCACTTTCGGCAGGAACGGTTTCAAAAACCGCACAATTACCTTTTGTCAAAAACAGCGGTCAGCACCCGTATGATGTCCTGTTCTCTGTCGCAGTGCCCGGCGGAACAGCTTTTGTTACTACCGATTCTTCAGTCATATACGATGTGAAAGGGGCTGTTTTTGCCGAAAAATTAAGTTCAAACAGCTTCATTCCGCAAGGTCTGGATGAGTCAACTGCCAAAGTGAACATTTACAAAGAAACCGGAACTTTCACCGGAAATGTTACTTTTTCTTCGATCGGGATCGAACGGATCGCTGAAAATATAACTGTTTCAATGAAAGCAACCGCATCAAGTTTTGAAAAAATATTCACAGTATACCCCGGCGGAAATGTTTCTGACATTGAAATACAGTTAAGCGGAGTTGACGGGATTTCAGTTCATGAAAGATCTCTTCTTGTCTACACAAATTCAGGTATCGCAAACTTCACAGCACCTCTTGCCTGGCAGGAGGTCGGCGGAGTAAGAAAAGATGTCGCAGTAGAATATAAAACAAGTGGAAAAAGCTATGGTTTTGTTACCGGAGAATATGACAGATCACTTCCCCTTTTCATCGATCCTCTTTTAAGCGGAGTCATGATCGGCGGCAACAACTATGATGAAACCACTGCAATGACAGTGGCAGACAATGGAGATATAATTATTGCAGGAACAACCCGCTCAGGCAATTTTCCTGTAACAAATTCAAGCACATATAATTCAACAAACAACCTTCCCGACTGTGTCATCCTGCGCTACGACCCGTCAGGAACAGTTCTCAAGGCGGCAACATATTACGGCGGTTCAAGATCAGAATGCTCTTCAACCGGAACAGATGATTCATGGACAAATATGGAAAAAACTTATTTTGCAGGCGTTGCAGCTCACGGAAATTCGGTGTTTCTCACAAGCTTGACATATTCAACCGACCTTCCGATGGCGGGAGAAACCTATGACAAGGTTTGTGCCGCCTGTTTCGGAAGCAATGTTTCCGCAGTTTTTGTTGCAAAATTTGATGAATCGCTCACTCTCACGGCATCAACTTTCTACGGCGGATCGGCAGTTGACAGAGCAAGGGCTATCACCGTTGATTCTTCTGGAAATGTCTATATTGCAGGAGACAGTGCGAGCACGAACCTTCCATCTGCAGGAACTCTTTCAGGCGGAACGAATGACGCATTCGTAGCTTCATTTCCAAACAGTCTTGCAACACTCAGGGCGGCAAAGATGTTCGGAGGAAGCGGTGTCGACAGAGTAATGGCAATGACTGCAAATTCAAACGGAATATATCTTACCGGACTCACCTCTTCTACAAATTTTCCTGTCACAGAAGGGGCGCACAGCATTGATTACGGCGGATCAGGCGGAGTGGGAGATGCTTTCGTCGCAAAACTGAACTCTTCAGACCTTTCAATTGATAAAGCCACATACCTTGGCAAAAAGGATGGACAGTACACAAGTTACGGATATGCAGTGACCACTAATTCTGACGGCAAAGTTTTTGTCGGCGGATCGACATACAGCGAGCCGGGACACCAGTTCCCGGTAACTGCCGGAGTTTATAAGACAACTGCCGACACAAATCCCGGCGGACAGTGGAGAACTGAAGGATACATAGCAAAATTCCCGTCTGATCTCGGACCTGTTGAAGCATGCACATATCTTGGAAGCGACAGCAATCACGACGATGTGAAAGGACTTGCAATGACTTCTGACGGCAACATTCTTGCTGTCGGATTTACTTCTTCAAATAATTTTCCTGTTACTGCCGATGTCTATGATTCAACTCATGGCGGCGGCTGGGACGGATTCATTTCAATTCTTACTCCAGACCTTACAACCCTTGTCGCTTCGACATATCTCGGTGCGGCAGGTGAAGACCGGCTTTTTGCTACAGCCATTGACGCTTTCGGCAATATTACAGCGGCAGGTTTCACAAAATCGACTGCAATAGCGGGCGTAACAGGAACTGACGATACCGATTCAGAGGCACTTCTGATAAGGATAAGACCTGACCTTAAAGCTGCTGATGCCGGAGTTGTGCTTGAAATAGTTCCGACTGAGATCGATTTCGGTTCAAAAGATATTAACACCCAGACCTCTTACAGCTATATCAAGGTCTGGAACAAAGGTCTGACCGAGCTTAAACTTAGCTCCGTAGATGTTGCCGACACTACAAACTTTTTCGGAGATATGACAGGCGATACTTTTGCCTGTTCAGCAAATAATGTAATAAAAGCAGGCACATACTGTTCAGTCAGAGCCCGTTTCCGTCCTGAAGTTGAAGGCGAACTTT
>ENA-UOWO01002814-UOWO01002814.1-activated-sludge-metagenome-genome-assembly--contig:-NODE-2814-length-21061-cov-5.482291_pt1 | contig 21061 bp, 20 predicted proteins | sample MGYA00238148_ERZ761564 | MGnify/ENA primary metagenome ERZ761564 (study PRJEB28885, sample SAMN05720194) | activated sludge metagenome | isolation source: Anaerobic digester | place: USA... | reverse complement strand
AGGGTGCAATTACACTGGGCGCCAGATATAAGATATTCCGAATATCGTATTCTTTCAACATTACAACCGATCAGGATTATAATCTGTGTTATGGCCCTACGCGCTTTAATAGTTTCGAAATGGGTATAAAAACAAGGTTTTTATGGCTCGAAGCCTATTTCTCAAGATGCAAGGGCTTTTATTATTCCGATCAAAGCATTTTATTCCCCAAATTCTCTACCGATTCAATTTACCCTCAGAACAACGGATTGTCGAGTTTTGAAGTGGGTTTACGAGCCAAACTTATTTTTGATCACGATTTTTCAATGGAAGCTGCATTCGATTACTCCGAGATTCAGGAGAAAAGTGCCGGTTCGTTTTTCTATACATTGAACCCTGAAATAAGTAATATTAAATCGGATAGCCTGCCTATCATACCTCCAATATATACACCTTATTATTCCGGATTGAACGATTTCAGGAAAGCCACTTTCCTCTCTTTTTCGAATTGCCTTGGTTATGGATATTCACTGGTATTAGGCCCGGTAAACTTCTCCAACGCCATTGCAGCTGGACCAAACCTTCAGTTAAGTTTTAATCATGGAATTAAGGTCAAGCTTCCTTTCGATCTGTACTTTAAAAGCTCTTTGAGTGTGAATACAAAAAATTTTTATACAGGTGCCATGGTAAGTCTCGATGTAAATAATCATGTTTTTGGTCAGAACAATATACGTAAGCAATTTTTGGTATTTAGTTTCAGGATGGGTTTCAGGTTTTAACGTATGTACCCTGTCTGTTTCCCTATATTTATTATTTTTACCATCTGAAAATAGAAATGGTGCGTAAAATTACAAAATGAGCCGAATAGTACTTTCCATATATCATTTTTTTTCAAGACGGAAATGGTTGGTTTTTACTATCTCAGCGCTATTGTTGCTACTGTTTGGTTATTTTGCTTCGCGGTTGACTCTCGAAGAGGATATTTCCGGATTTATGCCCGGAGAAAAAAACAATGAGAAAATAAATTTTCTTTACAAGAATATTGGTGTATCGGAACGAATTATTGTAAAAATTTCTTCACAAGGGAAAAAAAATCAATGCGACTCACTGTTAGAAGCTGCAGACTACTTCGCCAATCACCTGAAGTATGTTACTGATGGAAAAAATCTGGTACATGATGTTTTTTACAAGATCGATCAGCAACTTATATTCGATGTTGCCGGTTTTATTACCCAGAATCTTCCATATTATTTGAGTGAGTCCGATTATGAGCGCATCGATCGGTTGATTAATCGCGACAGCATCAGTAAAATTCTTGCAAACAATAAAAAACTGCTTATTTCACCTGCAGGGATGGTGCTAAAGCAACAAATCATTTCCGACCCGCTTCATCTGGCAACACCGGTGTTGTCGAGGCTTAACGAATTTCAGATCAGCAGCGATTATATTATTTATAATAATTATATTTTTTCGAACGACAGTACCAATATTTTACTTTTTGTTACAGCGAGCAACCCCGTAAGTAAAACGGCCGAAAATGCGGTGCTGGTTGATTACCTCGATGAAAGTGTTGATTCCGTCCGAAAACATTTCAATGCTGACGTACGGTATTTTGGTGCAGCTCCGGTAGGGGTGAGCAATGCGAAACAGATTAAAAACGACAGTTATCTTGCCATACTGATATCAGTAGTGTTGATATTGGGATTATTACTATGGTTTTTTCGCAGTGTAAAATCTATCGTTCTCATTGCTGTCCCGGTGCTTTTTGGTGCATTAATGGCTCTCGCAGCTCTATATTTTCTTAAAGGTACAATCTCTGCCATTGCTATTGGGGCGGGTTCTGTAATTTTTGGTATTGCTATTAACTATTCACTGCATTATTTGATCCACGCCAAATATGCACACAATCAGGGTGAAGTGCTCAGAGATATTTCTTCGCCAATGATTACAGGCAGCATTACAACTGTGGGAGCATTTCTCAGCCTACTGTTCATCAGTGCCGATTCAATGCGCGATTTCGGATTGTTTGCGGCTTTTTCTCTCGCCGGCACCCTACTGTTTGTCCTGATATTTTTACCCCATTTCCTTAAAAATCAACCCAACCTCAATGTCGAAAAAACTGGTGTGATCGATCGTATTTCAGGTTACCGCATCGACCGCAACCGATGGATAATTACAGTCGTTGTGCTGCTGACTTTTGTGTTTTTCTATTTTTCGTTCGATGTGAACTTCGAAACGGAGATGAACAAAATAAACTACATGACTCCTGAACAAAAGGAATCGTTTGAGGAGATGAGTGCTTATACGACGTTGGGAGAAAAGTCGGTTTATTTTGTGTCGGATGCTGCTACTCTCGATGTGGCATTACAGCAATATGAGAGCAAAAAAGACGTGATTGATTCATTAAGGGAAGCAGGTACGATACAAAGCATTTCGGGTATTGGACAGTTTTTGCCTTCTTCACAAATGCAAAAAGCAAAGATTCAGAAATGGAATCAATTCTGGGAAAGTCGCAGCGTAACATTTAAGGATATTTTTGTTGAAGAAGCTGTAAAACAAGGATTCAAAAAGGAGTCTTTCGATGGTTTCCTAAACGCGCTTGATAGCACATATACTGTTCAACCGTCCGCTTACTTTTCTATAATAACCGAAAATTTTCTGAAAGACTATCTGATTGTAACGGGTGAACGAGCCATGGTTGTGAGTGTTATAAATACCGGAAAAGATAACACTGCTGAAGTATCACGGAAATTATCGGGCAGCAATTGTTTTGTATTCGACTCAGGAAGTGTGGCGCAATCGCTCGTTGATTTGCTTTCAGACGATTTTAACAGAGTGCTTTATATATGCAGTTTCCTGGTACTGCTTTTTCTTACAATCTCGTTTGGCCGTCTCGAATTGTCGGTGATTGCGTTTTTGCCCATGCTTATCAGTTGGATTTGGATTTTGGGTATTATGTCGGTTTTTGGTGTGGGATTCAATATTGTGAACATAATTCTTGCGACTTTTATATTTGGACTTGGCGATGATTACACCATATTTATGATGGAAGGTATGATGAGTGAATACGCCAGTCGTCGTAAACTGCTCTCGTCGTACAAAACGGCGGTTGTTTTGTCGGCAGTAACTATGTTTGTTGGTATAGGTACCTTGGTTTTTGCAAAACACCCTGCCATGAAGTCGCTGGGTAATGTCACAATTATCGGGATGATTTCTGTGGTGCTGATATCGTTTATTATACCCCCAATATTTTACCATGCAATTACCTATAAAAACGGTAAAAAAAGACTGATACCTGTAACATTTGTGAATTTTTTTGCTACGGTTTATAGTTTTTGCGCTTTCCTTTTAGGCACACTGGTATTAACTTGCATTGGGTTCTTTTTACTGGGGATCAGCAGAAAAACGGACAAGAACAAACTGCGATACCACAAGGCTATGCAGTATGTAACCGATTTGGTTACAAGAAAAATTCCGTTTGTTAAGCGTGAAATCATCAATGAATACAACGAAGACTTTTCGCAACCCGGGGTAATAATTTGTAACCATCAGGCGCATATCGATTTGATGTATATCATGATGTTATCTCCTAAAATTGTTATCCTCACCAACGAATGGGTATGGAATTCCCCTTTTTATGGACGAATGATACGCTATGCCGATTATTATCCTGTTGCCACCGGTATCGAAAACAGTATAGCCCGTCTGGGACAAATGGTAGAAAAGGGGTATTCCATTATGGTGTTTCCGGAAGGCACGCGCTCCGAAGACTGTTCTATTCTGCGTTTCCACCGAGGGGCATTTTATTTGGCCGAAAAACTAAATCTCGATATTATTCCTGTTATTGTTCATGGCTTGGGTCATGCCTTACCAAAAAAAGAAATGCTTTTAAGGAAGGGGAAAGCAACGATAAAAATTTTGCAGCGCATAAAACCGGATGATAAAATGTACGGTGATAATTATTCGGAGCGTGCACGAAATATCAGAAAGATGTACATTGAAGAATACGGCAATATGGTTGATGCAATTGAAACGCCATCTTATTTCAGCAATCTTGTAATACATAATTATGTTTACAAGGGCGCGTTTATTGAGCGCAGTGCACGCAGATTGATGCGAAGCTATAGTAATTTTGAAGCATTAATAACTTCCTTGCCTGATACAGGCAGAGTATGTATTGCAGAATGTGGGTTTGGAACAGTCTCTTTGATGATATCTCTGGTAAAAAAGAACCTGCAGGTGTATGCCACCGACAATGATAGAGATAAGTTAGATATTGCCGGAAACTGTGTTTCGAATCCTCCAAATTTACACTATTCGGAACCCGCAGATGAGGATATTGATTACAGTGAATTTGACCTGATAGCCGGTGTTGAACCTTCGGAACAAACAATTAGGAAATGCTTGTTGGCAAATCGGGATTTTATATTTTTGGTGGCAGAAATGAACTCAGGGGCAAGATTATTTGTTGATATGGGTTGTGTTGTTTCTGAAGGGAATAAAAAAGGTATTTGGATAGTTAAAAACAGGAAGTAATGGCGAAATACGATGTGGTAATTATTGGAAGTGGCCTGGGAGGATTGCTTTGCGGTTATATCCTTGTTAAAAACGGTTTTAAAGTCCTAATCCTGGAAAAAAATCGTCAGATTGGCGGTTGTCTGCAAACATTTAACAGCGGTGGTGTGAAATTCGATACCGGAATGCATTATATCGGCAGTATGGATCCGGGGCAGGTAATGCACAGGTTTTTCAGATATTTCTCACTACTTGAGGATGTCAAATTGCAAAAGCTGGATGAAGACGGTTACGATGTTATTTCGTACAAGGATTCGATATATAAGTATGCCATGGGATTCGGTAATTTTGTTGATGTATTGTCAGAGTCATTCCCAGCGGAAAGACAACATCTTAAAACCTATGTCGACAGAATTCAGGAAATTGCACTTGAATCACCACTATACAATCTGATGGAAATTGAGCAAAATGTTTTCCTGAAAATAGAGTCGGTAAAATCAAGCATCAACGAGTTCATCGATTCTATTACTAAAAACACAACTCTTAGGAATGTTCTTGTTGGAAATTTACCCTTATATGCAGGCAAAAAGGACATAACACCATTATATATACATACCCTGATTAATAATTTCTATATTCAGAGTGCTTACCGGATTGTTGGTGGTAGCGATTGTATTGCGTCTTCATTGGCTACGTCAATCAGAAAATCAGGTGGCGAAATAATGACACAATCGGAAGTGGTAAAATTCAATTGCGACTCCGAAAAAATGACTTCTGTGTTGCTAAAAAACGGTGAAATTATCGAAGGCAAAAGATTTATTTCGAACATTCACCCTCAAGCGACAATCGATAAAATCGACACTTCGTTAATAAGAAATGCAACGCGGGTTCGGATATCCAATCTCACCAACTCGATATCGAACTTCACCGTGTACATTACATTTCGTAAAAACAGGGTGAAATATATGAATTCCAACTTCTATTACTATGCAGGCAATGATGTTTGGGAATGTGAGAATTATACAAGCGAGAATTGGCCACTGAATTATCTGTATATGCACCAAGCACCGGTTGATGATAATGCTTCGGGATATGCGAGCAGTGCTGTGCTGATTGGATATATGCGTTACGACGAAGTGGAGCAATGGGAGAGCACAAAAGTAAATCGCAGAGGCGTGGAGTATTTGGAATTTAAGCAAAGAAAAGCCGAAAAACTGCTTTCATCACTTGAAAAAAGCTTTCCTGGAATCATGTCAGAAATTGAGTCTTATTCAACTTCTTCACCCTTAACCTACCGCGATTATACTGCAACAAAAGAAGGCTCTATGTACGGTGTTTTGCGGGATAAAAACTTCCCTACCCAAACGCTGGTTTCTCAAAGGACAAAGATTCCTAACCTGTATATGACCGGACAGAATATTAACTCACATGGAATTTTAGGAGTAACAATTGGTGCTATTGTAACCTGCTCTGAATTTATGGGTATCAACACAATTATTAACGATATTAAAAACTGCTGATGGGAAAGAATGTCATAATTATTGGTGGCGGTCTGGGAGGATTGGTATGTGCATGCTTACTTTCGAAAGAGGGTTACAAGGTTACTATTCTCGAAAAACATTCCATTGTGGGTGGCGGACTGCATTGCTTTAAAAAGCACGGTGTGCTTTTTGAAACGGGTATTCATTATATCAGCGGTTTTCAAGAAGGTGGAGTACTGCGGAAACTTTTTAACTATTTGAATATAACCGATAAACTTGATATTAAACCTTTGAATAAAGACGGCTTCGATGTGATGCATGTCGGTAGCGATGATCGCAAGTACTATATGGGTGTTGGTAAAGAAAACTACATCAGATTGTTGTCGGAATCGTTCCCTGAAGAAACCGAAAATATTATTGCTTATGTGAATGGAATATACGGCCTTGCTGATGCAATACCCTTATTCAACTTGCGTTTTAAAACTGAAAGCCTGGGTTATTTCGATGATTCATTCCTTATTTCGGTTGGCGATTACATTTCATCATTTACAACGAACAAAAAACTTCAAATGGTACTTGCATGGGACAATACCTTGTATGCTGGTGCATACGATGTTACACCCATCTACATACATGCACTGGTAACTAAATTTTGTATTGAGGGCGCATCGCGCTTTAATGGTGGCAGTCAGCAACTGGCCGATGCTATGGTCGAAATTATACAGAATAGTGGCGGTAATGTAATCCTAAATGCTGAGGTTTGCAAAATTGATGTGGAAAACAAACTGATTGAGGCCATACACACTACCGATAAAAAGACATATTCTGCAGATCACTATATTTCGTCAATACACCCGGCGATACTTATGGATATGATTGAGCCTGAAAAAGTGCAGGCTTCGTATCGCAACCGGCTGCAAAATATCGAAAATTCCTATTCAGCTTTTACGGTGTATGCAATTCTAAAACCAAAGTCATTTCCGTTTTTAAACTATAATTATTATTACTTCGATAATTACGATATGGTTTGGCACCCTACCGTATATGATTACGAAAGTTTCCCGATTGGTTTTATGCTTATTACTCCGTCAATTCAAAACCAAGGTGAGTATGCCGAAAAAGTCATTATTAACTGTATTATGAAATTTGATGATTTCAAAAAATGGGAGGCTACACAGCAGGGCAAGAGGGGGCAGGATTATTACGATATTAAACAACAGTATCAACAAAAAATTTTAGATAAGGTAAATAAGGTTTTCCCGGGTTTTTACGATTCGATTGAGCATGTTTTCAGCTCAACACCGCTTACACTACGCGATTATCTGGGATCAAAAGACGGTTCGCTTTACGGATATATGAAAGATTGCCGGAACATAGTGAAATCGCAATTGGTGCCAAGAACTAAAATCGATAATTTGTTATTAACCGGACAAAACTTAAATTTGCACGGAATTGTCGGTGTGCCACTTAGTGCTATTGTAACTGCAGGATCTTTGGTGGGAGTCGATAATATTATTAATAAAATAGTTGAAGCAAATAAAAAATAACATATTCATTTCAAACAATGCAGATTAAATTCAAATTAATTTACCCGAAGTGGAAGAAATTAGAGGGGCAGACAACTTTTAATCTGCCACCTCATGGTCCTGTTGTTATGGCGGCTGCTTTGCCCGATTATGTGGATGTTTCGTTTACCGATGAAAATGTCGAAGACATCGATTTTGATGAAGTATGCGATTTTGTAGGCATATCGATGATGCTTAGCACCCAGGTGAAACGTGGTTGGGCTATTGCTCATGAATTCAGGAAGCGCGGCAAGAAAGTGATTTTTGGAGGTATTTCCACTATGCTACATGCTGAAGAAACCATGCTTCATGCTGATTCGGTGTTTTTGGGAGAATGTGAAGGCAGGCTGGAAGAGGTTTTCGAGGACTTTAAAAACAACAACTTAAAAAAACTCTATAATTATCTTGTGCAGTTGCCTCCAATCGATTTGGTTGGTCCGGCACGCCGCGAAATCCTGAAAAGAGAAATGTACAACCATAAGGGTGTGCAAATGGTCGATCTTTTTCACGCATCGAGAGGGTGCAGGTTCAGTTGTTATCCTTGCGCCGTATCCTACCTTGGAGGCCGTCAGTTTCGGCCTAGGCCGATTGATAGAGTGCTGGAAGAGCTCGAAACAATCGATAATAACCGCCTGTTCATAGTTGACAATTCTCTTGCTCAAAACACTCAGTGGGAGATCGATTTGTTCCGTAACATGATTCCCATGAAGAAAAAATGGATTAGTCACACTATTGAAGATGACCCCAAAGTGCTTGATTTGGCTGCACAGGCAGGTGCATGGTATGTATATCAGGCAGTATTCGATACCTCCGATTATATTAAAGAAAGAATCAAACGGTATCACGACTATGGAATAGGAGTGGAGGGAACAATTTTATTGGGACTTGATAATCAAAGTGAAGATGATATTAAACGACTGATTGATTTTCTTCTTGAAATTGATCTCGACCTTGCTGAGTTTACAGTGCTTACTCCATTCCCTCACACCAAGGTATATGATGATTTAAAGCGTGAAGGCAGAATATTTGACCACGACTGGGACCACTATAATGCCGATACAGTGGTTTATAAGCCTGCCCAAATGTCACCGGAACGCTTGCATGAGTTGTATCGCTATGCATGGGAAGCCTTTTACAAAGATGAGTCACAGGAGCAGAAAATGTTTAAATTGTTTTCGAAAATTGTTTTGCGCGAAATGAATGATGGTACTTTTAAACCACGTAACCGCAATTTGGCGACAAAATCGTTCGGAAAGGAAGTAATCAGAAATATCAGTTAATTGAAGCATGAAAATAAGTAACGATCATATTGATATTATTTATGACTTTAAGGGATTATGGGATTTGCCATCACGATGTGGCCTTAAAATCGTTAATAAAAAATCTCATTCTGTGATAATCGTCACTGAATTGTACCGCGATAATCCGGGTACTTCTGTAACCAATGTTGCTGCATCACTTGCTATGCAAATATGTGACGAATTTTCGCTTAATCCCGGAAAGCTTGTTTATATTGAGTGTAACCCCGAAATGAAATCGAAGTTATCGTTTTATAGCGAAAAAAACTATTTGGTTCAATTTACCTGCGACGGCTCAGAATTAAGGGACCCCAACTATAAAATACTCAGCCCTGAAGAATTGGATAATTTAGTAACAGAATAAATTTATTTATTTTTTGGTTCTACTGCAAATTTAGTGGAAAGAAGATGAAATTTACGACATATCAATCTGTTAAGCAAATAGTTACGAACAGATTCCCTAATATTACGCGCATACAATGATAAATAGATGATATATAGCAAGATAGCCATGCTTTTTGTGAATTTACCCACTAAAATGGTAGTAGAACCTATTTTTTTATAAATTGCCGGCTGATGTAACCTCGAAGTTGAATTGTTATGATTGTGAAGAATTTTGTTTTTATTTGGATCGCCATGATGATTGAAAACACCCTTTTTAAAGGTAAAGAGGAGGTGTTTTTATGGAAAGATGTTGGTAATCCGAATCAGGAAAAAGTGAAATTATATGTATGCGAACCGGAAGCAAACATTAAAAACGGAACTTGCGTAATCATATGCCCCGGAGGAAGTTATCATCATCTTGGAATGACTCATGAGGGGTTTTATGTTGCAGATTGGCTCAATTCGCAGGGAATTACAGCTTTCGTACTTAAATACAGAGTTTCGCAGTTTGGGTGGCATCACCCTGCAATGATTGAGGATTTGCAAAAAGCCATCCAGTATGTCAGGCAAAATGCCTCTAAATATGGTGTCAACCCTGAATCGGTGGGAGTGATGGGGTTTTCAGCAGGTGGGCACCTCGTGGGAACAGCATCGCTATATTATGATGAAAACTATATCGGGAACACAGAATCAGATGTGTCGCTTCGGCCCGATTTCACAGTAATGGTGTATCCGGTTGTATCGATGCAAGATAGTATTGCTCACCAACGGTCGAAGAAAAATCTGTTAGGAAAGGCAAAAGATAAGGACCTTGAAGATAAAATGTCGCTGGAGGCTAATGTGCACCAGGGAATACCTCCTGTATTGCTGATTCACGCGAAAGATGATGATGTAGTTGATTACCGCAATAGTTTTTATCTGAACGAAAATATGAAGAAAGCCGGTGTTGATGTTGAATACCTTCTTTACGAAAACGGTGGACATGGCTTTGGAGCAGGAAAAACAAAAAAATATACTCCGCCATGGCAAGCCGATTGTTTAGAATGGTTACACAAAAAAAACATTTTGAAATAAGTGTGCCGGTTGTTAGAAATGGAAGAGAACTACAAAACCAGAAATCTGAATCCTGATATTGAATATCAAGACCCCCTTGTTATTAAACAGTTTCAAGAAAAGAAACTTCGTGAAACGTTGTTCTATTTACAGCAAAAATCAAGCTATTATAAACGCTTGTTCCACAGCGAAAATATTGATATTTCTGCGATTAAACAATTGGAAGACCTGAAATATATCCCTCTTACCGATAAAACCTGTTTGCAGCAATACAACGAAGACTTTCTTTGCGTTGAACGCGAAAAAATAGTGGATTATATCACCACTTCAGGCACATTGGGCGACCCTGTTACTTTTGCTATGACTGACAATGACCTTGACAGGCTGGCATATAACGAAGCTATTTCGTTTAGCTGTGCCGGTGGTCATCAAGGAGAAATATATCAGCTGATGACTACCATTGATAAGCGTTTTATGGCAGGCCTGGCATATTTCCTGGGTATCAGGCGTATGGGTGCAAGTATCATTAGGGTTGGAAACGGCATACCTGAATTACAATGGGATACAATAAACAGGATCCGACCGGATGCAATAGTTGTGGTGCCTTCATTTATTATGAAAATTATCAAATACGCCGAAGAGAACGGTATCGACTACCGAAAATCGAGTATAAAAAAAGCAGTTTGTATTGGAGAGAACCTTAGAGAACAGGATTTTACGTTGAACTTACTCGGTAGAAAAATTAAGGAAAAGTGGGATATTGAATTATACTCTACCTATGCTTCTACCGAAATGGCTACCAGTTTCACCGAATGTAGCTGTGGTTGTGGCGGTCACCATCATCCGGAGCTTATTATCGCCGAATTGGTTGATGAAAATGGCTGTATTGTTCCTGAAGGTGAAGCCGGCGAGTTAACAATCACTACCATAGGTGTAGAAGGTATGCCATTATTGCGATTCCGCACCGGCGATATTGCGCGGTTTTTTACCGAAGCATGCAGCTGCGGTCGTAAAACTATGAGAATAAGTCCTATTATCGGGCGTCGTAAACAAATGATAAAATATAAAGGTACTACCTTGTATCCTGCGGCAATATTTGATGTTCTCGATAATGTGGAATATATCGACAATTACTATGTTGTGGTCGATACCGACGAAAATGGCAATGATGATATTGTAATTTATATTGGTTGCCGTGCCGAGCACCAAAGTGCCGGAGAAAATATTCAGAAAGAACTGAAAGATAGATTCAGGGCAAAACTGCGTGTTGCACCTAATGTCACTCTTGCTGACCCCGAAGAAATTAAAAAGGTAAATGCAAACGATGTAAACCGTAAACCTGTGAAATTTATTGATAAACGAAATAAATATATCTGATGACTAAACCCAATTTCGACGACCTACGGCCTTATTACGATCATGAAGTTCAATCGGCTATGCAACGAATTGTTGCCGATCCACTTTTTGCCGGCGTGGCTGGTTTTTTATACCCCGACAAAAGTGTTGCTGAAGTTGCAGCAATGATTTCGTCGATTAACTCAAGCTTCGATTTCCAGAAAAAGGTAATGTACCATGCGATAACGCGCATTGCGGCAAAAACAATGACAAAGTTCACATGCAATGGTTTGCAATTTCTCGATAAGAACAAAGCCTATTTATTTATTTCAAATCACCGGGATATTCTTCTCGACTCTGCTTTACTACAAATCGCTTTATCCGACAACAATCTGAATACCTCAGAAATCACCTTCGGCAGCAACTTGATGCAGAGCAGTTTTGTTGTGGATATCGGTAAATCGAACAAAATGTTCAAGGTCGTCAGAGGAGGCACACCGCGCGACTTCTATAGGAATTCTCTGCATTTATCGCAGTACATCAGGCATACAATACTGGAGAAAAACGAATCAATTTGGATAGCTCACCGTAACGGACGCACAAAAGATGGAAATGATTTGACCGATCAGGCTGTGCTTAAAATGTTTTCGATGAGCGGCGACAAAGACCTCATTGATAATCTGCTGGAGTTGAATATTACTCCAATGGTGGTTTCATACCAATGGGAAACCTGCGATGTTTCGAAAGTAAATGAACTTTACATATCGAAAACCTCAAAATATGAGAAAAAACCGGGGGAAGACCTACAGAGCATCTTGAATGGTATTACTCAGTTCAAGGGCAATGTACACATCGAAGTTACGGATCCTGTAACCCGGGAAGAAATAGTGGGTAACGGATCGGGAGAAAAACCCGAGATTTTCAATAATCTTACTTCTGCTATTAACAAACGCATTCATTTGGGATATGCTCTGTGGGATTCAAATTACATTGCATACGATATCGAAAATAATTCGCGAGTTTATGAAGGAGATAAATATTCTGCTTCACAGAAAGAGTTTTTTATTGACCTGATGAATAAGCGCATTTCGTTGATTAATGGTAACAAAGAACAAATACAGGCAATATACCTGCAGTTGTACTCGAATCCACTTAAGAATGCTTTAATGTATAAATAACGGGCTATTTCTTGATAAAATCGATTATCTGATCATCGAAGGGTTTTACCGACGGTTTTGCATACCCATAAAGCTTGCCGGTTTCATCTATCATATACTTCTGAAAATTCCATGATACCGAAGAATCCTCTTTGCCGTTTTTATCTTTTTGAGTCAACCATTGGTAAACGGGATGCATATCGTTTCCTTTAACCGAAATCTTTTCCATCATCAAAAAACTGACGCCATAGTTTTTCTGGCAGAACTCGGCTATTTCTTCGTTGGTACCCGGTTCCTGACTCATGAAATTGTTGGCAGGAAAACCAATAATAACAAGCTCTTTTCCATATTTCTGGTGAAGCTCTTCCAACTCTTTATACTGGGGAGTAAACCCACATTTTGAAGCTGTGTTAACAATGAGAACTTTTTTACCTTCTAAACTTGCAAAATCGAACTCGTTGCCATTGATGTCGTTGGCTTTAAGGCTGTAAAAAGAGCTGCTTTGTGCAAAGGATAAAACACTTGCCGATAAAAGGAGCGATAATAGTATGAGTTTCATTTTTGTAGTAATTTATTGATAAAGTAAATTATTTTATCTTTATAACACAAATATAGAAAAGTTGTTCAAAAAATTTGACCTTATGAATTCAACGCTCCGTTATGAACACATTTTAACACAATTGCAGCAATTATTTGCAAGCGTTACAAACCCCATAGCCCGTATGGCAACTGTTTGTGCACTGCTGAAAAATAAAATGGGAAGTGGCTACTACTGGACAGGCTATTATTTGCTCGATAGCGACGAACTCATTGTGGGACCATATCAGGGTACCCTTGCCTGTATGAAGTTAAAAAAACACACCGGTGTTTGCTGGAAGGCCGTTCTTACATGTGAAACGATTGTTGTTGCCGATGTTCATGCGTTTTCAGGCCATATAGCCTGCGACCCAAAATCGAAAAGCGAAATAGCTGTACCTTTGTATGATGCAAAAAATCATATCATCGGTGTGCTTGATGTTGACAGTTCAATTCTGAATTATTTTAACGAAAACGATAAAGATTATCTCGAGAAAATCAATAGATTGATTTATAGCTGATTGGGTAAATCGGCATAATTATTAATCTCCGACAGCTAATCCTGTTCAGGAACTCTTCTCGTCGGCAAGGTCATCAAAATCAACATCGCTGAATTCATTCCCTGTTGCATCAGCTTCATACTTTTTTTCTTCGGTAAAAGGCTTGTTTTGAAAAATGAAATCTACACTTTCGCGAAGCGCTTCCATAAACTTTTCGAAATCTTCCCTGTAGAGGAAAATTTTGTGCTTCTCGAAATGTGAGTTCCCATCCCTGTCGAAAACTTTCTTGCTTTCGGTAACCGTAAGGTAATAATCACCATTCTTGGTTTCCTTTACATCGAAAAAGTACGTCCTTTTCCCCGCCCTTATGGCTCTGGAGTAGATTTCGTCCTTGCCCTTGTTTTCGTAATCTTGCATCATAAGCTCTAAATTTTATCTCCAACTTACGAAAATAAGTGAATTAGTTTTAAAAAACAAGGATATTTTGTAAAATCTGCGTTGCCATGGGCTGTTTCTCTTTTTTGGTTCATTTGCAACCAGATTTTAACGCCGAAATAGCTTTTTAATGCCTTTATTCTTATGCTATTTAGGCAAAATAAGATTCAATTTTAAGTGATTTCTTTGAAACAAAGTTTATTTGTTTATTTTTGCCGAACAAATGTTCTTGAAATGATTAGTCGCAGATTGTTACGTGTGAAGGTGATGCAGGTTTATTATGCTCAAACCGAAAAAGAAATTAATAAGCTCGAAAATGCTCTGAACGAATTGGAACGTAGCGCAGGCGCAAGCCTTGAATTATACTTTTTCCTTAATTGTTTGTTACTTTGTTTCAGGGATTTGGAGGAAGAAAGACTCGAAATCGCCTCAAATAAATTGGTTCCTACTGAAGAAGATCTTCATCCAAATACCTTGTTTGCAGATAATCTTGTTCTGAAAAAGCTTACAGCAAACCGCCAGATTCAGCATTATTATAAAACTGATGTTTTTAACCTGCACGAAAACAAAGAAATTCTCAAACGTTTATGGAGTCGGATACGTGAATCGGCTTATTTCAGGCAATATCTTGAAGCCGATGACAAAGGAATAAAAGCAACAAAAAAAATAGTTACCGATATTCTGGAACTTGAAATATCGGTTAACGAAGAAATTGAACAGTTAATTGAAGAAAAAAACATATACTGGAACGACGATCTGGAATTCATCATCAGCATATTAATACGAAATATCAGAGCAATCAAAGTTGCCGATGATTATCAAAATGAAAAAGTTGAATTGTATCAGAATTCCGACGATCGACAATTTGGTGTCGAACTACTGAAGTCGGTATTGCTGAAAAGAGATACATACGATGCCATAATATCACGCCATATTTTGAACTGGGAGCTGGAAAGAGTTGCCATTATCGACCGATTACTTATTCATATGGCTATGGCTGAGTTTTTCGATATGCCGTCAATTCCTGCCAGGGTAACCATAAATGAATATATCGAATTGGCAAAATTTTACAGTACTGAGAAAAGCAGTATGTTTATCAATGGTATTCTCGAAAAAGTATATGTCGACCAAAAGAAACAGGGTAATATTCATAAGATTGGGCGGGGATTGGTTGGTGATATTTAACGGATAATTGTTAATTTTGTAAAAAAAACTACAATGTTGTTCAGGGTTATTAAATACTTGTTTCTCTTTCTTGCAGCTCAATTGCTGTTTGCATGCGTGCATAAACAAGGCGATACCTCGAATGTTGAAGATTATAACATTCAGAACCCAAACACTGCCAATGGGAAAACCGATTTGAGCAAATTGCCTGTTTTTAAATTTACCGAAGAAGAATATAATTTCGGTACCCTGATACAGGGTGAGAAAGTGTCGCACAGTTTTGTATTCACCAACACAGGGGGAAGCAACCTGGTTATCAAGGAAGTTAAGGCTTCATGCGGATGCACAACCCCCAAATGGACAAAAGATCCGGTGAAACCCGGTGAAAAGGGAGTGATAGAAGTTATTTTCGATAGTGCTGGCCGTGAAGGGGAGCAATCGAAAACGATAAAAGTGGAAGCCAATACGCAACCAAATATTGTTGAACTGCGTATTCGTTGCGAAGTGGTTGCTGATTAGTTCTTTAAAAATAATAAGTGTTAATAATTAAATAAAACCAAATTCTATGATGTCAATTATTTTATTTGCAAGTAATGCAAACGGTCAAAAAGGTGCAGGATGGGAACAGCTAATCTTCCTGGTACTGATAATAGTGGTTTTCTACTTCTTTATGATTCGCCCACAGATGAAGCGCCAGAAAGAAATGCGTAAGTTCAGGGAAGGTCTGAAAAAGGGCGACAAAGTTATTACTACCGGTGGTATCCACGGACGTATTATTGAGGTGGAAGAACAAACCGTGCTGGTGGAGGTGGATTCCAATGTGAAAATCCGTATCGATAAAGCAGCGGTCATCAGCAGCCCCTCCGATATTCCTCAAAGCAAATAGCTTTGCCCGAAAATGAACAAATAGTAACAAAAAACAAGTTTCTGTTTTTTTTTAGAAAACTGATCAAAAACAAAAGGTTTCTTGTGTTTTTGGTGTTCGTTGCTATTTCAACCGTGCTCTGGTTCCTGAATGCACTCGAAAAGGAATACAGTACAACCATTGATTTCGTTGTTAAATACGAGAATATTCCCTACAACAGTATGCCTGCTGAAGGAAGCCCCGAGAAAGTATCGGTAAGCATCAGAGGTCATGGGTATAATTTACTTAAGTACAAGCTTTCGCTCAGCAACATGCCCGTGGTTATCGATTTCAGCGAATACAAATTGTCTCGCTCTCAGAACGATAAAAACAATTATTTCTTCAGGATGGCCAATTTATCGGAGCTTTTTATGAAGCGATTCGATAACGATATCTATTTCGAAAGTATTTCGCCTGATACACTTTTTTTTACGTCGTTTAAAACAGAAAAGAAACGGGTGGCGGTGAAACCCGACCTGCATTACAAACTTGAGAATCAGCATAAAATTGCAGGTAGCATCACCCTGAGTCCCGATTCGGTTACAATTTACGGTTCACCTGTTATTTTAAAAACTATTGACTCGGTGCTTACCGAGAGCATTAATCTCGGAGTAATTTCCAGCTCAATGAAAAAAAAGGTGGCGATAAAAACCTATGATAAGGTAAAAATTGAGCCTAAGTCTGTGAATCTTGAAATTGTGGTGGAAAAATGTACCGAGAAAACGCTTTCAATCCCGGTAAATCCGATAAACTTTCCTGATACTGTAAATGCTTTGTTTATTCCGGGGAGTGTGGATGTTACTTTTAATGTTTCTGTCGAAAACTATGATAAAATTGAGGCCAGCGACTTTCGCCTGGTTGCCGACTATGCGAAAAGCGTAATAGGAGTGGTTCCGGTAAGCCTCGCCAAGACTCCGGCTTCGGTATCGGATGTCCGGCTGAAAAAGAGCGAGGTTCACTTTATTATCGAAAAAAAGTAGATGGAAAAGCATCACGTTGTTATAACAGGAGGCATTGCTTCCGGTAAATCAGTTGCCGCAAAAGTTTTCGAAATTCTTGGGGCATCGGTTTATAATGCCGACGCCAATGCAAAGCGACTGATGCAAAGCGATCCCGACATCAGGCAAATGCTTACGGACAGGTTTGGACAGCAGGTGTATGCTGGTGATGAGTTAAATACCGATTTCGTGTCTTCAATCATTTTCGAAAGCACTGAAAATCGCAGATTTGTTGAAACAATCGTTCATCCGGCTGTTTTGAACGATTATCTTTCGTGGCGCGAAACGATTACCTGTCGGGTAAGCGTGCTGGAGCTTGCATTAATACATTCACTTCCTCTTCGCGAAATATCCGATACAATAATTGTAATTGATAGCAGCGATGAATTGCGCATTGATCGTTTGATGCAAAGAAACGGATATACAAGGAAAGAAGCTTTGCAAAGAATAGCTTCGCAACCTTTACGTGCAGAGTATGTTAAAATTGCAGATATTGTTATCGATAACAATGGGGTAGATTTCTTTATTACAAAATTAATTGATTCGTATCACCAATTACCGTTACAATGAAATGGGGAAAATGGATAGGAGGCGGACTGGGATGGGTTGCAGGAGGACCCATCGGGCTGCTTGTTGGTTTTATTGTCGGCACTATCTACGACAGTGCCACAACCGGCCGTAAATCGAATACTACTACCCAGCCAGGCGACTTTGCAGTTGCTCTTGTAGTGGTTACTGCAATGGTTATGAAAGCCGACAACGTAATTAAAAAGTCGGAACTCGATTACGTGAAAAACTTTTTCATCAGGAATTTTGGTGAGACCAAAGCCCGACAGGCCTTGTTGATGCTTCGCGATGTGCTGAAAAAAGAAATACCTGCACGTGAAGTATGCGAGCAACTTCGCATAAACCTTGACTATTCCTCAAAATTGCAGATGCTGCATTATATGTTTGGTATTGCTGCTTCCGACGGTGAAATTCATCCTAACGAAGTAGCAGTAATCCGGCAAATGGCTCAGTGGATGGACATCAAGCAATCGGACTACAACAGCATTCAGGCAATGTTTGTTGGCGACGAAGATGCTGCTTATAAAATTCTCGAAATCGAAAAAACAGCCACCGACGAAGAAGTGAAAAAAGCCTATCGTGCCATGGCAATCAAATATCACCCTGACAAGGTAGCCCACCTTGGCGACGATGTGCAGCGCGCTGCCAAAGAAAAATTCCAAAAGCTTCAGGAAGCCTACGAAACGGTGAAGAAGCAACGCGGGATGAAGTAAAGCAATCGGTTTTTTGTTAGTTATTTTAGGTAATTAATTTTTTTGAACAATTTCTTATCAAATTTGTATTATGAACGTAAGTTCATTATATTTGCAAAAAAATTACTATGCCACGCCCCTGTAAATGCCGAAAAATTTCGAGTCCCCCACTGATGGAGGGGTTTGAACCTTTTGGTATTACTGTAGTACCGGTAACAGCAGTGAATATGAGCCTGGAGGAGTTCGAAAGTTTCAGGTTGGTAAATTACCACAAGAAGTCGCAGGACGAAGCCGCAGTTCTGATGCAGGTCTCTCGGCCCACGTTAACAAGAATCTATAACCGTGCACTCAGCCACATAGCCGTTGCATTTGCCGAAGGACGGCAATTACTTATCGATGGAGGTAATTTTAAACTGGAGAACGACTGGTACCGTTGCCGGAAATGTTGCCGCTTGATTCAAGGAAAAAGCAACCATTTCCCCTGTGCAACATGTGATTGCTACAGCGATGAAGAATTAGTACTTATTAATAAATAAATTAAATCAAGTAATTATGGATATGGAAATCACTTTCGACGGCGGTAAAGTAGTTACCGCTCATTTTAACGGACATGATATTAAAACGGATCAACCTTCTTTTGCAGGTGGATTAAACTCGGCTCCAACACCATTTGAGCTATTTCTGGCATCGCTGGGTACCTGTGCAGGTATTTATGTGAAATTCTTTTGCGACAGTCGTAATCTACCTACCGATGGTATTCGCATCATTCAGCACATGGAGTTCGACAACCAGAGTGGATTACCCTTGAATTTCGAATTCGAAATACAGGTTCCGCCCGATTTTCCCGAAAAATATCATTCGGCTCTGGTAAGTTCGGCTGAATTTTGCAAAGTGAAAAAAACTATCGAAAATCCACCGACATTTAAAGCATATACAACAGTTAAATAATTTAATTATGAAAAAAATTGCAGTTCCGGTTGCCGCCGATGGCACCATCGATTCTCATTTTGGGCATTGTCATTCCTATTCAGTGTTTACAGCTGACGAAAATAACAATATCGTAAAGGTTGAAAACATTCCATCGCCTCAGGGTTGTGGATGCAAATCGAATATTGCAGCTGTGTTGGCAGAGCAGGGTGTAAGTGTTATGCTTGCCGGTGGTATCGGCGATGGAGCCATTAACGTGCTTAATTACTGGGGCATTGATGTTGTTCGTGGTTGCATCGGTAACGCTGAAAATGCCGTAAAACAATGGCTTAGCGGAGATATCCACGATTCAGGAAGCAGCTGCGCCCAGCATCAGCATCACAACGAGAGTGGGCATCAGTGCGGGCATTAAGCATATTCATTTTAGTTATCGTACCTATACTTCTCATTTAAGAATTGGAGCAAAATGGTATGAAAACAAGCTATTGGCGTATTTCTGTTCATATATTTGTTCTATATTGATTTAAAAGAGCATAACTGAAAATAAACTTAATATTTGCTTATAAGTTATATTTCATATATATTTATGAGATAAAATCCGACAGCATGAAAACAAGGTATATTATACTAGCAGTTTTTTATATTATGTTCTTTTTGGTAACCAGTGCCAATGCGCAGAAAAAATCAGAAACATTCGATAAAAACAAAAAGGAAAAGCTTTGGGGTATTCCCCGGATGGGTTACAAAGAGCTCCCTAAAAAAGCCCGTAAGCACTTTGAAGGGATTATATTTGTGCAAGGAGGAACCTTTACCATGGGGAAATCATCTCAGGATATGTCATTTACGGATAAGGATTCAACTTTGCTGGTTGGGTACTTTCCAAGGAGGGTTACCGTAAGTTCATTTTTTATAAGCGACCACGAAGTAACCAACGCCGAGTACCGTGAGTTTACCCGATGGGTAACCATTCGCAATGCCATGGATATTCTTGCCATAAAATATCCGGAAAGGCGTCTGCCCAACGGACATTACAACGAGTCCATTCCGTTCGACTGGAACGACACGGTGCTTGAGGCCTTTATGTTTTTCCCCGAACACGAGCGTTATTATCGCCGCAAAGAAATGGATGTTTCTAAGCTAACTTATCCTTACATCAGGGAAACGGTAAACGATAGTCTGTTTCAGCTATATTCAGATAGTGCTTACAGAACCATGCCCCAGAAACTGCTTTATATGAGTTATGAAGAAGTAAAAGTTAGTGTATATCCCGATACGCTTTGTTGGGTAAACGATTTTGCCTATTCTTACAACGAACCCATGTCGCAAATGTATTTCTGGCATCCTGCCTACGACAATTACCCGGTTGTGGGTGTAAGCTGGCATCAGGCTATGGCATACTGCCAATGGCGCAGCGACCGTTTGAACGAAGACATACTTATTGCCGAAAAAATATTAAAACAACGATCGTTTTATTTTACAACAGATGAATTTTTGATGGACACAGCCAATTATGATTATATGTTTTTATTGT
>ENA-UOWO01002811-UOWO01002811.1-activated-sludge-metagenome-genome-assembly--contig:-NODE-2811-length-21076-cov-10.661862_pt1 | contig 21076 bp, 18 predicted proteins | sample MGYA00238148_ERZ761564 | MGnify/ENA primary metagenome ERZ761564 (study PRJEB28885, sample SAMN05720194) | activated sludge metagenome | isolation source: Anaerobic digester | place: USA... | reverse complement strand
GGCGCCGACGGTATGGCCGGCGCCGACGGTATGGCCGGCGCCGACGGTATGGCCGGCGCCGTCCCGTCGGTCGAGATGCTCCGCAGGCTATCCTCGCTCATTCTCCGCCGCTGCGCCGATCAGCGGCGGCTTCTGTCGGTGATCGTCGGCTATCTCGAGCATTCGAGGAAGTCCGGGGTCGACGTCGAAGAGCGCATCCGCCGGCGCACCATACGCATGAGGCATATCATTTCCGGCGTCGTGATCGCCGGGCAGAGCAAGGGAGAGCTCCGCGCCGTGCCCGTCGGCGCGGTGTCGGATTTCTTCTACGGCATGGTCGAGGCGGCCATCTTCAGGCTGGCCGTGCTCGGCGCCGAGCGCACCGACGACCTGGAGGCCGCGATGGCGCTGTTCTTCGAAGGCCTGCGGGCCTAGTTCGCGTCGGCGGCCGACGATAGGGCCGCGGCAACGGACGACGACTCGGTGTGCCTGGCGACCACCTGAGCCTCGAAGAGCGCTTCGAGCCTCTCGCGGTTGCCCGTTATCCTGTGGATATAGTCGAGCGTCTGCCTCGGAGTGCCGCCCTTGCTGACGCGCCCGAGCCCGGCGTTATAGACGGCCAGGGCGGCGACTTCGTTGCCGCCTTGCTGGAGGCAATAGGCCAGGTGGGCCATGCCTATGCGCGCGTTCATGGCGACGTCGTAGAACTCGGTGATGCTGAGCGACGGGAACGACGAGGAGTTCAGCTGGAACAGGCCTCGGTCGACCGATTGCGGGTTGCGATTGAACGCCTGCGGATCGTAGCCGCTTTCCTCGTAGGCGAGGGCGAAGGCGAGCGCCGGCGGTACGTCCCTGGCCGTCGACTCGTCGAGGATGGCGCGCGCGATATGGTAGCTCCCGGTCAGCTGTTCGAAGAACGACAGGGTGGCGAGCTTGGTGTCGGGGTTCTGGTAGTAGTCCCGGATATGGTCCGCTCGGGACATGCCCTTCATCGCGGACTTGAAGTCGGACGCTCTGACGCCGCTCAGCTCCTTGAACTCATACGGTACGTAGGAGTCTACGATCAGGATGTCGGGACCCGTCGAGGCCGCTCCGATCGAGGTGAGTATCAGCACGAGCATGGATAGTATCAGCATGGAGATCGAAACGCTGGGGCTTGGTCTGGGTTCCATTAGGGGGGAAGTCTCCTGGGCGGGGTTTGCGACTCGAATGAGTAAGCCTGTCATATACTACTGTTTTTCGCGCGGGAGTCAAGTAGTAGACAGAATAGCCTAGCTGTCACCGTCTCCGCCGGCCGAGTCCAGGGCCTTGGCGATGGCGCAACGGGTCAGTTCCTCCACGCGCCTGGCCGCGGCCTCGGCGTCTATCCGGCGTTTTTCTACCTCCAACCGAGAACGTTCCTCGAGGTCGACGCGGAGCCTCGCGTTAGCCGCCGCCAGCGCCTCGTTCTCGGCCTGTAGCCTATCCGCCTGGCCGCGTAGCGCGGCGGTCGCCTCGGCGACCAGCCGGCCGCCGCGCCGCTTGGCTAGCAGCGCCGCCGCGACGGCCGCGATGGCCGTGACCGTCGCCGCTATCGTCGCCGGCGTCGGCCTCGCCATCGCTGCCTGGGTTTCGAGCCGCTGGCCGGTCCATTTCTGGTAGATCATCTCGAGCGTGCCGGTCTTTCGCGCCCGCGCTATGCCGGCGTTCAGGATGGCGTGGAGGAGGACATTGCCTTTGGCCACCGCCATGCAGTCGACGCCCACGTAGAGCGGGGCCGAGGTCTTGCGAATCCGCTCGCCCAGCCTGCGCGCCTGGAGCTGGTAGTCCATTACCTGCTCGTCGCCTATCATCGCGTCGGCCTCGCCCGACGCCAGGAGGCCGATGGCGTCTCCGAAGTCGTCGGCGTAGACCCATTCGACCTCGGTGGCCATCAGCGCCAGGTGCTCGATCGCGTAGTCGCCGCGCTGGGTGGCTACCCTGAGGCCGCGAAGGGCCGCGGCGCTCCTCGGCTCCTCGGCTCCGACGCGCGCATAGATGGAAGCCGGTACGTTGAACGCCGGTTCGGTAAAATCGAAGCGCAGGAGCCGCTCGTTGCTCCTGAACAAGCCCGTCATCGCGTCGGCTTCCCCGCGGAGCACCGCGTGCTGGGCTTCCTCGAAGGGCATGGGCCTGAATACCGCGGTAAAGCCGAACTCGGTCGCTATCCAACGTAGCAGCTCGACCGCCATGCCACCGTACTCGCCCGTACGCTCGTCTATGAACTCGAACGGCGGGTAGTGTTCCTGTCCGGCGAACACGACGACCCGGCGTTCCTCCAGCCAGGCCTTGGCGGCGGCCGGTAGCCGCTCGTCGGCGGCCGCCCCGCCAGACGGCAGGGCCAGCGACGAGGCGATGACGACCAGGGCCAGCGCGGCGAACGGTTTCATTCTCACGCCGCCGAGTATATGATAGGATAGTCCATTACGCTACGGCCCCGCCCGGGCCGCGGAAAGGACGCACGATGCACGACCGGCAAGCCGCGCTCGCCCTCTGGCGCCGTTACAACGACGACGACTCGCTCCTGCGCCACGCGCTATCGGTGGAGGCCGCGATGCGGCGTTTCGCCTCGGCCCGCGGGGAGGATCCGGATTACTGGGGCCTCGTCGGCCTGCTCCACGATATCGACTACCAGTCCCATCCCGACGAGCACCTTAAGCACGCCGGGGCCATGCTCGCCGAGGCCGGCTATCCGGCTCCCTTCATCCGCGCGGTCGAGAGCCACGGCTGGGGCCTCTGCTCCGACGTGGAGCCCGTGCTCGAGATGGAGAAGGTCCTGTACGCCGTCGACGAGTTGACCGGCTTCATCGCCGCCTGCGCCTACGTGCGGCCGAGCCGCTCCGTGCTCGACCTGGAGGTCAAATCGGTCAAGAAGAAATGGAAGACGGTCGCCTTCGCCGCCGGCGTCAACCGGGACGTCATCGAGAAGGGCGCCGCCATGCTCGGCCTGGAGCTGGACAGCCTCATCGAGGAGACTATCGTCGCCCTCAGGGGCTCGGCCGAGGCGGTGGGGCTGAAGGGCGCGCTCTGATGCGGCCGGCTCGCTTACCCTCGCGTCCCCGGGCGCTCGGGGTACTTGCGGGCCTTGATGCTAGATACTCGTACAGTGTCAGGGGGAAGTATGAACCTACAGAAACGACCGCTGGGCCTGTTCGCCGCCACGCTCGTTATTGCCGCAAGCTTCGGGGCGGGCTCCTGCGAGCTGTTCGAGGACCCGGTCACCGAGGAGATGGCCATAGCGGTTACGGCCAAGGCCGTGGGCTTTCTCAAGGATTTCTATAACGGATACAACGCGAGCTACGCCACGGGCGCCTCGATCACGGATACCGTGCAGGCTCCGGTCGGGGATCCGTTCTCCCTCGCCGTTACGGTGACGAAGTATACGAGAGACGACGCTGCCGGCTTCGCATACGAAGAGGAGGCGACCTTCACCGAGTGGTACGGGGACGGCTCTAGCCCGTACATGGAGCTCACGGGCACCGTTACGTTCACGAGCGTCAACAACACCGACTGTACGATCAAAGGCGCGCTCAAGGTCGCGAACACGAGGGATGGAGCGGACGAGGATGACGCCCCGGATATCACGATAGACTCCATCGCCTTCGACCTGTCCATCGACGATCAGAATTGGGGTACGGGCACGGTCGAGGCCGACGGGCGAACCTTCACGTGGACGGGCTCGACCCGGATCGATTGACGCGAGGCGTTCGGCCGGGCGATAATCCATCGCCCGGCCGAACGCGACCCTTTCGCGCCCGGAATCACGCCCCCAGGAACGGATACCCATGCTCGAGAAGCTTACCCAGACATTCGGAGATATAGTCAGGACGGTCGGCGGCAAGTCGACGATCAGCGAGAAGAACATCGAGGAGGCCGTCGACCGGATCAAGATGGCCCTGCTCGAGGCGGACGTCAACCTTCGCGTCGTCAGGCGCTTCGTCAACGCGACGATAGAGGAGGCTAAGGGCGAGCGCGTCCTGCGCGCCGTCGACCCGGGCCAGCAGTTCGTCAAGATTGTCCACGACCGCATGGTCTCCCTGCTCGGCGACTCCAGGCAGGACCTGGAACTCAAGGGCCCCGACGTCGTCAGCGTCGTGCTGCTGCTCGGCCTCCAGGGCTCGGGCAAGACGACGACCGCGTCCAAGCTGGCGCTCCACCTCAAGGGTAAGGGGCGCCGGGTCCTCTTGGCGGCCTGCGACCTCGTCAGGCCGGCCGCCGCCGAGCAGCTCGCGGCGCTCGGCGCCCAGGTCGGCGTCGAGGTTTTCCGCGGCGATGGAGGTGACCCGCTCGCGGTGGCCAAGGCCGCCCTGGCCAAGGCCAGGAAGGAGCAGTACGACGTCGTCATCGTGGACACGACCGGCCGCATGCAGGTCGACGAGCCGATGATGGCCGAGCTCGTTCGGATGCGCGACCTGTGCAGGCCCGACGAGGCCCTGCTCGTCGCCGACGCGATGACCGGCCAGGCCGCCGTCGACATAGCCAAGGCCTTCGACGAGCGCGTGGGCATCACCGGCGTCATCCTGTCCAAGTTCGATTCCGACGCCAGGGGCGGCGCCGCGCTGTCCCTCAAGTCGGTGACCGGCAAGCCGATCAAGTTCGTCGGCGTCTCGGAGCGGCCCGACGGCCTCGAGCCGTTCTACCCCGATCGCGTGGCCGGCCGTATCCTCGGCATGGGCGACGTCGTCACCCTCGTCGAGAAGGCCCAGGCGTCCATCGACCAGGAGGAAGCAGCGGACCTCGAGCGCAAGATGGCCAACGAGTCGTTCACCCTGCAGGATTACCTGGATCAGCTCCGGAGGGTCAAGAAGATGGGCTCGATGAAGAGCCTCGTCGACATGATCCCCGGCCTGGCCGGCCAGGTGACGGAGGAACAGCTCGAGGCCCAGGACACGAAGCACGAGGAGGCCATCCTGCTGTCGATGACCAGGAAAGAGCGGCTGAACCACCTGATCATCGGCCCAACCAGACGATCGCGTATCGCCCGGGGCTCGGGTACCTCCGTAGCCGAGGTGGCCCGGCTGATCAAGAAGTTCGAGAAATCGCGGCTCATGATGAAGAAGGTCGTCAAGAACAAGAAGATGGCCCAGAAATTCATGGGGTAGCGGGCGCTCGCCGGTCTCCCGGGGCCTTTACACGCCGGAAGGCTTCGCGATATACTCTGCCCGCTTCCATGGATGCGTGTTCCGTGGCCAAGCCCCGATTTTGTACCACTGAAACGGAGAATACGATATGTCTAGACAATGCGATATCTGCGGCAAGGGCACGATCACCGGCAATACCGTCAGTAAGTCCAAGAACAGGGTTCGCAGGGTATGGCGCCCGAACATCCAGTCCGTCAAGACCATGATCGGCGGCACCGTCCTCACCGTCAAGGTCTGCACCCGGTGCCTCAAGGCCAACAAGATCGTCAAGTACGTCTGATCCGTCGCCCCGACGATCGATGAAGCCGCCCTGCGAGGGGCGGTTTTTTTTGCGGAGGCCGGTCGCCTGGTTCCAGGCGCGACCCTGGGCGGCCGGCGACGCTTTCCCCCTTGCGGACTTCGTATCGATGGACTATAAATTCAACGATCGACCCTGTCGAACGTTAGTTCGAAGAGCGGCAAGGAGCATAGACGACTATGATCGCCAAGAGTGACATGCCCAATATCAACGATAAGAAACCCGAGGGCCTCAAGCCCGAGGGGACTCCGTATCGCGTGCTGATCGTCGATGACTCGATGTTCATAGCGAAGCAGCTCGGTCAGATCCTCACCTCGGAGGGCTTCGACGTGGTCGCTACCGCGAGCGACGGCCTGGCCGGCGTCGAGAAGTACAAGGAGCTGTCCCCGGGCATCGACCTCGTCACGATGGACATCACCATGCCCAAGATGGACGGCGTTACGGCGCTCGAGAAGATACTCGAGTACGACAAGAACGCCGTCGTCGTGATGGTCAGCGCGCTCGGCAAGGAAGACGTCGTCAAGAAGAGCCTTCTCCTGGGCGCCAAGAGCTATATCGTCAAGCCGCTCGACCGCAAGAAGGTCCTGGAGCGCATCCTGTCCATATTGAATCGATGATGACCGGCGCCGCTATTGACGTTCCGGGCGGCGGCGTGCATAATGGCCGGAGCCTCTTCGTAAGCTAAGCGTACTCGATCGCTTCGCCCTCGGGCGGCGCTCGGGTTCATAAGGAGAACCACCGTGCCCTGCGGAAGAAAACGCAAGCTCAAGAAGATAGCCACGCACAAGCGGAAGAAGAAGAAGAGAAAGAATCGGCATAAGACCCGCAAGTGACCGTGCGCTATCGCACCGGAACGGCCGCGGCCCGCAGGGCTCGGCCGTTTTTTATTGCCCGAACGGCGAGCCGTACATAGAATGGTTGCTATGGCACGTGATATAGACGTTTATCAGCTCCTCAAGACCTTCGCCTCCAGGACGAAGAGCGACGTCCTGGACTATACCGCGTTCGCCCAGGCCATCCAGCGCCAGGCCAAGGCCTATGATCAGACGGAGCCGCTCTACCGCGACCTGTCCCTGCATCCGGACGCTGTACTCGTACCCAGGCTCTTCCAGTTGGCCAGGGAGGGGCGGCTGTCCCTGCAGGCCGTCCAGAACCGCGTCGACCTGATCTACCTCCCCGAGGCCTTTACCGAGACGCTATTAGCCGAGTACCGCCGCATCGAGGAGAACCCGGACATACCCTTCCCCGACGAGGACTCGATGCGCCTGTCGGTGCCTCCCGAATGGATACAGGCGGTATCGGTCGAGGCCGACCTGCCGTCCCTGGTCGCCTTCGAGGGCGACCGGCCCGTGCCGATCTACCGATTGGTGTTTCCCGAGGGGCTCAAGCCCGTCGTGATCCTATCGGTACTGGTCGGCGATAAGCTGCTCGAGTACGCGATCCTGAAGCTACGCAACTACCTCCGCAAGGGCTCGAACCGCGACTTCATCCAGCAGCGGCTGGCCGGGGCCTTCTCCGGCAAGGATCGCATGCTCAAGGACGCGCTGACGAGCATCCTGATCAAGCCCTTCGACTCGCTGCAGGCGATGAAGCAGGGCGCCGGGGACTTCTCGTACTCGTTCTGGGCCTACCTGACCACGGCCGTACGCAAGGACCTGTCGGGCAAGAGCGAGCTCATGCCCGACGACATCGCCGCCTACCAGGCGTCCTACGTCGTCGACGTGTTCAATAACCATTACAAGAACCTGGCCCAGCGCGGCCAGGAACGCGAGTCGGCCTTCAAGTCGCTGTCGGTCATGCTCCGAAAGCCGCCCTACCTGTACTCGATCGACCAGATCGTCGACTTCAGGGACGCGCAGGGCCGGCCCCTGCTCGGCAAGTACAGCCGGGAGGAGCTCGAGGCCTGGATCCAGGAGCGGACGACCAAGGCGGCCGAGGGCGCGCTGCCGGAGCTGTTGATCCTCGGCTCGACGGGCGGCTCGAGCGGCCAGGTCATAGCCAAGGAAACCCTGATCCCCTACCTGGTCAAGGCGTTGCGGGAAGCGCGCGCCTCGATCAAGACGACCATGACCAGGGACTGGCGGGACGTTCTCGCCGACTTCGGCTCGACCATCTCGATGGACGACGACGCGGCGTTCAGGACCGAGCTCGAGAAGCGCGTCGAGGCCCATTCGCCGACGCTCTCGTCGATACTGATCACCGCGCTGCCGATGCTCGTGTACCAGGAGAGCCGCAACGGCCGCGAGCCGTCGGCGGAACTGGACCGCTGCTTCGGCGGTTCCAGGATGGCCGGGATCGACGTACTGCTCGACCTGGACCGCAAGCGCCTCCTGGCTGACGTCAAGATGATGCTGCCGATCTGGTACTCGATACCGATCGTATCGTGGCTACTCAAGCTGTTCCTCAAGGGCGCCAAGCGCCGGGCCGGCAAGCGGGCCGTCGAGGCGGCCGCCCAGTCGGCGCCGGGGCAGGAGCGGGCGGGCCAGGCGGGCCAGGCGCCGGCCAACTCCCGGGCCATGGAATTTAGCCAGATGGCGAGGGCTGCCGAGAAGGCCATGGTGCCGGCCGGCCGAACGCTCGACGAGCAGCTGCGCGTCCTGGCGGCCCGCTGGAACACCCTGCTCGACCCCGCGGCCAAGGCCAACCTGACCGAGGATATCAACTCCCTCGTGCGCGACTACCTGCGTACCACGCTCAGGTCGATGCGGCCGTCCGCCTTCACGCCCGACCGCGTCGAGATGATGGCCGCCAACCTGGCCGACCGGCCGAACCTGCTCAAGATACGGAACCATCAGGCGCTCGAGGAGTATATCCGGCTCTACATGGTCAAGATGCTCAAGCGATGAGGGCCGGCCCAGCGTCGGCTCAGGCGCGCGCTCGGCTTGCGCTAGGCGCGGCTATCGTATAGGATCGGCTGATAATGGACGATCCATACCCATCTAGCGGCGGAGGCCGCCCGTGAACGCGTCACTGCTGGGCGTAGCCTTCTGCCTTGTCTTCTCCGCGCTCTTCTCCTCGGTGGAGACGGCGTTCACCTCCCTGTCGCTGTTCCAGATCGAGGCGCTCAAGAAGCGCGGCCGCGGGGGCGCCATCGTCGAGCGTCTGGCCCGCAAGCCCGACGAGCTGATCTCGACCATCCTGATCGGCAACAACGTGGTCAACATCACCGCCTCGGCCCTGGCTACCAGCTGGGCCCTGGGGCTCTGGGGCGACTGGGTCCTGGGCCTGGTCACCGGCGTGATGACCCTGATCGTGCTGATCTTCGGCGAGGTGACGCCCAAGCGCATCGCCCTGGCGCACAACGAGGGCGTCGCGCTGGCCCTGGCGCCTTTCCTGCTCGTCTGCACCGTGCTGTTCAAGCCCTTCGTGCTGCTGGTCAACGCGCTCAGCTCGCTCGTCACGCGGCTGTTCGGCGATACCCGGCCGGATTCCCTGTCGATGGAGACCATGGTGCAGATGATGTCCATAGCCGAGCACATGGGCGTCATAGACTACGCCAAGAGCCGCATGGTCAAGAACGTGTTCCGCCTCGGCTCCACGACGGTCCAGGCCGTGATGACCCACCGCATCGACGTGTTCAGCCTCGAAGGTTCGACGAACCTCGAGGACGCGTGCCGGCTGGCCTCCGAGGCCGCCGTCTCGCGCGTGCCGGTCTACGTCGGCGAGAGCGAGAACATCGTCGGCGTCGTGGCCGTGCGCGAGGCCGTCGCCGAGCTACTCGCCGGCAACGGCCACAGGCCCCTGTCGGAATTCATGGGCGAGCCCCTGTTCGTACTGCCGAACAAGACCGTCGGCGACCTGTTCGCGCTCTTCAAGAAGCGCCGCGAGACCTTCGCCGTCGTGATCGACGAGTACGGCGGCCTGGCCGGCCTCGTGACGATGCGCGATATCGTCGAGGAGATCGTGGGCGAGATCTACGAGGATTCCGACGAGGCGTCGAGAGAGCGGATCGAGCGGCGGCAGGACGGCTCCTACCTGGTCTCGGGGGACGCCCCGCTGTCGGTCATCGCCGAGATCGCCGGCGGGGAGCCGCCGAACCTGCCGTACGTGCAGACCGTGGCGGGGTACGTCGCCTGGGCCCTCGACCGTATAGCGGTGCCCGGCGACAAGGCCGAGACGCCCCTCGGCGGCTTCATCGTCACGGCGGTCGACGCCAACCGCGTGCGCACGGCGGTCTTCCGCCCGGCCGGGAAGGACTGAGCCGTGATCGAGGCGGGGCGCGTCGTCAGGGTAGGCATAGAGCGCATCGTGCCTGGCGGCGACGGCATCGGCCGCGTCGACGGCCGCGCCTGCTTCGTGCCGCTATCGGCGCCCGGCGACTTGCTCGAGGCGCGCGTCGTCGACTCTCGGCCGGATTACGTCCGCGCCGAGATCGTCGACCTGCTCGAGCCGGGGCCGGGCCGCGTCGAGCCGCGCTGCCCCCATTACGGCGCGTGCGGCGGCTGTAACCTGCAGCACCTGTCGTACGAGGCCCAGCTCGAGGCCAAGCTCGGCCTAGCCCGCGACGCCTGGCTGCGGGTAGGCCGTTCCGCCGAGGCCGACTTCACGATCGAGCCATCGGCCCCGTTCGGGTACCGCAACCGCGCCCAGTTCCGCGCGGACGCCTCGGGCCGGCCAGGCTACGCTCGTCGCGGCTCGAACGAGCTCCTCGCCTTCGACTCGTGCCCGATACTCGCCGAGCCGCTCGAGCGCTGGGCGCGCTCGCATACGGCCGAGCCGGGGCGGCGCTTCGTCGCGTTCGGGCGGGACGCCGAGCCCGGCGAAGCGCCCGGTTCCGGCCGCGCCTACATCGAGGGCGTCGACGACGAGGCTACGGCCGTCGTCCTCGGCAGGAGCTTCCGCTTCGCCACGGCCGGCTTCTTCCAGAGCAACCTGGCCATGGTCGAGCGGCTCGTGCCGGCGGTGCGTTCCGGCTTCTCGGAGGGCGCCAAGGGCGACGCGGCCGCCGATCTGTACTGCGGGGTCGGCCTGTTCGGCGCCTTCCTGTCCGGATCGTTCCGTAGGCTCGTCTGCGTCGAGCAGGAGCGCCGGTCGATAGGCTACGCCTGCGTCAACGTGCCTCGCGGCGCCTCGTTCTCCGCCATGCGCATCGAGGACTGGACGCGATCCGCCCAGGCCCGCGAACGCTTCGACCTCGTCGTTGTCGATCCGCCGCGCTCGGGGCTCGGCCCGGCCGTACGCTCGTGGCTGGCCGAGGCCCGCCCTTCCGCGCTCTCCTACGTATCCTGCGACCCGGTATCGCTCGCCCGCGACGCCGGCTTCCTTATCGACGCTGGCTACGCGGTCGAGAGCGCCGCGCTGTACGACTTCTATCCTCAGACCGCGCATATAGAGAGCCATGTCAGGTTCAGGGTCGACTAGGGCCGCCGAGAGGTCCATGACCGTTCGAGCGTTCGCCGCGGTCGCGCTCATGGCGGCCGCGCTCATGGCGGCCGTCGCGTCTCAGCCGCTGTATGCCCAGGGCGCGGCGGCCCAGTCGGCCGCGCCCACCGACGGAGCCGCCGCCGAGGTCCTGTTCCGCTTCCCGGTCGGCGGCGTCGTCAGCTCGGGCCCGACGGTCGCGGCCGGCCGCGTATGGCTCCTGTCCGATTCGCGCACCCTGTACACCCTGACCGTCGACGGCGTGGCCATAGGCAAGCGGGGACTGTCCGAGCGCCGGGCCGCCTTCATCGTCGGCGACGCGTTCGGCCGGGCCGCCGTCTCCGACGGCGCTACCGGGCTGTCGCTGATCAATAAGGCCGGTCAGGAGGCCTGGCGGGTCGAGCTAGGGGCCAGGCCGGACTCGCCGCCGGCCTTCGCCTCGGACGGCCGCCTCTACGTCAGCGCCGGCGGCGAGCTCCGGGCCTTCGCGCCAAACGGCCGGCGCCTATGGAGCGCCAGGCCCGGAGCCGCCCCGAGCTCGCCGCTGGTCGTGGGGCCCGGCGGCGGCCCGGCCATCGGCCTGGCGGACGGCCGCGTGGCGCTCTACCACCCCGATTCCGGCGTCGCGACGGAATTGGCGCTCGGCTCGGCCCCGGTAGCCCTGGCCGCCGCCGGTCGACTGGCGGCGGGCCTCGCGGACGGACGCATCGTCGTCCTGGCCGCCGAAGCCGGCGCCCTATCGCCGGCGCCAGGCTCACCGGCCGCCGCGGACGCTCCGAGCCTCGGCTCGCGCCCCGCGGCCCTGGCCGCCGCGAGCGACACCTTCTACGCGCTCGGCGCCGACGGCGTCCTCTTGGCCGTCGACGGGGCTGGGGTCGAGCTATGGCGTCGGCGCGCGGTGACGGACGGGAGTACGGCGGCGCTCGCCGCCTTCGAGGGCCGCGCGATCGTGTTGACCCGGTCGGCCGTTACGAGCTACGGCCCCGACGGTTCGGTCTATCGTTCCCTTACGCTCAGGAACGCCGTAGCCATGCCCGCGATAGCCCCGAACGGCTCCGTCTTCTCCGGCGGAGCGGATTGGATACTCTACGCCTACCGTTTCGAGCGACCGCTCACGGCCGCGGCCGGCCCGGTCATCGAGCCGCTCGACCTCTCGGCGGTCGACGCGATGGCCAAGGAGGAGGCGTTCTGGAGCGTGGCGCCGTGGAGCGACGACGCGGCGATGGAACGGCTGTACGATATTGAAAAATCCATGGAATCGGGTACTATAGGTATGGATTCCAGGCGAGCGGCGCTGTATCTTTCGGCGGTGGCCCTGGGCCGGATGGACGCGCCATTCGGATCGGGGCGCGCTCCTACCGGGCCCGCGCCGCGCGGTCCCCTGCCGCGGGTCTATGCCTGCGGCCTCCTTGGGCGCATGGGCCTGCCCTGGGCGGTGCCCGTACTCGTCGAGGCCTTCAGGGGCGACCCGGAGCCGTCGGTCAGGGCCGCGGCGGCCTACGCCGTGGCGACGATAGGCCTCGACCCGGAGGGCCGAGCCCTCGGCGCCTTCGCGGAAGCGGCGGGCCGGCGGCTCGACGGCGCGACCGCCGGCGCCGTCGTCGACGCGATCGACGGCCTGTACCGCGCGTCCGGAGCGCTCGACGATCGGTCCGGGATGCTGGCGTTATTGAGGATAGCGGGCGGCGACTACGCCCGGGATATACGATCCAAGGCCGAGAAGGCGCTGTCGCGCGTCTCGCGAGGCCGGTAGCCCAAGGAAGCGCGGCGGCCCTCGCGCCGGGAGGAGAGACGGGATGATACGAGGCAAGCGACTGGCTCTGTTCGCGGCGATGGCCCTGGCGCTGTCGGCCGTCCCGCTCCCGGCCGACGACGCGCTGGACGTCGACGAGACCGAGGTCTCGAGCGCCCAGGGACGGGCGATACAGTTCATCAACTACGAGGGACCCCACGAGGTGATCGAGACGGCCGAGTCGATACGCGGTATTGGCCGCGCGCTCGGGCGGGCCGTCGCTGCCGGCGCTACCAGGTCCGGCGAGGTCGGCCGTTACTCGGTGATCCACGCGGTCGACCCCGCCGTGCCTGCCGGCTTCGACGCCGATATCATCCTCCTTGGCGAGGGCGCCCGCGTCGACCACGTCAAGAACGTGCGGCGCATCGTGGCCGGGTTCCTCGAGGAAGCCTACGGCTATGCGCCGGCCGACGCCGACACGCTCGCCGTGTTCGTCACCATCTATAACGCCGTCTATCGCGGCGACATGGGCTACTTCGGCGCCCGTTACAAACCCGTCGTCACGAGGGAGCTGTCCCCGTCCACCGCCGGCATGTCGACCCGCTGGGACGAATGGGCCGGCCGTACGAGGATAGTCATACCGCTGTCGGGCCGCGCCGGCATGGGTGTCGTCGGCTCGGTCGACACCACCCCGATCACCGACGCGCCGACCGTAGCGAGCCTCAAGGACGAGTCGCCTACCGCCGGCGTGGCGGAGCGGATGGACGTGGTGGACATCAAGGAGCGGGCCCAGGACGAGGAGAAGGCCGCCATCGAGGCCGAGAAGTTGCGACTCGAGCGCGAGGCGGCCGCGATAGCCGCGGAGAAGGCCAAGGCCGCCGAGGAGAAGCCAGCGACGGTCGCCGCGGCCGAGGCGGCCAGCCAGACTGGCGCCGCCGAGACCGGGACCGAGACCGGGACCGGGACCGGGCGCGAGGCCGACGGGGCCGATGGGGCCGCGGAGAAGGGCGGCGACCAGGAGGCGAGCCTCGCGGTGTCGGAGAAGGCTCGCGAGGAGGAGGCGGCCGCGGCCGAGCGAGAGACGAGCGCCCGCGAGGCCCAGCTCGAGGCCGACAAGGCGGCCCTGGCCGCACGCGAGGAGGCCTCCGCAGCCAAGGACGCCGAGATAGCCGCCGACCGCGAGTCCATCGCGGCCGATCAGAAGGGCGCCATCAAGGGCGAAGTAAGCGCCGCCGCGGCCAAGGATGCCTCCGGCGTGCCCCTGTTCGAGCTCGTCGACCCGAACCTGCCGTTCTCGCGACTGGCCCTCGTCGACCTCAAGTCCGGCGAGGTGATCAGGCGTAGCGGTATCAATACGATACGCGCCGCGACGGCGCTCGACCTCGGCGACGCCTTCGTCGCGATAGCCGGCCAGGTAACCGGCTCGGGAGGAGCGGTCAGGCTGGTCCGCGTCGCCAAGGCCGACTACTCCAAGCTGACCCAGGGCGCGGACGACGTCTTCGCCGACTCGAGGCTCTGGAAGATAGGCCCGTCCGTCTACGCCGTCGTCAAGCGCGGCGAGCTCTGGGCGATAGGGCGTTTCGACCCCGTTACCCTGGAGCTCCAGGCGGTTTCGGCCCCGGTCAGCCGCTGGACCTTCCTGACGGAGTCGGGCGGGCGCTTGGTGGCCCAGGGGCCAGGCGGGGCCTTCCTGGTATTGGAAGCGGAAGGCTTGTCCACCGCCGCGGAGATAGCGCGGTGACGAGGATGGAAACGGAAGGCAGCGATGCCTTCCGTTTTTTTTTGCCGTTCGGGTAGGGTGGGCGCCGGCTTCGTCGAGCGCGCCTCGATAAGCACGGAGCATGAGCCGCTTCAGTTCGGATGCATAAGGTTCGTAGCACTATGGAAGGAGCGCGTATGACGAGGAACGGGCGATTCAAGGGGCGGTCGATCGGCGCGGTGGGGGACCTATCGGTCGACGAGCAGCGATACCTGTACCGCAAGGCTCGGGAACTGAAGACCGAGCTACGAGCGGGGGGCGACGCGGCGGCCTTCAGGATAGCCGACCCGGATTACTCGGCCTACCTCGTGTTCCTCGAGAACTCGACCCGGACCAGGGAGAGCTTCCGCAACGCGGCGCTGTTCCACCGCGTCCGGGCCACCATGTTCGACGCGGCCACCTCGAGCTTCGCCAAGAACGAGAGCCTGACGGACGCGATCAAGATGCTCGTCGGCTACGCGCCCGAGTCGTGCTTCGTCATACGTTCCAAGCTCGAGGGCGTCTGCGGCTGGCTGGCCGACTATCTCGGGCCCTGGGCCGAGCGCTCCGGTTACGCGAGGCCGTCGTTCATCAACGCCGGCGACGGCAAGCACGAGCACCCGACCCAGGAATTCCTCGACGAGTTCAGCTTCCTCGAGCAGCTCGGCTGGCGCGACGAGCGCATCCACCTCGCGCTGATCGGCGACCTCCGCCACGGCCGCACCGTCCACTCCAAGGCCGACGGGCTACGGGTCTTCAAGGAGGCCGTCGTCGACCTGGTGGCGCCGCCCGACCTGGCTATGCCGCCCGAGTACGTCGGCAAGATGCGCCGGAACGGCTTCGAGGTGCGCGAGTGGGGCTCCCTGGACGAGTACCTGGCCTCGGGCAAAGCCGCGGCCATCTGGTACTTCACGCGGCTGCAGCTCGAGCGCATGGGCGAGTCGGTGCTCGAGAAGGCGCCTGCCCTGCGCCGGGCCGTCACCTTCCGCAGGGATATGCTCGACCGCCTGCCCGAAGGCGCGCGCTTCTACCACCCCTTGCCGCGCGACCGCCTGGCGCCGACCATCCCGGGCTTCCTCGACGACACGGTGCTCAACGCCTGGGACGCCCAGTCGGCCAACGGCTACTACACCCGGGCCGTGCAGATGGCCATGCTCGCCGGCGTGCTGGGCGATGATTTCGACGGCGAGGGGCTCGCTCCGCGGGCCGACGACGGGGCCTTCGTCGTCGAGGCCGCCATCGAGCCGAGGCGCAAGCCCGAGTACAAGGTCGGCATCAAGCCGGTCGACTCCGGCCTCGTCATCGACCATATCGCCTCGGGCGCGTCCATCGAGGAGATCTGGAACCGCGTCGACAAGATACGCCGCGTGCTCGGCCTCAACCTGCGCTCGTCGCACGGCGTCTACCATACCAACTCAGGCGCCTACAAGGGCATCGTGTCGGTACCCGACCTCCTGAGCTTCGGCGAGAAGGAGCTCAAGCGGCTCGGGGCGGTATCGCCCGGCTGCACGCTCAACCTCGTCAAGGACGGCGCCGTGGTCAAGAAGTACCGCCTGGGCATGCCGCCGCGTATCTACAACTTCGACGACATAGCCTGCCGCAACGAGAATTGCGTGTCGCACCCCTCGCACCAGGAGCACGTGGAGACCTCGTTCGTCCGCAAGAGCGGCACCGACACCTTTGTCTGCCGCTGGTGCGAGCGCGAGCACTCGTACTCGGAGATCTGGCGCGACTAGGCGGAAGGTGGCGCGCCGTGGCGGCGGCGCAGCTCGTACATGAACACGCCGGCGGCCACCGAGACGTTGAGCGAATCGACGTGTCCGTACTGCGGTATGGACAGCGCGCCGTCGCAGCGCTCCTTGAGGAGCCGCGAGACGCCGGAGCCCTCCGCGCCGAGCACCAGGGCCACGCGGTCGGGCAGGTCGGCGTCGGGCAGGGCCTGGCCGCCCATGTCGGCCGCGTAGGTCCAGTAGCCGGCCTCCTTGAGCCGCTCGAGGGCTCGGGCCAGGTTCGGCACGGTGGCCGTCGGCACGTACGCTACCGCGCCGGCCGACGAGCGGGCTACCGTATCGGTCTCCTTGGCCGCGCGGCGCTCCGGTACCACGACGAGGTCGGCGGCGAACACGTCGGCCGAGCGCAGGATGGCGCCGAGGTTGTGCGGATCCTCTATATGGTCGAGTACGACGACGACGGACCGCGCCGGCGCTTCCGGCCCGCGCCGGGTCTCCAGCCAGGCCTCCAGGCTGGGTTCGGCGGCGACTGGCGCCACCTCGAGCGCGATGGCCGCCCCGCGATGGTCCGGGGCGGCCGCGTCGAGTTCCTCTCGCCGTACGGCCTTGCGGCCGACGCCGGCCTTGTCGGCCAGTTCGATGATCTTCTTGATGCGCGGCCCGGCCGCCGCGACGAGCAGGGTGGCGTCCCCCGCCTTGCCGGAGCGGACGAGCTCTTCCATGGCGTGAAAGCCGGTGATGTACGTCATGCGGCGATACTATCCCGAGCGGGCCGTCCGAGCCTACGGCATCACCGCGAATTCCTGCACGATCTGGATCGCGTTATCGACCGTCTCGACGCCGGGTACCGCGCCGGCGGCCGCGCTGGCCGCGTCGATCGCGCTCTGGGTGTTGGCGACGCCGTGCAGCGTCACCCGCGAGCCCTTGACGTCCGCCTCGACGAAGTGGACCGGAACGCGCCTGGCGTAGACGATCTCGGTGATGATGGCCTGACCGAGGCGCAGCTCCGCCATGCGCCCCAGGCAGGCCTTCTCGGCTTCCTGGGAGACGATCAGCGACCGCAGCTGGTCGATGATGCGGGCTACCGTGGCCGGGTGCTCCCTGCCGGTGTTGATCGTCAGGTCGTAGAAGACCGGATCGGACCAGTTGACGCCGAAGAAGTAGTCGTGGAAGCCGGCGCGGTCGCGGTCGTTCTGCCTGAGCAGCAGCTCGGCGCGCTTGTCGTCGCACTGGAAGCGGGTGCGTATGCGCTGGAGCCGGACGTCGCGCGGCGCCACGAGCTTGACCGAGATGCAGCCCGGTACGCCCGCGAAGATGGCGAAGCCGCCGCGCCCGGTGACGATGCAGTCGCCGGAGGCCACCTCCTCGTACAGGACCGTCTTGAGGAAGTGCAGGTAGTCGTCGCGGTCCTGGGACAGCGAGGCCCAGAAGCCGGGCTTCTTCTCGTCGTACTTGGCCCGGGTCTCGGCGGAGATGCCCTTCTCCGTCATCCGCGCCTCGATGTACTCCTTGTCGATAGCCTTGTAGCCGGTCATCGCGGCCAATTCCTTGGTCGTCTCGTCTCCAAGCGCGGCGAATTCCCTAGCTATACAAATGACTGCCATGGGGCCTCCTTCCGGGAACCGGCTAGCCGTTCCCCCGCCTACGCTAACCATAGGACCGTCCGCCCGAATTGTCAAATCGCGGCGGCCCGGGCGCCCTGGCTTCCCACGCGCGGCCTCCGTCGGTATAGTCGAGCCATCATGCAGCGAATCGGCGAACTGGCGGCCTTCGGTACGGCCATCTGCTGGACCGTATCATCGATGTTCTTCGAGCGGGCGACGAAGCGCGTCGGCGTCCTGGCCGTCAACTTCTACAAGCTCGTCTTCGCGTTCGGCTTCCTCGTCGTCGCCGGCGCCGCGTCGCGGGGCATGCCCCTGCCGCTCGACGCGACGAGGGACGCCTGGATCTTCCTCTCGCTGTCGGGCCTCGTGGGCTTCGTCATCTCCGACATCTTCCTGTTCACCGCCTACAAGACCATAGGCTCGCGGATCACGCTGCTGTTCGTCGCCCTATCGCCGCCCATGACCGCCGCCCTGGGCTTCCTGTTCCTCGGCGAGACGATGCGGCCGCTGGCCATCGTCGGCATGGGCCTGGTCGTCGTCGGCATCGTGATCGCCGTGCTCGGCCGGCGCGACCAGGCGGCCAGGACCGTGATGAGCCGCGACGACAAACGGGGCTACGTCTTCGCGCTGTTCTCGGCCATAGGCCAGTCGGTCGGCATGATTCTCACGAAACGCGGCATCGGCGACTACGACGCCCTGTCCGCCACCCAGATCCGCGTGCTCGTCGGCGTCGTCGGCTTCGCCGTCGCTTCCGTCCTGGCCGAGCGCGGCCGCAACCTCAAGGCCGCCGTCCGCGACGCGCCGGGCATGAAGTCCACCTTCAGCGGCGCCATCTTCGGGCCCTTCCTCGGCGTCGTGCTGTCGCTGTACGCGGTGCAGCAGACCAACGCCGGCGTCGTCAGTACGCTCATGGCGCTGTCCCCGGTCCTGATCATCCCGCCGGCCATACTCGTGCTCAAGCAGAAGGTGCGTTTCCCCGAGATAGCCGGGGCCGTCATCGCCGTGGCCGGCTCCGCCATCTTCTTCCTCTAGGCTATCGCGCAGGCTTGCGGATAGCCAGAAACCGGCCTATCCTGTACCTATGGCTATCACCTTCTATTCCGAGGGAGCCGCCCGAGAGGTCACCGGCTCGAAGCACCTGCTCGACGTGGACGGAGCGCGCTACCTGGTCGATTGCGGCGCCTTCCAGGGCAAGCGCGACGAGAGCGACCGCAAGAACCGCGAGCTCGTGGCCGACCCCGCCTCGATCGAGGCCGTCATCCTGACCCACGCCCACTACGACCACTGCGGCCTCCTCCCGCTCCTTTCCAAGCGCGGCTTCAAGGGCAACGTCTACTCGACCCCCGCCTCCCGCGACCTGGCCAACCTGATCATGATGGACTCCGCGCGCATCCAGGCGCGAGACGCCCAGTACCTGGCCAAGCAGGCCGGCAAGCGCGGGCAGACCTTCGACTGGAAGCCCCTGTACGACGAGCTCGACGCGATCGAGGCGGTCGGCCAGTTCGTCACCGTCTCGTACGAGCGGCCGATGCGGATCGGGCGGGACGTGCGGATGACCTTCCGCGACGCCGGCCATATCCTCGGCTCGGCCACCGCCCACGTGACCGCGACCGACTCCTCCGGCCGCTCCGTGCGTATCGGCTTCTCCGGCGATCTCGGGCGCCCGGACAAGCCCATCATCCGCGACCCGCAGCCCATGGACCCGGTCGACTACCTCGTCATCGAGAGCACCTACGGCGATCGCCGCCACGAGTCCACGACCGACGCGATGGACCGGCTGGCCGAGGCGGTCAACGTCGCCGTCGAGCGCGGCGGCAAGATCATCATCCCGGCCTTCGCCATCGAACGCACGCAGGAGCTCATCTACTACTTCCACCTGCTCGTCGACCAGGGCCGCATACCCAAGATCCCTATCTGGGTCGACTCGCCGATGGCCGTCAACGCCACGAGCATCTTCCAGGTCCACCCGGAATGCTACGACCTCGAGACCCACGAGGCCTTCATCCGCCACCACAACAACCCCTTCGGCTTCAACGAGCTCAAGTTCTCCACGAGCGTCGACGACTCCAAGGCGCTCAACCGCCTGGAGGGCCCGGCCGTCATCATATCGGCCGACGGCATGTGCGAGGCCGGCCGCATCCAGCACCACCTGATCCACAACATCTCCGACGAGCGAAACACGATACTCGTCGTCGGCTACATGGCCGCCAATACCCTCGGTCGCCGCATCCGCGACGGGCAGAAGGAGGTGCGCATCCACGGCGACCTCTTCAAGGTCAAGGCCCGCGTCGAGGAGATCAAGGCCTTCAGCGCCCACGCCGACTACCAGGAGACCTGGGACTGGATCAGCCGGATGGACACCTCGTCGCTCAAGACCGTGTTCCTGGTCCACGGCGAGGACGAGGCGCTCGAGGCGCAGAAGCGCTTCCTCGAGGCTAAGGGCCTCCGGGACGTGCGCATCGTGGAGTACGGCGAGCGCTATAGCCTCTAGGAGCCGCCCCTGGCGACGATATGCCGCACCGACGCGCTCCGCGCTCCGGCCGCCTCCTGTACCGGTCGCAGCGCTGGCGGCCGCCTCGCCGCCGCCAGGGACGGGCCTCCACTCCCGCCCCGCGCCTGGGCTGAGAACGCCTCGATGTGAATGGATTAAATTAATATATCGTGTTAAATAAATAAATTTTACATTATAGTTACAAGTTACGTATAGGTGATATACGATACCGGTATGCCAGTAACTTTAATTAATGATATGACTATCCAAACCCTGCTGGTGGTCGGTCCGGCGACCGTCGCCGAGATCGACGAGCTCGGCGACGCCTTCCGCTCGGCCGTCGCCTCGGGCGCCCCGGCGGTTCGGGTCGACTTGTCAGGCTTAGGCAAGCTCGACGTCACCTTCCTGCAGCTCCTCGTATCGCTCCGCGCCACGCTGGCCCGTGCCGGCCGGTCGCTGTCCTGCCTCGGCCTGGGACCCGACCATCCGGCGCGCCGCCAGGCCGCCGCCCTCGGCCTTTCGGCCGCCTTCGACGGCTGCGGAGGCCAGCGATGAACTTCGAGGACAACAAGGGCCTCTTCGTGGAGGAAGCGCGCGAGCTGCTCGAGTCCATCGAGTCGAGGCTGCTCGAGCTCGAGCAGGCGCCCGGCGATGAGGCCATCATCGACGACGTGTTCCGCTCGCTCCATACCGTCAAGGGCTCGGGCGCCATGTTCGGCTTCGAGGAGATGACCGCCTTCGCCCATGGGCTCGAGAGTCTGTTCGACGACGTGCGCAAGGGGCGGCTCGGCGTCACGGGCGAGATCGTCGGCCTGACCCTCGAGTCGGTCGACTGCCTGTCGTCGCTGCTCGAGGGCCGCGACGACGAGGCGGCCAGGGCGCGGGGCTCGATAGAGTCGCGTCTGGAAGCCGTCAGGCGCGGAGCCGAGCCTGCGCCCGAGGCGGACGCCAAGCCCCCGGCCGCGGCCGGCTCGAGCGCGACGG
>ENA-UOWO01002809-UOWO01002809.1-activated-sludge-metagenome-genome-assembly--contig:-NODE-2809-length-21091-cov-5.237450_pt1 | contig 21091 bp, 13 predicted proteins | sample MGYA00238148_ERZ761564 | MGnify/ENA primary metagenome ERZ761564 (study PRJEB28885, sample SAMN05720194) | activated sludge metagenome | isolation source: Anaerobic digester | place: USA... | reverse complement strand
AACACCTGTTTGCCAACGGCGATGGCGAAGACGGAACCCATGACCGGCAGCCACCACGGCGATCCGGCGGATATATTATAGGAAAGCAGCATGCCCGTCAGGAAAGCCGAGCCGTCGTAAACGGTCACCGGCACCTTGCGGAATTTCTGGATCAGCGCTTCCGTGCAGACTGCGCTCGCAGCGCCGATCAGCGTGAGCGCCAGCGACCACCAGCCCCAATAATAAACTGCGAAAACCAGAGCCGGCAGCAGCGCGATCACCACGTTCCACATCACGTTTGGGACGCTGGTCCGATCGTGCAGGTGCGGCGAGGGAGAAACAGTATATCTATCTTTCATCATTATTCCTCTATTTCTTGGCGCGCTGCAACTCGGCGTAACGCAGCTTTCCGGTATCGATCCATTGCACCAGGCGGATATGCGCGGGGCAGACGTAGGCGCAGCTGCCGCATTTCATGCAGTCGTCCAAACCGGATTTTAGCGCCAGGTCAAGATCCCCGGCTTTCACGGCTTGGGCGATCAGGCTCGGCAGCAGGTTCATCGGGCAGATGTCCACGCAGTGCGCGCAGCGGAGGCAATTGCGTTCGGTGGTCTCTTTGGCTTCTTGGGCGCTGAAGAGGACCAGTCCGGAACTGCCTTTGGCCATGGGCGCCTCCAGAGTCGGAAGCGCGAATCCCATCATCGGGCCGCCGGAAATGATCTTTCCGATCGGCTCGGTCGTTCTGCCGCAAAAGGCGACCAGTTCGGAAAACGGCGTGCCGATGCGGGCCCGGAGGTTTTTGGGATTTTTGACGACGCTGCCGGTAACGGTGATGATCCGGTCCACCAGCGGTTTTTTATAACGCACCGCTTCGTAGGCTGCAAAGGCCGTGCCGACATTTTGCACGACAACTCCGACCGCCATCGGCAGCCCGCCCGTGGGGACCTTGCGCCGTGTGGCAGCGTAGATCAATTGCTTTTCCGCACCTTGCGGATACTGTAGTTTGAGCGGCACTACGCTGAGCTCCGGGGAGGATGAGGTGAGTTTTTGCATCAGTTTGATCGCGTCAGGTTTGTTGGCCTCGATGCCGATGATGCCCTGATTGGCGCTCAGGACCTTCATCAAGATCCGGAGGCCATGCAGCACTTCTTCGCCTTTTTCCAACATCAAACGGTAGTCGGAGGTCAGGTAGGGCTCGCATTCCACACCGTTGAGGATCACTGTGTCGATAGGTTTGTCCTCCGGCGGCGAGAGCTTCACCGAAGTGGGAAATCCGGCACCGCCCATGCCGCAAAGTCCGGCGGCAGTGATGCGTTCTTTCATTTCCTGGGCTGGCAGGTTCAGGAAATTGGTGTCGTCGGCTAGTTCGATCCAGGTATCTTTGCCGTCGCCAGTGATCTCGATCGCTTGCAGGGCAGCGCCCGCGGGATGGGGAAAGACGTCGATCTTCGTAACCTTGCCGCTGATGCTGGCATGTTGCGGGATGGAAACAAAGCCTCCGGCCTCCGCGATCAACTGTCCGGTTTTCACTTCATCGCCCACCTGGACGACCGGATTGGAAGGCGCGCCGATGTGTTGAGAAAGAGGGATCACCACCCGGGCGGGCAGCGGAAAATCCTCGATCGGAACGGAGGCGGAATAAAACTTATTGTCGTGGGGGTGAACTCCCCCGGGAAAGGTCTTTAACCTCATTTACGCTCCCAAAGGCTCTTTGCGAGTCAGTACATTAGTTTTTGCTCCAAAATTGGAAACTTCATATTTTGGCAAGAAATTTTAACAGGATAGCCGGGAACAACTCCTATAGGTTTTGTTCTTTATGCATCCCGGATGCCATTTGACAGAGCTGTTGGCAGTCCGCCTCTTGTCCAGTTCCTGTCGATCTGGCAGGAACTGGGCTGGAAGCTGGCTGGAACTATGCGGATCCGGTGGCAGGGCGATATAGCTGGATTTTCCAGAGGGCAAACTCAATTACTATCCTTCTCAGACAAAGAGCGGATGACTCTATCCAGCGCCCAGGTTCCCCGCAGATATTTGGCGCTGAGCGCGGCCAGGGCTTCTTTCTTGGTGGTGCCGCGGGATAGATGTTCCTGATACTCGCGCAGCACATCCTGCTTCTGGCGCTGCGTCCAGGATCTGCCGCGGTTGGTCAGCGTGTCTTGCTGCGGTTGCCTGATCTCCTTAAAAAGGAAGCCGGGCTGCAGTTTCCGGATCTGGTTTATTTGGTGCGCGAAGGCAACCTCGGATAATTCGCAGCCGATAAATCCCCTGTTCAATCCGATGCAAGCGCGCGCCGTAGTAAATCCGCCCAGGAAGAGATCGCAAACCAGGTCGCCTTCGTTGGAACTGTACTGGAGCATCTTGATCAGCAGTTCCTGGGGCAGTTCGTTTTTGTTTTTCATCCGGCGCGGTTTGTATTGGCGGTTGATGGTCCACACATCTTCGCGGTCGCGGTAGTTCAGCGAAGCGTTGCCTTCGTCGCGCTCCTCCAAACCGTAGCGGCTGGTGAGATTGAAGGTGGTCAGAACAAGCGGCGGCTTTGCATATAGAAGGATGTGATAATGGGAACTGATGAACTTGCGCCGGGTGTAAACACCGAAATTGTATTTCCAGATCAGGTGGTTGACTTCGATCAGATCCGTCTGGTGCAGCGCGTGCAGGATCTCGTAGAGGTGGGTGTAGCCGGAGACAATGTAGATCTGTCCGCCCGGCCGGAGTATCCTGGCAGCTTCGCGGATCCAGTCCCGCGAAAATTTCTGGTAGCGTTGCGGCGGCACATCGATGTAACTATCCAGGACATAATTTTCGTCGCGGTTGTAATGCTTGTGCATATTGCCGCCGTCGATGCCGTAGGGGGGATCCGTGATGATGAGGTCTATGCTGCCGCTGGCGATGAAATCACGGCAACAGACGACGCAATCGCCCCTGAGGTAAGTGTTGCCGGCGATGCGCTCCTGACGTGGTTTTTGACTACTCTGCGGTGTTAATTTGCTGGGGGCGGACAATCCGATTCACCTCATCCAAAACGCTGGCCGGGATGAATATAGAACAGGCGGATCAGCGACCCGCCTGCTTTCGCGGAACATTATGATTACTGCTTAGATGACAATTAAGGCTACCCTGAGAAAACTCTGTGTGGCCACGGGCGGTGATCCATCCTGCTCAAGCGCAGGCGCCGGAACTCAGCCGCAGCGGCCTTTTTGACAACGTCGCCCAGGGTGCTGGCTGATCCGCGTTATTACTTTTTAACTGCCGTCTTGGGCGCAGCTTTTTTAGGAGCTGGTTTTACGACTTTTTTGGGGGCCGGTTTGACAACCTTCTTCGGTGCGGCCTTGGGGGCGGCTTTCTTCGGCGCGACTTTTTTCGGAGCGGCCTTAGGAGCGGCCTTCTTCGGGGCAGCCTTGGTCACTTTCTTGGGAGCGGGTTTGGTAACCTTTTTCGGTGCGGCTTTGGGAGCGGCCTTGGGGGCGGCTTTCTTCGGCGCGGGCTTGGTCACTTTCTTGGGAGCGGGTTTGGTTACCTTTTTCGGCGCTGCCTTGGGAGCGGCTTTCTTGGGAGCAGCCTTCTTCGGGGCAGGTTTGGTCACTTTCTTGACGGTCGCCTTGGGGGCAGCTTTGGGCTTGGCCGCCGCGGCTTTCTTGGGAGCGGGCTTGGTAACTTTGGGTTTGCTGAGAGCCATTTTTTTTCTCCTTGTTGTCGTATCCTGTAATCCATTGGACTATCATAGATTACTTAGTGCACATAATACGTGCGTTGAAATCGAGTCAAGTTTTTTTTTCGAAATCAGCTCCGTAAAGCCAATTGCTGATGCAGGTTACAGGCCTCTTGGCAGATATCCGAAAACACAATATATACTCCTAATTCCATGATCAGCAGTGTGTTATGAATAACCGCGGAAGCGCTTGCGGTAGCGTTTTTCACGCAGTTTGGCAGTGAAAAAAAACTCAAAAAAAATACAGAATGGAGTTGGTGATGACATTGACAAAGTGACATCGCCGCGCAATTTTACAACTTCCCCAAACGCTGGATGCAAAGGCGATGAGAGACTCATCTGCTTAAGAGAATTTTCAATTTGCCAACAAAGAATGTGTTCGCACTCGCTGCGCAAAGAAGAGCATTTTTTTGAAAATATGGCTCTGGAAGCAGAAAAATCCTTCTCCCTAAGCGGCAGTGTTTTGGCTTTATCCATGGGGCTCAAGCGAATTTATCCTTTGACAAAAACCGGCTCGTGGCAAAGCTATGCTTTAGCGAGAAGGGAGAGAGACCAAATGTCTTTTGTACATCTGCATAACCATACGCAATACAGTTTATTGGACGGCGCCTGCCGCGTGGACCGGATGATCAGACTGGCCAGGGAATACGGAATGCCGGCCGTGGCGATCACCGATCACGGCAACCTCTACGGCGTGATCGACTTTTATCTGGCTGCGCGCAAAGCCGGCATCAAACCTATCATAGGGACCGAAGCCTATACCATCAACGGCGAGTTGGACCAGGAGCACAGCAAGAGCGAAACGCGCAGCCATCTCGTCCTGTTGGCGCAGAACATGACCGGGTACAAAAACCTGATCAAACTCTCTTCCACCTCTTTCATCGAAGGATTCTATCACAAACCGCGGATCAGCAAGAGCCTTTTGGAAAAGCACAGCGAAGGCCTGATCTGCCTCAGCGCCTGTGTCAAAGGGGAGATCCCCGCTCTGCTGCTGAACGGCCGCATTGATGACGCCAGGGAAACGGTGAAATGGTATCAAAGGGTGTTTGGCGACCGTTTCTTCATCGAACTTCAGGACCATGGACTGGAATCTGAAAAGACGGTGATGCCCCAGCTGATCGCTCTGGCAAAGGAAATGAAGCAACAACTGGTGCTGACCAACGACTGCCATTACCTGCACAAGGACGATCAGGAAGCGCACGATATCCTGCTCTGTATCCAGACCGCCAAGAGTCTGAATGATCCTGGACGCATGCGCTACAATACCGACCAGCTCTATTTTAAAACTCCGGACGAAATGCGGCAACTCTTTCCGGACCAGGAAGAGGCGTATGCCAACACGTTGAAGATCGCGGACATGATCGACCTGGAACTGAAATACGATCAGTTCCTTTTACCGAGGATCGACACTCCGCCTGAATACAACAGTATGGGTGATTATCTGCGGGCCCTGTGCCTGGAAGGGGCTTCCAGAAAGTATCCCGAGCTCACGCAGGAGATCCGCGACCGCCTCGATTTTGAATTGGACGTGATCCATCGCATGGGTTTCGATGGCTATTTTTTGGTGGTGAAAGACATTATCGACAATGCCCGCAAGCAAGGCGTACCGGTGGGTCCAGGCCGCGGTTCGGCAGCTGGCAGCATCGTATCCTATTTGCTGAACATCACGCAGATCGATCCGCTCCGCTACGGTCTGCTGTTCGAACGTTTCCTCAATCCGGACCGCATCAGCATGCCGGATATCGATATCGATTTCTGCGCGCAAGGCCGGGGCAAAGTGATCGACTATATCGTCCAGAAATACGGGCGTAATAGCGTTACGCAGATCATCACTTTTAGTACCTTAGGCGCCAAGTCTGTGATCAAGGATGTCGCCAGAGTGCTGATGGTTCCGGCCAGCGAATCCAACACCCTCACGAAGACCATCCCCTGGGGCAAGAACCTGGAAGACGCTTACAAGGAATCGCACGATTTCCGGAATTTGATCGACAGCAACGAACTCTACCAGAGCATCTACAAACACAGCCTGGTCCTGGAAGGTTTGATCCGGCAAACCGGGATCCACGCTGCCGGAGTCGTCATCGCGCCAGGCGACCTGACGGATTACGTACCGCTGACCTGCAGCACCCAGAAAGACGCCGACAACAACATCCTCGTCCAGTACGAAGGCAAGTGGCTGGAGGAATTGAAATTCCTCAAGATGGATATCCTGGGGCTGAAAACCCTCACCCTGATCGAGAAAGCGCTGGATCTGATCCAGGAATCGCACGGCATGCGGCCGGACATGGACTCCCTCGACCTGACCGACAAAAAGGTCTATCAGCTTTTGGGGAAAGGGGAAACGGACGGAATCTTCCAGTTTGAATCTGACGGCATGCGTAAATACCTGATCGACCTCAAGCCCAATATGTTTGAAGATCTGATCGCCATGGTCTCGCTCTACAGGCCGGGCCCGATGCGTTTCATCGACACCTACATCGCGCGTAAACACAAAAAGGAAAAAGTGGTTTACGACCATCCCATCATGGAAGAGACGCTCAAAGAGACCTACGGCGTTTGCGTCTATCAGGAACAGGTGATGAAGATCTCCGTGGAAATGGCCAGGTTTACCCGCGGCCAGGCTGACACTTTGCGGAAAGCGATGAGCAAAAAAAGCCTGGACATGCTGATGCAGTTTGAACAGCAATTCAAAGCAGGAGCCATGGCCAGAGGGGTTGGGGAAAAAACCGCGGACAAGATCTGGAAGGACTGGGGCGATTTTGCCCAATACGCCTTCAACAAAAGCCACGCCACCTGTTACGCTTTGGTGGCCTATCGCACCGCCTGGCTGAAGGCATATTATCCGGTGGAATTCATGGCGGCGCTACTCTCGCTGGAAGACGATCCCGCGGAGATCCCGGTCAAGATCGAAGTCTGCAGAGCGATGGGCATTAAGATCCTGCCTCCGAACATCAACCGTTCCAATAGGGAATTCAGCGTGCGTGGGAAAGAAGTACTTTTTGGCCTGAAAGCCATCAAGAACCTGGGTGAGGCAGCAATCAGCGCGATCGAGGCAGAACGTCGCGAGAACGGATCTTACAGCAGTATCTTCAATTTCTGTGCCCGTCTGGACAGCAACGCGGTGAACAAGACTGTGCTGGAAAGCTTGATCGCCAGCGGTGCCATGGATGAACTGGAAGGCACCCGCGCGCAGAAATGGGCAGTGATCGAACAAGCCCTGTCCTTCAACACCGGCGCCCAGCGGGACAAACGGATCGGCCAGACTTCCCTCTTCGACCTGATCACGACTGAAACCCACAGCGAGGAATACTACCCTCCCCTGCCCGTGGAAGAGCCCTGGAACTATGCGTATCAGTTGGAGAAGGAAAAAGAGGTCCTGGGATTCTATATGGGCGGCCATCCCCTGTATGAGTACCGGGCCTTGATCAAGTACTTCACCAACGCGGATTCGGGCACGGCAAAAGCCAAAAACAAGGATGAACTCATCCTGGCGGGGATCGTCGCCAACATCTCCCGCAAACGCGATTCCAAGGGCAATCCCATCGCGTTCGTGGAATTTGAAGATCTGACGGGGCGCTTTGAGGTGGCGCTGTTCAATCAGGATTATCAGAATCATTATGCCAAACTGGCGGCTGGGAGCATTTTCTTTATCTGGGGAACAAAATCTGGCTTTAACGGCAACGACGACAACATGCTGCGCGTGGTGCCCACACACTTGATCGCCTTGAGTGATCTGCCTGCCGCGTTGAAGGGAGAACTGCAGCTCAACCTTCCCCAAGGCAAGTTGTCAGGTGAATTTGTGGATGAGTTTGCCCGGCTGGCCGACAAGGCGCGGGGCGGGTTTGTCCTGAAAACTTGCCTGATCGGCGATAACGGAGACAAATACAATCTGCAGGGCGCCAAAATGGTCTTTCCCTCCAATGCCCTTCTGCAATGGCTGGAAAAGGAAAACCTCGAGTTCAGCGTCAGGCTGGCAGGTAATGAAAATCAAACATAGCCTGGCTTTGCTGGTTCTGGCTGTCCATGCGGTTCTGTCCGGTCAGGACATCATCCTGGAAAACTATCCGGAAGGGACGGATTTTTGGGTTGTAATACCCTACAACATGGTCAAGTTCAAACTGGGCGATGCACTGGCGCATTACCAGCTGGCACTGGAGATACGTGACCAGACCAAAAACATTGTGTACAGCGCCGATACAGATCTGGCCGTGCCAAAGAGTGACTGGCTCAAGGACACGGCCTTGCCGTATGCTTTCAAAAAGGCGCTCAAACCAGGAAAATACCAGGTCCTGCTGCGGCTGAAGAACCTTTCCCTGGGCGACAAATATGACCTGAAACGGACATTTATCATAGGCGACAATTACACTGAGATTGGCCAGGCATATTTTATCGCCACCAAAGAAGGAATTGAATTCATACCCCCCGCGGCGGAGAAACAGGCTCCAGCAGCCGATTCCTGGAGCATCAGGCAGAAGTTCACCACTGCCGTGGACAGCATTCATGTCAGTGTGGGTGATTCCATCATTTCATACATCTCCCCCGCGAAAGAGATCCGGGCGGATATCACTACTTTTTTGCGCAACGCTCCCAAGGCGCCAGTGAAGATCAGTTTCTACGAGCACAACATCCGTTATGTAATGGATCCCTTTCTCTATGACCAGTGGTTCTCTTACAACGCGCGCTACAGCTTTGAAGAACAGATCGAGCAACTGCGCTACATTGCCAATCAAAATGAATGGAACAGCCTCCGGAAAATCCCTGAGGAACTGTACCCGGAAGTGATCGAAAAATTCTGGAGCGTGCATGATCCCAGCCCGGGCACGCTCCGCAACGAAACCCGCGAAAGCTTTTACCAGAGGGTGGTGGTCGCCGACGAACGCTACACGATCCATAAAAGATTGAAGGGTTGGAAATCAGACCGTGGTAGAATATATATCAAATACGGGGAACCGGATGAGATCCATAGCGAAGTCCATCCGATCGATATGTATCCGTATATAGTCTGGATCTACTATAGCCGAAATCTGGAATTCGAATTCGCTGACACAGGCGGCTTCGGCCAATATAAACTGAGGAACAAAGATGAAGAGTATTAGGATCATTTTGCTGCTGGCGATATTCATTTGCGGCAGCCTGCTATTCGCGGCCGGTAAACTAAACATGCATGTAAGTTCGCAGCGCTTTATGAACACTGAGAAAAAAACTCTCATCCATATTGACTATCAGATTCCCTACAACAATCTTGTGTTCCTGGCGCATAAAGGCGGGTATTTCGCAGAGGTGGACGTCACAGTGCAAGTGGCGGAGGGAGACAGCATCATTTTCAGCCAGTCGATCCGGGATAACATCGGCATTTCCAACAAAGAGGACGCGAGATCAAACAAAACCTATCTGAACCGGGTCAGTTTCCTTCTCAATGACCAGCCTTACGAATTCCGCATCGATGCCACTGACATCAATTCCGAAAGCGAATTTTCCTATTCATTTACGGCCAGCCGTATCAATGCCGACGCGCTGGTCAGCGATCTCGAGTTGTGCAGCGTGGTGCGGCCAGACAGCAGCGCCTACCTGGAAAAGTTCAGGCGGGGAAACATCCTCTACCAAACCCAGCCATCGCTAATCTTCGACAAAACGGCATATGATTTCATTTCCCTCTACTTTGAAGTTTACACGGATGAAGCAGAACGCAGCGAGTCCGGTCTCATCCTGATGGAAGTGGAAAAAGACAGCGTCATTGTCACAGATGATTACATCGATTTTTCCCCGCTCCGCGACATCGACGGTCTCACTTTGAAGATACCCATATCCGACCTTGCCCCCGGTAAATACGAGGGCAGCTTGGAACTCCAGATCGGAGAAAGGTCGGAGATGAAAGACTTCACGTTTTTCGTCACGGAGCAGAAGCAACCCTTGTATTTCGTTTTCCCCAATCCCGATGAGGATTTCCAATTGCTTAGGTATTTCCTGGGAAGCAGCCTCACTACTTCGTGGAAAAACTACGACTACGAGACAAAGCGGCGCTACGTAAGCCAGTCCTGGAAAAGTTGGGCCCAGGCCAATGCCATGAGCACGGAAAGCATGCTGGACACGGTTCACGAACGGGTGGATTACGCCAACAAATACTATGGCCATTTCGATCCCGGCTGGACCTCCGACCGCGGCAGAATCCACATCCGCAACGGCAAGCCGGACGAAATTTACAGCGACACTTCCTCAGACGAGACCAGATACGTGCGCAAGGATTACCAGATCTGGAAGTACCGCGGGAAGCTAAACGCCGTGTATTTGTTCGTGGATATGCAGATGAGTGGGAACTACAAACTTGTCTATGTCAACAATGACGAACGGGAAACCTCAAATCCTGATTATCTCAAGTATCTCGGCGATGACTTCGACACTTCGTTGTTGGAGAACTGAACTCAGGATCAGATGTCGTCAAAGACCGGTTGGAAGGCGTCTACAAGATGTTCGATCTTGAAAGTGTCGGTATCGCGGTAATGCAGCACGAGAATAATATCGAACCGGAACCTGCATCCCTGATATTCAGGATGCCGCTCGACATAAGTTTGGGCTGTGAGGCTTATCCTTTTCTGTTTGGTATAGGCGACGTTCATCAAAGCCAGCCTGCGGGCATGGCTCCGGCGGGTCTTCACTTCGGCGAAGACAACGCTATCGTCAATACTGGCAATGATATCGATTTCGCCCCCGCGTATACGGAAATTACGCTCAATAACTTCGTAACCTTTTCCCGCTAAATACTTTGCGGCCAAATCCTCACCCAAATGAAAAAGTGTTCTGGCGTCCTGTCCTTGCATGAGGCAAAAAAAAGCTTGACGGGAATTATGTCAATAAGATTAAAGATACCCTTAGTTACGTATCAACAGATGTTTTGAGGGAGTTGTGAAGAAAACAGTCATCAGCATAGTCACTTTGGCTGCCTTGTCAGGCTTGGTTTTAGCGGCCCCGTTTCAAACCCTGGGGCTGCTCAGGACTCCGGACGGCTACCTTTTGCCCAGCAAGGCAATGGAGTTTGTCCTGGTGGCATATTATCGTCATATCGCTACACCAGACTATGCCACCGGTTACAATGGCCTGATCCCGTATGGAATGTTTGGCGTAGGCGTTATGGATCGCATGGAACTGGGTTTTTTTGCCGGGGACGATGTTTACTTTATGAACGCCAAGGTGAAGTTGATCAATGAGACTCCAAAATTCCCTCAGGTAACTATCGGGATGGACAACATATTTTCCAAGGTCAATAAATCTGATGCTAGTGATTATTCTCCCGTGAATTATCCAGACATTGCCTGGGCGGACCATCCGGATAAAACCGATTACGAGCATTTTTCGCCATATATAGTGCTGTCGAAGCAAGTCGGGTTTAGAGGTTTGTCCTGGAGTTTCAATACGGGCATTGGCCTGAATCGCTTTTATGGACAGGTACATAGATCACAAATGTTCGGTGGATCGTTTGCCTCGATCGAGATCTCCCCGCATCAGGATTTTGATATGTCATTTCAGGGCGAGTTCGATGGCAAGGATTTTAATGCGGGTATCAAGTATCTCTACAAGAATTGCACTTTCAAACTGTGCGCCCAGTCTGTGGAAGATTGGGCCAAGGCTTTTGAACATAGCGCATATAAAGATAACGTAAGGGTGGCAGTCGGAGTATCCTATCTCTTTGATAGATTTGCCGAACCCAAACGCGATGTAGAACAGGTTACGGCCAATATTATCAAGGATGTTACTCCTTCCCCGGAAGAGCAGGAACAGCCTCTGGAAACCATTTCAACTCCTCAAAACGACGTTGGAAAAAACCAGGAGCAACAAGGGCAAACTAACCCAACGGAAATTCCGGAAACTGGCATTGCGCAGATGGAAAAGGCTCCGGCCGACACTACCGGACTGCCAGGCCAGGATACTAATAACGAACAGCCTGTAGCCACCGTTGCCAAGAATGAAGTCCCGCCCCGTGAGATCCCAGTGGTAGTGAGCCCCACAGAAACGACCAAGCCCACCAAGAACGTTAAACCCTTGGAGATAGTCGGCACTTCCACTTATAAAGAGCTTTCCCCTGAAATGAAAGATCTGCTCAAGGAACTCAAGCAACTGCGCACAGAGCGGGAAAAAGCCGAAAAGGCTCTGGAAGATCTGCGCAAGTGGATGAAAGAGTTAGAGGTTCAGGAGCCATAAGCCTGGCACAAATAAACGGCCGATCCGGATGAAAGCGTTCCTTAGATTCAGCGAAATAACAAAGCCCCGCTTGGTGAGACGGGTGCCTTCAGTCCTATCGCGCTCACTACGGGTATTGAAAGGTGTAGGTAGTCTGTGAAGAGATTCATTCAAGTTCTTGCGCTGGTCATCATCGCCAATGGTCCCGCAGCGTGGTTGTGCTCGCAAATGGCCGAACCCCTCCGGGAGGCAAAAAAGTCCGCCTATAAAGATCCCAATGTCGTCGCTGCCGTGGATTTCCTGCGCAACCGTTTCCCGCAATTATTGTTGGACAATCCCAACCAAGCCGCCCAAGAATATCTCGCCCATTACCAGTACCTGCAGAAAATCGGAGCGTCCGATCTGCAATTCATGGAAGGGCACTATTACGCCGATTTGGATGATGTCCAAAAGGCTCTTCCCTATTTCACCGTCCTGGCCAAAGATCCTTTGCTGGGCGCAGGTGCCAGGCGCATGCTCGATCTGCTTTTGTATCGCCAGGTCGTCTATTCACTCCAAAATGAAGCGCCAGACAAGGCTCAGGCCTTCCTTGGCGATGTGGTGAGGAATAACACTGCTGGGATCTATTACCCCACGTATCTGTATTTATTGCTTGATTCCCTCGCCGAAAGCGGCCGCGAAACTGAAGTTGGGCGCTACATCTCAGAATACAATGCCTATCGGGATTGGATCCTGAATTCCTTCAAACCGCGTAAGGCGGCGGTCATATCTGAATTGGACAGCCTTAACCTGAGCAGTTACTACAAAGATCCCAGCAAAGCGGCATATCTCCTTGTGGCGGCAAAGATCGATGGGATCCAAAATAATCTTAGATCCTTATATGAGGAATTGAAAGCCAAATCACTCTATTTCGACGCGACCAAAGTGGACAGCATCTTCAGATCCGAAGTCAGTCAGCTGGATGATCTGAAAAATCAACTGCAATTTTACAGTTATGTCCCGCCTCTCGACCTGAAGAGGCTGGCCGAGGAAAACCCGCCGGAGGCGCCTGCTACCGGAATTGAAGCCCAATCCTACCAGATCTACCGAAAGGAAGCCATCAAGCTGAATGAAGCCAAACATTCCGCGGAAAGCCTGGGCAAGAAACTTGCCGACATTGACAAGTTTTTGGAGGACAGATACCAGCTCTACGTCAAAGAGGATCCCTCCGTATTGGACAAGGGCTTCAGCGACATGGAACTCAAGCGCCTCTTTGACATTGAAAAGAATATCGGGGTCTACAACGATGTGCTCGCCGCGATCGACAAACTTATGGCCGATCCCGGTTATCCCAAACTCAAGATCGACCTGCGTCCGCAACGTCAGGAATACGTGGAAAAACTGGCTGACCTGCAAAACCGGAAACAACGCTATCTGGCGTTCCGCAAGCATCCGGACAAGAAGGAAGAGGATTTCTTCAACGATGCCCTTACGGATTATTACGCCCTGAACCAGGCCATGCGCGTCTTCGATCAGGAACTCCCGGAAACCGAAGACGAAATGCATTCCATGATCACCCGGCACTACTTCCGCGAAAAGCAGAAAGTGATCAAAAAACAGCAGGCGGAGGTCATCAGCAACGCGGTCGAAAATCCAGTCATTAATGACAAACTGTCCTATCTGGTCGCCAATCTTGATTTCCTCGGATTGCAGCTTGATTATCGCCGCCTACGGTTCAAAGACAGGCAGTACAAGGAACGGACCAACGAGCTCAGCGACGCCGAGGCTTCTGCGCTCTATCAAGATATCATTCTCCAGAAGGCAGCCCTGCTCACCAGGTACCAGGATTTTATCGCCCAGAATCCCGATTTTCGGGCTTTGGAACAGCCCAGCGGCGGTTACTTACTGGATACGGCGGCTATTTATTACAACATGGGCGAGCTGCAGTATGCCGTGGATCTTGATCATCCAGAGAAAGCGCTGGCCGATTACCGCCAAGTTCTGGAGTCCAATCCGCAGTTTTATCTGCGCGATTATGCGCTGTTCAACATCGGATACCTGAGCCAAATCGCCACTCAGAATACCATCGACGCCCGGCAGGCCCAGGTTAAAGACAAATCCGCGCCGGCTTATCAAGTCGCGGACTTTCAGGAATCTATAGATGCCTACTCAGAGATCGCCCGATCCGGTAAATTCAAGGATTCGCCGCTTTACGAAACCTCTCTTTACCAACTGGGAATACTCTATTTCATGCTGGCACTTGACGCCGAGCAGCCAGTCGTCTATTATACTGAGGCAAAGAAGTGCTTTGAGGAACTGACAGCCGACCCCGCCCAAAAATACTACTATGAAGCGACCTATCAGCGCGGTTGGATCAATCTGAACGAGGGCGATGACGCGTCCCTGAACAAGGCCTTGGACGATTTCATCTTTTTGATCCGCGCCGTGGATGACGGAAAGATTACTGACCAAGCCCTGGCCCAGGATTACAAGGCCAATTCCATAAACAACATCGCCTATACCCTGGCCGCGCTCGACGGAGTGGATTTCACCGATGAATCGAAAGGGGTCAAGGTCTTTCAACAAGCTTTGGCCAACTACAAAGATGTCAAAGTCGCCATCCGGATTCTGGAAAAGGCGGCCAGCAACAAGGCCGACCTGGATGCGCCACTGCAAGCCATCGATTTCCTGGAACTCCGGCTACGCATCCAACCGCTTGACCTGCAGAATCCCTCTATTGTCGATTCCATTGTCACCCTTTATTATACTCCAGGGATCAAACTGCGCTCCGGCAAAGATCTAGACGCTCTCCGGTTCGAAAAATTCAGCCAGATAGTCAGCGATTACAACCACAATGCCCCATGGTACCAGAAAAATATCAGCAACCGTGATCTCAACGACCCCGCCATAAAAAAGCAGTTGAAAGTAATCAGGAAAGCCTATGAAGAGGTCCGGGTCCATTATTACAACATCATGATCGAGACCGCCGCCGACCAGGACATCCGAAATTACTACGAGCACATGCAAGACTACGCGGCAAACAGGGACCTGTTCGGAAACGATTATGCGGCTTGGCTAACCGCCAATGAAAAGACTGATCTGGCGCTGCTGGCGAATGTCGCGGAAAAACGCCAGACGAACGAAGAATACATGAAGGCGATCCAGGGCATCTGGAAATACAACGATAAATATCTCGACAATGCCGATTATTTCTATTATGAAGGGCTGGCCAACAAGTACGTCCAGACAGTGTACAAAAACCTGAACGAGAGTTTTGCTCAGCCGGGATTCGCTCCATCTCCGGGCCTCCCGGCCAATTCGGATTCCCTGTATGTCTTTTACCGCGACGCCTCCTCACGGTTCATCAATGTGCTGAACATGAAAAAGTTCGCCTCCGAGGCCAACCGCCAGTTATCGGTTCAGGTTACCATAGATCTGGCCAACATCCAGAAGAACCGGGGTATGATCGATCAGGCGATTACGACCTACTACGACCTACTCAAATACGAAGACCAGCATTCTGCAGAAACGAACCGCACCATTTATCTCAGCCTGGCTGATATCGCACTCCAACTGAAGAACTACCCTGACGCCGAGAAAGCCTACCGTAACGCCTATAAATACAACCATGACAAAAAAGACGCCGAGGCTATAGCTGCGGAGATAAACCTGGTCATCCAGACCATTATCCTGGAAGCGGAAAAGGCAGGAAACTTCGAAAAGGCCGCCCGGGAATACCTGCGCCTGGCCGATGAATTTAAAACATCCAATAAGGATAAATACGTTGGAAACCGCAATAACGCAGCCCAGTCGTTCATTAAGGCTGGCAATTACCAGTCGGCCATTGATGTCAAACTGGAAATGGTACCTGCTGCCAAAAAGCTGGAGGAAAAGTACTCTCTGTATTATGATGGATGGATGATCGCGGACACCCTGATGCACGATCAGGCCAAGGTCAAGGAACTCAAAGACAGCTTCATCGCCCTGGCGCCTTCCAGTAATTATACCTATCAACTTAAGGTTGAGGCGATCGAGAAAGAGCTGGACCAGCCTGGCGACCACGCTGCGGCTGCGGACGCTTTTCTGACTTTGTACAATGACGTCCGGGCCAATAAAATCGACAGCGGTCCGGAAAAGCCTGAAGATATCTATCTCCGAGCTGTGGAGATCTACCGCGGCGACGGCAACACCGACAAGGTTCTGGAACTGCTGGGCAATTTCGTCAAGTTGTATCCTAAAGATCCCCGCGACATCGAATACCTCGTCTATCTGGCCGATAATTACTCTGATAAAGGCGATCGCGAAAGATTTGAGTATTATGCCAGGGAACTGTTCCTAAAAGATAAATCCAAATACGAACTTCTGCAGGGAATCGCCTATCAGAAACTGGCCAAACTCGGCAGCGAGTTCGATCAGGCATATCGTGACAAAGACTGGGATCTGGCCTTCCGGAAAAGGGATGAATTCAAGCAGGTCGAAGCCACCTACAAACGCGACAAGTTACCGATGGACACCAGCCAGTCCTATCTGGCCTTCACCGCCGCTGAAAACGAATATAAAGAACTCAAGGCCAAAGAAAACTACTTGAGTAATTTCGAACGCACGTTGCGGTCCATCGAGCAGGGGGACTTTCTCCGGACCGGTCCCGCCGACATGGTCCTGGTCACCAAACTTACCACCTGGCAGGGCCATCTTTTCGGGGGCCTGAACCGCATACCCAAACTCAATGCCACGACCCAGAACGAGTGCGCCAGGATCACAACCTTGCTCAAGCAACGCGAAGCCAAATACCTGTCCGTCGGCCAGGTCCTGCACGCTTTTGACCTCATCTGCCGCCTCAACGACCACGCGGCCCTTGTCACCGAAACCCAGATCGACCGCTATATCGAAGTTTCTCGCGAAATGCGCGATTACAAGTTGCTCAATACGGACGCGGAATATCAGAGGACAGTGAAAAGCCTGCCCTATACGGGAGGCTACCTGAATCAATACAGAACCATCGCCAACGGCTATTATTTAGATATTTACAACAACTACGCCCTGGCCGGCTGGTCCGACCAGTACACCGCCCGTGCGGAACAGCAGCTGAAAGCCAGAAATCTGCTTCCCGCCTACAAAATTGACGATTATCCGCTGAACCCCGATTGGACAGTTACCCTGAAAAAACCTGACGGACTGTGGATGCCTGTCACCACAGGTTTTACCACAGCGGTCTCGCTGAACGGCAAGAATCTCGGCGTCGTCCCGATCCCGGCGCACGACAGCGTCACTTTAGAACAGGATATCTCCACGCGAATCCCTCCGGAAATGATGTTTCTGCATCTGGGCTTCCCGATCCTGCCTGAGGTATTTATCAATGACCTCAAAGCGGAGTTGAATCCCATCCCGGTCGATTCCCTGGATGAAAACGGAATACGGGAGATCGTCAATTCCTGCCGGATCGACGGAAAGACCTTGAAAGCCGGAGCCAACAAAGTGAAGATCGTGTGTACAAATCCCACGGACGAATCTTTGAACCTGCACCTGAACTCAGCGCTGGTATTCGATTCCAGGAAATTGCTGGACAGTTTGCCCACGGAAACGGTCGTCATTCCCTCGGATGCCAAATGGGTCGCCACTTTGGCGCAGCCGGAGGTCGGCAAACCGATCAAAACCGCCGCCATCCTGGCCAAAAACTTCACCCTACCCATCGACCGGACAGAGTATCTGGCGAATTCCAAGGCCCAGCCTATCTGGGTGCAGGAATCTCCGGAAAATCCCCAGGCAGAAGTCTCCTTTGAGACCGATTTCAATGTCAGCACTGTATTCCGGGAAGGCTATCTGGATTTCGTGGCCCCGGAGACTGCTTCCGTTTACTTGAACGGCGAGGCGCTGGAAACCGGTTATTTCATGGAATACCAGGATGAGCCCTTCCTTGCAATCCCCCACCGGCTGGCCTTGCCCAAGGATAAAGTCCTGCCCGGGAAAAACAACCTTAGAATCGAGATCCAGAACTCTTCCGCGAATCGCGGGATGCTCGCCGAACTCAGGATCACCCAGACGATCAAGGAGCAATGACATGCCTCGGATTATTACCTTTATAACATTAATTTTACTGCTCTCGGGAGTGGCTGCCCTGGCTGCCGAGGAACGCCCCGGCTTTGAGAAGATCTCGGTCTCCCGCGCTCCGCAGGACATCATTATCGAACTCAAAGCCCTGATGCCCGTCGAGAGTGAGGTCGTTACCAAGACCGACACCTACGTCCCGGCCGGAAAATACCACTACACAATAAATATCTCCGTCATCCGGAACGAAAGTTACAAGCAACTGACCAAATGGCAACAAGACATTAACAAATGGCTGGAGGAATCTAAATGAAAGCCAAACACATATTGATCCCGCTCGTGATGCTGATCATCGGCCTGGGATTCCTGCATGCGCAGGAAACGACGAATACAGCTGTGACTGATACTGCGACTGTGGCTCCTTACGAACCCGAACCTGTGACCCTGGGAACGATCTTCAGGGACAGCAACGATCAAGGTTTTTTCGGATACTTTATCCTGATCGCCTTCCTGATCGGAGTGGGTTACGCAATCAAACGCTACATCCAACTCTACCAACGCGAAAAGATCAACGCTGCAAATCTCTACAAGGGCCTCAAAGGTTACTTGAAAAACGACAACATCGACGAAGCCATCAATATCGCAGGTCAACTGAAGAACACCACGCTGGGCTTTATCTTTTTCAGTGGCCTCTCGGTCTTCCGGGACGCCCGTAAAACCAGCCCCAAGGAAGATACCGCCAAGATAGTGCAAAACGCCTTTGACGAAGCGGTCTTGCAGAAGGTCTACAAACTCGATGCCGGGCTCTTCTGGTTTGACACCCTGGCCCAGATCTGCACCTATCTGGGGTTGTTGGGAACGATCTGGGGCCTGCTCTACGCGTTCAATTCCCTCAGCGATCCCAACATTTTGGATAGCCAAAAGAACATCCGGCTCTCCTCGGGAATCAAAACCGCCATCGGAACCACCGCGCTCGGTTTGCTGGCAGCCATTCCGCTCACCCTGATAAAGGGCGGATTGCTGGTGCGGGCCCAAAAGATCATCAACGAGATTGACGAATACTGCGTCAAACTGATTAACTTACTCACCATCTCGGGAGAAAAATAGGAAAGAATAATGGCTTATCGCCCTTCTGCCGGCAGAAATCAGATGTCCTCGACGGCTCCGGTCGTTCCGAACCTGATTCCGGTCATGAACCTGTTTCTCACCATCGTGCCGTTTTTGATGCTCATGCTGGTCATCACCCAAGTAGCGCTGATCGCCTTTAACTTTAACCAGCCTACCGGGGAGGGAACCGGCGGCGCTGGACCCGGAGCCAAAAAAAACGTCCCTCAGGTCACTGTCATCATCATGGCGTCGCGGATCGCGAGTGGTACCTATCCTGGCTTCGAGATACGCGAACCAGGCACGGCGCCGGATTCGATCTCCGTAGCCAACGGCAGGTACAATTTCGTCAAACTGGACAGGACCCTCAAAGCAGTCCGGCAACGCTATCCCAATTTGCAGGATATCAACGTCGCGCCCTATGACGACGTTCTATACGACAACCTGATCAAGACCATCGACATTTGCCGGGTCAACGGATTCCAGTTTGTTCACTACAGGCCACCCATCGGCAGTTCATAGAGTTGGATTGACATGCGCAGACTGAGTAAAAAGGAAGAGGTTTTCAACCGCAAGGTCCGCCGGAAGTTCCAGGTGACGACAGAGCTGTCCATCACTTCGCTGGTGGACGTCCTGACCATCCTGCTGGTCTTTCTGATTAAAAATGTCACCATGGAAGTTCAGAAGATCACGATGCCCAACAACATGCGTTTCCCGGTGGCCATGGCCAAGCACGACCTGCTGCAAAACAAGGGAACCACGATCATCCAGGTCTATCCTGATAAAATCTTGATCGGCGAACCGGCTCTCTATTTTGGCACTTTGGAAGAATTTACCACCAATTCCGCCAAACGCGCCGAGATCCAAAAATATCTGAGATTAACCGCCTCCCAAATCCTTGAAGTCAAGGATGAGCAAGGCAAACCAAAAACGCCCACCGCGCTCCTGATCCAGGCAGACCGCAGCATTCCCTGCTACTACATTACGGAACTTGTCCGCATGGGAACCCGGTCCTACTACGACTACATCTATTTCGCGACCTTGCTGGAATCGGACTGGCTGATAATGGAGCAAAGGCGCGCGGGCGGATGAATTAAGGGGGTAACATATGGCACTCGAAGTTCTACACGTAAAACAGGATTTTTTGGACAACCTGTTTGACTCTGCCCGGGAAACCGTCGGCAAACTCCAAAACTGGTTATCTGGCGCTGGCAGGGGATCTGCCTGCCATCCTGGAAATCAGGCCGGACCGGGACACAAAACGCCGTCCCAACTCCTCACGCTCAGGCTCTTTTACAAGGACAAGCCACTGGACACGATCCGGCAGCATTCGGATTTCACTTATTCCTGGTTCATCGGCCGTGGCAAACACATCTTCTGGCAGATCCTCAACGACAAAAAGTTCCCACTCAAACACAAACTGTTAGCCTTGGCGGGCAACGAATACCACCTCCAACTACCTCCTGCGGCCATTTACGAATGCAACCGCAACGGTATGCCGGTCGATAACTTTTACCTCAATGAAAACGGCATCCTGAACGGCACGGATCTTTTGCTGCGTCCGGATATGGACGGCACGGTCCAGCTCAACCGCGATTACAAGATCCAATATTTTTACGCCCGGCCCCAAATCCAGGTCCTGACCTCGGAACAGAGGAAAGTCGTGGGGACTTGCTTGGAACGGTCGCAGCCCGACGCGATCGACCAGAAAGACCGCAAGATCATCTTTTTACTGATCGCCCTCAGCCTGGCCTTTATCATGGTCTACGACATCGTCATCAAACCCAAGCCGGCGGCTCCGCGCTCGCTTTCCAGCTATGTGGCCGAAATGGAAAGGGCGCGCCGCATAGAGGTGGAAGCCATGACGAGGCCCCAACCCGGTTCGGAGATCGAACAACCCGCCGGGAAAGCCGAAAAAGCCCCCGCTGGACAGGGCACGAGGGCAGATAGGCCTTCAGCCGGCACTGGCCGGGGCGGACGGTCGCCTTTTGGTAACCTGAATTACGGCTATGGCAGCTCGGGCTCTTACGACAACACCTACTTGAGCAATTTCGTCACGCTCAAGCCGGGTAGTTTTGGTTGGGGCAGATCGGAAGAGCGTCG
>ENA-UOWO01002806-UOWO01002806.1-activated-sludge-metagenome-genome-assembly--contig:-NODE-2806-length-21106-cov-4.953826_pt1 | contig 21106 bp, 16 predicted proteins | sample MGYA00238148_ERZ761564 | MGnify/ENA primary metagenome ERZ761564 (study PRJEB28885, sample SAMN05720194) | activated sludge metagenome | isolation source: Anaerobic digester | place: USA... | reverse complement strand
GTTGCGGTTACTGCATTCGCCTGGTTTGAATAGGTCAATTTGCGGATAAGCATTATATTTTATATCGGCATTGCCATTGTAAATTTATAAAAAGTCTTACGGACTATTTTATAAATACAATTAGTATTAGATGGGTTTACACCGATGAAGCATTTCTATTGCGGAATTTGGGTTGAAATGCAAAACAATGAAGAGTTTAAAGATATTTTTAGTTGATAGAATCGCTTCTTTTTGATGGTATTCAATAACCCCAATCATTCATTTATTGATACTAGAATCTAAATTTAATTGATTAATAGTCATATTTAAGACGGAATTTCTGCTTCATTCTTTTTTGGAGAAGTAGAAAAGAATTTTAGATCGATGTTTGATTTTGCTAATTACTGAAAGGAAGTGCCTTATCGGTTATATTTAAATGCTTGGAATAATCGGAAGAATTCATATCAAATCCTTCAAATTTGATAGTTTTAAGTTGTTTTTAAATAAAATCCTATCGGTAAAATAAGATAAAACTAGGTTATTCTAAAAAGATTACCATTTTTCCAAATTAATTGTATCTTCGCACGTTCAATTTTTATAGTAAATTATTAAGTAACAACGACATGCAATTAAAAGGTTTGATTAAGCTATTTACAATAGCGCTGATATTGATTTCATTATTTCAACTATCATTTACATTTGTTGTAAGAAATTTTGAGAAAAAGCAAGAAGCGAAAGCCCTATCATTAATACAAAAAGATAGCCCTTCATTGACAAAAGAAGAGCAAAATTTTGCTGTTAAAGATAGAGTAAGACCTATTTTAGATAGTCTTGCTTCAAAAACAATATACAATTTAGGGTTTACTAAGTACAGTTATCAAGAGGCAAAGGAGCAAGAGTTGAACTTAGGATTAGATCTACAAGGAGGAATGAATGTAGTTTTAGAAGTTAGCTTGGATGATTTAGTAAGAAGTATGAGTAATAATCCAAAGGATCCTGCTCTAAACGCTGCAATCATTGAAGCAAATAAAATGAAGGCAAATAGCCAGTCTGATTTCATCACACTTTTTAGTGATGCTTATATTAAACAAAATCCTTCAGCTAAATTAGCTACACTATTTGCAAAATCAGGAATTAAGACTATTGATTTTAACTCCTCAAACGATCAAGTAATTAAGGTAATGCGTTCGGAATCAAAGGATGCTATTAAAAGAACATACAATGTTTTATTAACACGTATTGATAAATTCGGTGTTTCTCAACCAAACGTAAATTTAGATGAAAATAACGGTATCATTAATGTTGAACTTGCTGGTGTAAATAACCCGGAACGTGTTCGTAAATATTTACAAGCAACTGCAAAATTAGAATTTTGGGAAACCTATTCAATCCATGTTATTTCTCAGAATATCTTAGATGCAGATGTGGCATTGAAAAATTATTTAGCTAGTGCAGGAAAAGGCTCGGCAACAACAGATTCATTATCTACAAGTTCTGCTACCGATACAACTTCAAAAACTTCTTCTAGCGATACAACTTCATTAAGCTCTTTAATGAGTAAAGATACTTCTACTAAATCAGATACTTCAACGGCTGGATTAACTGATGAACAAAAAGAAGCAAAGGCAAGAAAAGAAAATCCACTTCGATTCTTTTTATTAGGTGGTTTCGAGGCACGTACGAATCCTAAAACAGGAGAAGTAATAAATGAGTCACGAGTTTCATTTATACGAGCGAAAGACACTGCTCAATTAAATAGATATCTTGCTTTAGATGTTGTAAAGAATGCATTTCCTAAGGATTTGAAATTTTATTATGGCATTGCTGATAAAGAAACCATGACTCAGGCTAAAGAGAAATTAGTTATTTTATATGCTATTAAGAAAAGAGCCGGTTCTGACGAGCCTAAATTAGGTGGTGAAAATATTGTTGACACACGACAAGATTATGATCAATTCACAGGTCAACCAGATATTCAAATGACAATGAATCCAATTGGGGCAAGGGCTTGGGAAATGTTGACAGGTGAAAATGTTGGTAAACCAATTGCGATTGTATTAGATGATATCGTATATTCAGCGCCAGCACCTAGTGAAAAAATTGCCGGTGGTCGTTCAAATATCACAGGTAGCTTTACAGTTGAAGAAGCACAAGATCTTGCTAATATCTTAAAAACTGGTAAATTACCTGCGCCTGCAAAAATAGTTCAAGAACAAGTAGTTGGTCCAACTTTAGGACAAGAAGCAATTAATGGTGGTTTGATGTCTTTTATGATTGCATTCGTCGTGATATTTATTTTGATGTTAGTTTATTATAATACTGCAGGGTGGGTTGCAAATATTGCCTTGATCTTAAATTTATTATTTACTGTTGGCGTATTAGCAGCTCTACATGCCTCGCTAACTGCGGCAGGTATTGCAGGTCTAGTATTAACAATCGGTATGGCTGTAGATACCAATGTTATCATTTTCGAACGGATTAAGGAAGAACTTAAATTAGGTAAGACACATGAAAATGCGATTAATGAAGGTTATCGAAGATCATTATCTCCTGTACTTGATGGTCATATTACCATTTTAATGACAGCTGTTATATTATTTATATTTGGTTTGGGACCTGTTCTTGGTTTTGCAACTACTCAAATTTTAGGTATCTTATTATCTTTATTCTGCGGAATTTTAGTATCTCGTTTAATTACAGATATTCGAATGAAAAACGGTAAGCACTTCAACTACTTTACTAAATTATCTGAAGGTTTATTTCAAAAGTTCAATTTTCATTTTATTGAATGGAGAAAGAAAGCATATATGATTTCATTGGTGGTATTAATATTGGGTATTGCCTCAATTTTTAATGGCTTTGATTATGGTGTTGAATTTGCAGGGGGTAGAAGCTATACAGTAAGAATGGATAAGAATGCTAGTACAAGTGCTGTGAGAGAATTACTTAAACCATCATTTGAAGAATTCCCAATCGTTAAGACAATTGGAAACGCCAATCAAGTAAATATTACTACTTCATATAAAATTAAAGAAACGGCCACTACAGTGGAACAAGAGGTTCAAAATAAATTATACGAAGGATTGAAGAAAGGTGGTTTTGTAAATGCTAATGTTACAGAAGAGGAGTTCAAGTCGAACTATATCATGAGTTCTCAAACTGTATTGCCTACCATTTCTGATGATTTGAAAAAAGGTGCATTATGGGCTACATTCTGGTCACTTTTACTAATTTCAATCTATATCTTTATCCGTTTTAGAAAATGGCAATATGCAGTGGGTACGATTGTGGCATTGTTACATGACGTTTTTGTTACGTTGGCAGTATTCTCGTTCTTACGAAGAGTGGTTCCTTTTGCATTAGAAATTGATCAACACTTTATTGCTGCAGTCTTAACCGTAATTGGATTCTCAATGAATGATACTGTAATTGTATTTGATAGAATTAGAGAATATTTCCGTAAGAAAGTGGGTATTTCTAAAACCGAAGTTATCAATTCGGCCATTAATGATACTATGAGTAGAACCATTATGACTTCATTGACTGTGTTTATTACTTTGTTGATCTTATTCATTTTTGGTGGTGAGGTTACAAGAGGTTTCTCATTTGCCATGATGATCGGTGTTATTACAGGTACATACTCATCAATTTTTGTTGCAGCGCCAATATTAATTGATTTAGATAAATCAGATAAGCTAACAAAAGAGGAAGACAAAGAACAAAGAATTAAGGAGTTGAAAGAGATGGCTTAATTTAAAAATAGTTATTTATGAAAGGCTCAGATTTTTTCTGGGCCTTTTTGTTAGTCATTATTTTAAATTTTGGGGTAGTTTATCTCAAGTTTTCACTATCTCAAAATAGCATCAATCAATGTCTTGGATTGAGTATAATCCTCAGGTCTTTATATTGATATAATCTATCTTGTCTGTACAAACCAGTAACAGGAATGATTAAGTAAATTTCTTAAAAAAAGAATTTACCTGTCATTGTTGTTTGCTGTTCGTTAAAAAATCTGCGTTAAATTGGGATGGGTATAATTGTTCAAATACTAGATAATGATATTCACAGTTTTCAAATTCAATTAAACACCTAATTTCTGTTTGAAATAATCTAGCGTAATTTTCAAGCCTTCGCTTCTTTCAACTTTTGGCGACCATCCGAGTATCTCTTTGGCTTTGGTAATATCAGGTTGTCTTTGTTTTGGATCATCTTGAGGAAGTGGTAAGTATATGATTTTTGAATCAGTACCGATTAGTTTTTGAATCTCCTCAGCAAACTCTTTTAGACTAATTTCATTTGGATTGCCAATGTTCACAGGCAAGTGGTAATCGCTCAATAATAATCTATATATTCCTTCAACTAAATCGCTTACATAACAAAATGAACGCGTTTGCGAACCATCACCAAAAACTGTAATATCTTCTCCTTTTAAAGCTTGACTCATAAAGGCTGGTAAAGCGCGTCCATCATCGAGGCGCATTCGTGGACCATAGGTATTAAAAATTCGAATGATACGAGTTTCTAATCCGTGAAAGTTATGATAGGCCATAGTAATGGCTTCTTGAAAACGTTTAGCTTCATCATATACGCCTCTTGGTCCAATAGGGTTTACATTCCCCCAATACTCTTCATTTTGCGGATGAACTAAAGGGTCGCCGTATACTTCAGATGTAGAAGCGATTAACATTCTAGCTCTTTTTTCTTTTGCTAATCCACATAAATTATGCGTACCTAATGATCCAACTTTAAGTGTTTGGATCGGCATTTTTAAATAATCAATTGGGCTAGCGGGTGATGCAAAATGTAAGATATAATCTAAATCACCAGCGACATGAACAAACTTACTTACATCGTGGTGATGAAACTCAAAATTGGGTAATTTAAAAAGGTGTTCAATGTTTTCGATATGACCCGTTAATAAGTTGTCCATAGCGATTACATGATAACCTTCTGCAACAAATCGATCACATAAATGAGAACCAAGAAAACCTGCACCACCTGTAATTAATATTCTTTTCATTACGATACTTTGATTGTGTTTCTTCCAATTGAATTATAATAAAATCCTTGTTCTCTCATTTCCTCGAGCTCGAATAAATTTCTCCCATCAAAAATAGTATTGTGTTTCATTTTTGATTTCACAAGATCCCATTCTGGTGTTCTGAAAATACTCCATTCAGTACATATTGCTAACGCGTCTGCATCATTCAGAATTTCATATGCATTTTCGCCATATGAAATTTGACCAGAAATACTTGGATGATTTTTTTCAAAATAATCTTTTGTGTTTGGTATGCCTTCTGGATCATAACATGAAACCTTTGCACCAGCCTCTATCAGTTTTGAAATAATATATAATGCTGGAGCTTCACGAATATCATCAGTATTAGGTTTAAAAGCTAATCCCCACAATGCAATTTTTTTACCTTTAATATCATCTCCAAAATAGGCAATGATTTTATTGGCAAGTACTAATTTCTGTTTATCATTGATTTGAATCACTGCATTGAGTGTGCTGTATTCATATCCATATTGATTAGATGTTTGAACTAATGCTTGAACATCCTTTGGAAAACAAGATCCGCCATATCCAATACCTGGAAATAAAAATCGTTTTCCAATTCTATTGTCACTTCCCATTCCAACCCGAACCGTTTCAACATCCGCGCCTACTTTTTCGCATAAATTGGCAAGTTCATTCATAAATGTAATTCGCATTGCTAAATATGAATTGGCTGCGTATTTGGTTAATTCTGCACTTCGCTCATCCATGAAATAAATTGGATTGCCTTGACGAACAAAAGGCGCATACAATTGATGCATCATTTTTTTTGCTTTTTCGGTACTGCAACCCACAACAACACGGTCGGGTTTCATAAAATCATCAACTGCTGCACCTTCACGTAAAAATTCGGGATTGCTCACTACATCAAAATCACCTTGATAATTTTCAAGTATTTTATTTCGTACTTTTTCTGCGGTGCCAACAGGTACAGTGCTTTTATTGATGATCACTTTATACTGTTTGTGCTCAACTAAAAGTTTTCCTATTTGTTCGGCTACACCAAGGATATAACTCAAATCAGCAGAGCCATCTTCGCCTGGCGGAGTTGGTAGTGCTAAAAAGATAAGGTCTGATTTTTCAATAGCTTCTTTTAAATTGGTAGTAAAATGAATTCTGTTTTCTTTGATATTTCTATGAAACAAAACCTCAAGACCGGGTTCGTAAATAACAATATCGCCTGCTTGTAAACGTTCAACTTTTTTTTGATCAATATCTACACAGATTACATTATTTCCTGATTCGGCAAAACAAGTGCCAGAAACCAATCCAACGTATCCAGTGCCTACAACTGCTATTTTCATTTAAAGGGTGTTTATTATTTCAATAAAATTTGAAGAAATATAATTTAATTGTTCTTCTGTCATTTCTGTATGAATTGGAATCGAAATCACTTTAGTTGCTAACCAATCGGTGGTTTCTAATTGCTTTGTTGTGCCTCCTAATCCTTCAAACATTTTTTGCTTATGCGCTGGAATAGGGTAGTAAATCATTGAAGGAATTCCTTTTTCTTCAAGTCTTTTTTTAAGTAAATCTCTATCAACATCCACAATCATAGTGTATTGATGAAATACATGATGAGAATACGATGCCCGGAATGGTGTTTTAATTTTTGGATGATTTAAAAATGCCTGATCATAATAATCAGCTACTTTTCTTCGAGCATCGCAATATTCATCTAAGTGTTTGAGTTTGATATTTAAAATAGCAGCTTGCAAGGTATCTAAACGTGAATTACATCCAACAATTTCATGGACATATTTTTTACGTTGACCATGATTCGCAACCATTTTTAATTTTTCGGCCAGATCTGAATCATTAGTAAAAATAGCGCCTCCATCTCCATAACATCCTAAATTTTTTGATGGGAAAAATGAAGTGGTACCAATTGTACCCATAGTTCCGTTCGCTTTTTTTGTACCGTCACTAAAAATATAATGACCACCAATTGCTTGTGCATTATCCTCAATAACAAATAAATTATGCTTTTTCGCAATGGCTAATATCGGTTCCATATCTGCGCTTTGCCCATATAAATGAACCGGTACAATGGCTTTGGTTCGAGGTGTAATTAATTGTTCAATCTCATCTACTTTAATTGTAAAACTGTCTTTATCAACCTCGCAAAACACAGGAGTTAATTTTAATAAAGCAACTACTTCAACCGTTGCAAAATAAGTATGAGACGGCGTAATAATTTCATCACCGGGTTGAAGATCTAATGCCATCATGGCTATTTGCAATGCATCGGTGCCATTTGCACAAGGAATAATATGTTTAACATCAAGGTATGATTCTAAATTGCGAGCGAAATCATGAACTTGTTTACCACCTATAAAAGCAGCATCGTCAATTACTTGTTGAATTGAAGCGTCGATGTCATTTTTAATCTTATTATACTGACCCTTTAAGTCAACCATTTGTAGGTTTGTCATGCAGTTGTTTTTATTACAAAAAGACGGCAAATATAGCAAAAAGGGCTAAATATATTTCTTGTATTTTCACGGATTATATGCAACTTTACAGCTTCTTAAAAGTTATTGATATCTATGCGTAATTTTCATATCCTTTTCTTTGTTTTACTTCTAATTAGTTCTAATCAAGTTTTTAGTCAAAATGTGGATACCGCAAAATCTCAAATTTCAAAAAGGAATGCTGATAAGGTGATAGGTAATAGTATGTTTAATTTTGATTTATCAGGTCAAATTGATTTTCCTTTAGCTGATATGGCGAAGCGATTTGGAACTAGTTATAGATTAGGTTTAGGCATCAAATACAAAACTGCAAGTAATTGGATATTTGGAGTAAAAGGCGAATTAATTACAGGGAATGTCATTCGAGAAGATAGTTTACTTGCCAACGCAAAAACAAGTCAGGGTGGGGTGATTTCACAATTAGGTGATGTTTTAAATGTAGGCACTTTTGAACGTGGCTATACATTAGGTGTTCAGGTAGGTAAAATTTTTCCTGTACTGCAAATGAATAATAATTCTGGTCCAACTACTCTTTTTTCAACAGGGTTTATTCAGCATAAAATAAAATTGTTTGATAAGGATAATTCATTTCCACAATTAAGAGATGGTTATGCAAAAGGGTATGACCGATTATCGAATGGTATTTTTATTGAGAACTTTACTGGATATACGTATTATGCACCTAATAAATTGATTAATTTTTATGCTGGATTTAATTTTTTATGGGGATTTACGCAGGGGCGTAGAGAGTTTTTGTATGATATAGCGCGTAAAGATGATGCCAAACGAAATGATATCTTGGTAGGCTTTAAGCTCGGATGGATTGTTCCAATTTATAAAAAGGTGACAGAAGACACTTATTATTAATCCATGCTTTTTTTATACAATCTAGGGATTTTTTTTTATGTGTTTGGCGTTCGAGTGGCGTCAATATTAAATCCCAAAGCTAAAAAATGGTTGGCTGGTCAAAAGGGTATTTTTAACTTGATTCATGATCAAAACTATAATCATCCATTTTGGTTTCATTGTGCATCGGTTGGAGAATTTGAGCAAGGTTATCCACTTATGCTTAAACTAAAGGACCAGTATCCTAATGCGAATTTTATAATTACTTTTTTTTCGCCTTCAGGATATGAGTATGTAAGTAAGCGATATAAAACATTTTCTATTTATTACCTACCTATTGATACACCAAATAATGCTAAAAAATTTCTCGACTTGGTTAAGCCTAGGGCTGCATTTTTTATTAAGTATGAATTTTGGTTTCATTATTTGACTGAGCTCAAAACGAGGCAAATTCCAACTTTTTTAGTGTCTGGAATTTTTCGAAGCAGTCAATCTTTTTTTAAATGGTATGGAAATCTTCATCGTAAAATGTTGAAATCATTCACCTATCTATTTGTTCAAAATGATGAGAGTCGGCATTTGCTTCATAATATTGGAATAGAGCATAATAGGGTGTTTGGTGATACACGCTTTGATCGAGTTTTGCAATTGAAAGGTGGTGAATTTAGTAATGATAAAATTGATACATTTATTAATCACTCAAAGGTGTTTATAGCAGGCAGTGTTTGGGCAAGTGATGAAAATGCGCTATCACGTATAATCCAATTATTGCCTTCTGATTGGAAGATCATAATTGCACCACACGAAATTGACAATTATTCAACAAAATGGCTAAAAGAAGGATATCGAACCTATTCAAATTTTACATCTGATCAAACCCGAATTTTAATTCTAGACACAATGGGCATGCTGTCAAAATTGTATAGGATAGCCAGTTTGGTCTATATTGGTGGAGGATATGGCAAAGGGATTCATAATATTTTAGAAGCAGCCATTTATGAAATACCAATTTTGATCGGACCTAAGTATCTAAAATTTAATGAAGCCGTTGAACTTATACATGAAGGTGTAGTTTTTAATACGCTAGAAAAGGAGGTCGATTCTATGATTCTTGAACTCATTCACAATGATGATTTTTATCAAAAAATAAAACGTAAGCTAAACTTCTATATGTCAGAGCACACCAACGTTTCAGAAAAAATTCTAGTCTTTTTAAATGAATCTAAATTGCTGAAGAAATAGATTTAAAAAAGATATTTTTAGCAATTTCGATGGTAATTATTATATTAGCGAATTAAATCGGTTACTTTTAAGGCAAATATGAAACGTATAAAACTATTATTCCTCTTAATTTGTTCTCTTTTCATTACTAAAAATGTATTTTCTCAATTGATTTTGGGGCCAGATACACTTTGCGTTGGAAACGAATTACAACTTTCAACAACTGTTACAAATGCATCTTCGTACTATTGGGGATTTTGTTCAGCATATCTGAATAATATTCCTACAGGTAGCAGTATTGCCGCTGGTACAGGATTAAATTCACCTTCTTCTATTGCGATGGGAAAGGATGGTAATAATTATTTTGTATTTGTTGTGAATTCAAATTCACCTAGAAATGTGATTCGATATGATTTTGGAACCAATTTGTCGAATGTGCCAATAGCCAATAATTTAGGCGATTTTGCAGCAAGTATTCCTGTTAATTCTAAAGGTTTTGAACTTGTGAATACAGGAGGTAATTGGTATGGTTTTTTAGCAGGAGGAAGCACAGCTTCTAATTCAGATCTTGTTCGTTTTGATTTTGGGAATAGCCTTTCTAATGTACCCACCTTAGTTGATTTAGGTAATATTGGAGGTTTATTATTAAATCCTCAAGATTTATTCGTTTTTAATGAAGCTGGTAATTGGTACGCATTTACAAACAATGGCTTTACTGGTAATTTAATTCGTTTAGAATTTGGTCCATCAATTACGAGTGTTCCAACGCTTGTTAATTTAGGAAATCCAGGAAGCTTAGCCTTTCCAACAGGTATGTGGCCTGTGTTTGATGGCACTAATTGGCATTTATTTGTTATAAATAGATTGTCTCAAAGATTAAGTCGATTAGATTTTGGCACCTCATTATTGAACACAGTTGTTGATAATGATTTAGGCAATCCTGGAGGTTTATTAAATGGGCCACGTGATATTTCAATCATTAGAGACTGTGGTAATTATTACGGTTATATTACCAATGAAACTGGTAATTCGATGACAGGCTTAACTTTCAATGCAAGTATATCAGCAATACCTACAGCGTCTGATTTAGGTAATTTTGCTGGTTTTAGTGCGCCGCGTTATTTGACAAGATTTTTAAGAGATCGAGATAATGTTTTTTCTTGGACAAGTAATAATACAAGTAATTCAATTTCACGTTTGGAGTTTAATAGTTGTTCAGCATCATCTCCATCAACTTCATCTTTACAAACTCCTCCACCAGTAACATATTCGGCACCAGGTTTGTACAATGTGTATTTTGCAAGTGACGAAGGATTACCGACCATGCAAGTAGATTGCAAATTGATTTAAGTGCTTCCTAAGCCAATAATTGAAATCAACAATGATACATTAATTTGTCAAGGGGATACTATCTTATTAGTAGCAAACGGACCTGGTCTTTACAGTAATCTTTGGGATCCCGTATACAATGCGGTTGCTCCTTACGACACTACCTCCATTTTTGTATACCCTAAAGAAGACTATCGATATAATGTTCATCTTGAATTTACTGCTTCAGGTGGTTGCGCCTATGATACCTCGGTATTGGTTCGTGTTAGCAGAATTACTGCCGATGCTGGTCCCGACCGTTTCGTAGCCGATGGTGCATATACAGTGCTTGGCGGTCCTCGAAATTCAATGGGTACCGAGTTTTCTTATCTTTGGACACCAGCTACATTCCTAGACAATGTAATCTCACCAACTCCAACTTGTACACCAACAGATATTCAGTTTTATGTATTAAAGGTAACTAACGATACCACTGGTTGTGTAAGAACTGATACCGTGATTGTTAAAACAGAATGTACAGATATTCACTTGCCAAATGCATTTAATCCTTCAAGTGACATTGCTGGTAATAGAAATTTTGGTTTACTAAATGCAAATATTTCAAAATTAGAATTCTTCAAAATATTTAATCGTTGGGGACAATTAGTTTTTGAAACAACAGATCCGAATAAAAAATGGGACGGCACCTATAAAAATATTGAGTTACAACCCGATAATTATGTTTGGATTATTGACGGTTATTGTAATAATGGTAAGCGAATTAAAAAGCAAGGCACCGTATTATTGTCGAAATAAGTTTAGAAAGAAATTTCTACTGATTAGCGTTCCATTCTAATAAACATCCATCTCCATAGCTCAAAAAGCGATACTGATGATTGAGCGCATATTCATAAACATCCTTCCATTTGCCATTTACAAATGCATTGACTAGCATCAATAAAGTGCTTTTAGGTTGATGAAAATTAGTAACTAAATGAGTTGCAACCTGCATTTTATAAGTAGGCAATATCATGAGTTCTGTTTTAAAGATGATTTTCTCAAGATGATTACTTTTCAATAATTGAATTAAAAATTCAAAAACAATTTCTTTTGAAGAGATGATATCTGCTTCATAAGCTATAAACTGCGGTAGCACAAAATCTTTTATAGGAAGCGCTTTCAGTTTGAAACAAATTAGAGCATACCAGAATAAACTCTCAATGGTTCGTAAACTTGTTGTGCCAATAGCAATAATTTGTGGGTTGTTTGCAAGTTGCTCGATAAAGTTTATATCTGTTTCAATCCATTCTGCATGCATATGATGTTCATGCGCATACATTACATTTACTGGTTTAAAAGTGCCCGCTCCAACATGAAGTGTTGTATAGCTAGTTTGAATATTCTGTTTAACAAGATCATCCAAAATAGCTTTTGTAAAATGTAAACCAGCGGTTGGCGCAGCAACACTTCCTTCAACTTTTGCATACATGGTTTGGTATCTGTTTGCATCATCTATTTCTGCTTTTCGCAATAAATAGGGAGGAATGGGCATTTGACCAAGTGCTTCTAAAATATCGGCAAAAGTTTTATTAGTATCTGACCAACTAAATTCTATTTCAAAACCATTTTCATTTTGACCAATGAATTTAGCAGATACTATATTTTGACATTCCGGTTTGCTTATATCCCATTGCAGGATTGCATCTTTACGCCATTTTTTTAATCCGCCAATTAAACAAGTCCAATTACTTGAACCGCGATTTTGAAGTGCTTCATACGGTGTGCCTTGAATTGGCTCAAGACAAAATAATTCGATAACGCCAGCGGTTTCTTTGATATAAATAATACGGGCTGGAATTACCTTGCTATTATTAAAAACGGCCAGCGAATTTGGAGGAAGGAAGGATGCAATATTTTTGTAAGAGTCAGTTTTGCATTCGCCGTTTTTATAAATCAATAGTTTACTTGCATCTCTTTCGGGTAAGGGATGTTGCGCAATTTTTTCTTGGGGTAAGATATAATTGTAGTCTTCGGTAAGAACAATAGGTATGTTCATGAGTCAAAATAAATCTCTCAATTTGAATTACTCAAATAGAAATCATGATTGATAATGAATATTACTTATTTAATCGACTTAATAAATTCACTCACACTGTCAAGCATATGATTGATTTGAATTTCATTTAAACCATGATGACAAGCCATCAACATACCACCTCTCATTACCTTATCTGATTCGGCATATCCATTTGCACTCGCCTTGTGAACACAATTTTTAAATCCAGGTTGACGCATAATATTTCCAGTAAAGACAGTACGCGTTTGAATATTTCGTTTTTCTAAAAATATTTGTAGGTCACGTCTAATAAAAGGCGCAGTATCACGAATAGTAATGGCGAACGCTAACCAAGCAGTTCTTGAATTTGGTAATTGATTTGGTAAAATAAAATACTCTTCATATTGTTCAAAGAACTTACGAATTCGTGTATAATGTTCAGTTCTTAAATCAATATTGTTGCCTAATTTACTTAATTGCACCAGACCAAAGGCGGCACCCATTTCTGAAGGTTCAATATTATATCCTGGTTCTTCAAAAACGAATTTAGCATCGTATGGTATTCCATCAACTTCGACGTTAAAGCGATTTTCGATTTTCTCACTTTCAACAAATAATGATGATGAGCGTCCCCAACTGCGAAGTAATTTACCTCTATTTAAATGATCTTCATTATTTACGCATAACATGCCACCGTTACCTCCACAATTGATAATATGAGAGCCATAAAAACTTGTTGTGCTCATATCTGTAAATCGACCACTACTTGCGCCATCAATTTCAGCACCCAATGTATCTGCACTATCTTCTAAAACAAATAAATTATGTTTATCTGCAATTTCGCGTAATTGTCTCCAGTTAGGTAAATTCCCTATCAAATTAGGAATCACCATCGCTTTGGTTTTTGAGGTAATCATTTCCTCCACCTTATTGGCATCTAAATTATACGTGCCCTCTTCACAATCTACAAATGCAGGAACCCAATTTCTTTTAACTAATGGGGCCACAGTTGTTGAAAAGGTTAATGCTGGAGTGATAATTTCAGCGCCTTCTTCATAATTTAATAAATCGGCTGCCAAATAAAGTGCACTTGAGCCGGAGTTAACACCAATACCATATTTTTTGTTATAAAGTGCCGAAACTTTTTCTTCTAATTCTCGTACATGTTTACTCATTTGGGTTGTTGTACGAAGTACATTAACAACTGCAGCTATTTCTTCTTCACCATGTACTGTGGTTCCGTAAGGCACATAAGGATATTGGCTCATATTATTTTTTATTATCGGCAAATTTATTGTTTACAAATGAAAGAATAGTACTTTATATCCTAAGAAATTTATAATTATTAATAATACTGAATTTGTTGTTTAATTTTAAAATTGAATTTTTATAGTAATTCTGTAAATTCCTTAATACACAAACTCTGTACTATAAATTAATTCAGGTTTATGAATACCATCGTATTGAATAATGATTACATTTTGGAAAGGCTCAATAGTCAATGTCTTTGAAAAAACTTCAAGGTCAAAATCTATACTTAAAAAGATATATCGATATTTATGGTGATTGAGTTGAAGCTTTTCAATCATATTCCATTTGGTATTTTTATCAACTTCTTGAATGAGTTTGGTAGATGGTTTGATTTTGTGATATAAACAATAATCAAGGGTTATAAGTTGTTGTAAAATTAAATCGTTTGCGAAATGTAATTGCGCATACTCAAACAAAAAACTGAAAATTTGATCTAGCGTATGTTTATGAAAATCTGCTCTCTTACCAAAATAGTTGCCTAATCCATTTAGAAAATCAAAAATACTGTAATGTAATGTGATGTATTTTAATGAATGTAAAGCACGTTTTTTATTCCAATAAATTTCTAACGCATTTTCAAGGATTACAATTTCTTCTAATTGATTTTTGGATAAGTATTTACTTTCAATAATTTGATATGGTGGAAGAGGATCAAATAAAAAACCATGCTCCTGATATTTATCACGTACGGGAGTGCCTTTCAAAAATTTTAAAAAACCTAGTTGAAGTTCAGGTGCAAACAATTTAAATACTTCTTCAAAGCTATATTTAATATCATCATAATAATCTAATGCTAACCCAACAATTAAATCAAGATGCATTTCAACTTTATTCTCTAATTGCTTGATGATACTACTTGTCTTTTCGAAATTTTGTTTTCTACTAACTTCTAAATTTGCTTTTTGGTTGACAGTTTGAATGCCAATTTCAAAACGAAATAATCCTTCTGGTACATACGCTTGTATAAATTCAATAATATCGGGATGGACGATATCGGCCGTAATTTCAAATTGAAAAACATTTTCTGGTCGGTGATTGGCAAGAATAAATTTAAAAATATCAATGGTAAAATCTTTTTTGATATTAAATGTTCGATCTAAAAATTTAATCACTTTACCATGTTGCATCAAATACAATAATGTTGATTTGATTGCGGTATCAGGTAAATAGCGAACTTTATTATCGAGACTAGCCAAACAGAATTCGCATTTGTATGGACAACCTCTTGATGTTTCGATGTATAAAACTTTATTGGCTAAATCGTCCGGATTATCAAAAGCATAAGGCATGATGTCAGTAAAATTCAACAAATCAAAGGTGGTCGTTTTAGGATTATACATCACCTCATTATTTTCTTTACGAACTAAACTGCTAACACCATCAAGCTTTGGATATTGATGAATAAATTCGTTAAAAGGAATTTCGCCTTCACCAATGATTATATAATCAACTTGCGCTAAAGCAATTACTTCTTGCCATTCATAACTAACTTCTGGTCCACCTAATAATATTTTTGTATTGGGATTGATAGCTTTTATTTTTTCAGCTACCGACAATGTTTGTGTGATATTCCAAATATAACAACTAAACGCAACGACCTCAAACTGACTGCAATATGATGCTACTTCATCTTGAGGTTCTTTGATTGTGAATTCTTTCCATTCTAAACCTTCGTATTCTTTGTTGAGCGAATACAAAATTCTAACAGCCAAATTGCTGTGTATATATTTCGAATTTAAGGTGGTTAGTAAAACGCGCATAATGAAGAATTGGCAAATATAGGTTGATTGAAGTGAATGTTGTGACTATGTCTATTGCAAAGGTGTAATACTTGATTTTTACTTGATTTGTTTACACCTTCTTTTTCACTGGCATAAATTGTTTCGGCTTTAAATTTTTTTCTGCCAATGCAACAATCTCATCAATTCTTTTATTTCTTGTTTCTTGCGTTTTGGCAAGCACAAGCCATTGCAAGATATTTCGTTGATCAGATCGACTAAGATTTACAAAAAATGATTTGGCGGTTTTACTCTTATTAAATTTAAATTCAAGATCCTGCGGAATTATCAATGATTCAACTTCATCTAATATTGTCCATGATCCATTTTCTTTGGCATCTTCAATCACTTGGAAGCCTGCTTGGGTCATAAGTCCGGCCTTAATCAGTGCAACAATTTTTTCTTTATTCACTCTAGACCAAGTGCTATTCTTTTTTCGTTTACAAAAAAACTGCATGTATTGATCTTCATTCAAAGATTTTGCTTTACTGTCTATCCAACCAAAACATAGTGCCTCATCAACAGCCTCACTATATTTCACTGTCTCGATATTTGATTTCTTTTTATGATAAATAAGCCAAACCGATTGTTTTATTTCATGATTAGCCTCAAGCCATTCTCTCCATTCCTTTCTATTTCTGGCTATCAATGTTTCTACAACTTGCTCTTTATGTTCTATTTTTTTACTTGACTTCATGAATAGACTCTATTTAGTCATTACACTTTTCATCGGTTCCAATAAATTCGCTTCCGTTTTTTTTAATTCAATAATCGATAATTGTAAAACCATGACTTCATCAGGATTTGAATCATTCAAGGTTCTCAATTCATCAAATAATTCTTTATGCATATTTCGTATTTTTCGCAATAGAAAAAAAGTGACGGTATCATTTACATCATTGATATAAGTCATTTCTTTAGTAGGCGTAAGTATATGATGTTTTTCTTCCCAGCCAGCGCTTAATTCGTAAGGAAAATAAAGTGCTTCAATAGTAAAGGTTCTTATTTTTTCATCATCATGATAGGTGAAAAAATGTGTATCCGGAAACTGCAAGGTTGCATCTAAATGAGCATAATAGGCATTGTAAATACTCAGCCATGATTGATTTTCAAAATCGGCATCTCCAACCTTTAACCTGATATAATCGGCGATACTCATTTTTTCGTCATAAGGTTTGTCGCCATTTTCAATTAAAATTCTTACGAGTCCGCGTTCTTGTAAATAATCCTTTTTTAATAATTCATTGATAACAGGTTGTAAATGATCTAAATCAGGATTAGCTTGTTGCTCTAAAGTTTCAAGTTCTCTTTTATCAACTTGATCTTGTTTACTTACTTTCTCACGAATTTTTTTATTCACTAAAGCAATCAGGCCTGCTTCATCAATTTGTAATAATTGCGAACATCGTCTTACATAGTCTTGCTGTTTAGTAAATTCTTCAACCTTATTAATTTTAGATAAGGTTTCGGCAATATCATTAATGAGTTCCGATTTTTTTACACTATCATCATTGGCCTCTTTAAGTGACGCTTCTAGTTTAAACAGAATAATATCTTTTTTATTCTGTTTAACATACTCATTAAATTTTTCAATACCTACTTCTCGTACATAACTATCGGGGTCGTGATTATTGGGTAATAAAACAACCGTTACATTTAATCCTTGCTCAATCGCCATATCCAACCCGCGAAGCGCCGCTTTAATGCCTGCCGCATCGCCATCATATAATATGGTTAGGTTTTTTGTATAGCGCTTAATTAATTTTAATTGATCTTCGGTTAATGAGGTACCGCTGCTAGCCACCACATTTTCAATACCAGTTTGATGCAACGAAATCACATCTGTATAACCTTCAACCAAATAGCATTCATTTAAAGAGCTGATTGAATTCTTTGCAAAGTAAATACCATAAAGGGTTTTGCTTTTATGATAAATTTCGTTTTCAGGCGTGTTAATGTATTTAGGCGCCTTTTCATTGGTCTTTAAAATACGTGCGCCAAATCCAATCACTTTACCACTTTGATTATGAATTGGAAATACGACCCTGCCAGCATAAATACTTTGCAGCTTTTCATATCGGTCATAAACCAATCCCGCTTTGACTAATAATTCTTTCGAATATCCTTTTTCAATGGCCTCTTTGCTTAAGTGATCTCTATCTTCTAAACAATAGCCTAATTGAAATTTTTCAATCGTATCTTTTCTAAATCCACGCTCCTGAAAATACGATAGACCAATGGTTTCACCTTCGGGATGATGCAAAAGAAGATCATTAAAATATTGAGTGGCAAAGGTATTGATGATGCGTAAACTCTCTTCAATGAGTTGATTTTCCTTGGCTTCTTTTGAAATTTCAGTCTCTTCAACTTCAATATGATAACGTTTGGCTAACCATATAATGGCTTCAGGATAAGTGAGTTTTTCGTGTTCTTGAATAAATGTAATCACATTACCTGCCTTGCCACATCCAAAACATTTATAAATTCCTTTGGTAGGAGAAACGGTAAATGAAGGTGTTTTTTCATTATGAAACGGACAATTACCTAGATAGTTAGCACCTCTTTTTTTAAGTTTTATAAATGCCCCAACCACATCCAATAAATCGGCGGCATCATTTACTTTTTGTATGGTAGATTTTGAAATCACTTGGCGAAATTAATACGTAGAATCGTGATAAACTATTCTTATCATTTTTTTGGGGGTGATCGTCCATGTCATTATTCAACAAATGGGCGATGGCACCGTTCAACAGTCTCACTTAAATCAACAATGTCAATTCAAGTAATATGCACTAAAAAATATACATCAACCTTGTTGACCAAACATTATTAAATTGTTGATCGCGACCAGTAATTGGATTATAGGAATTTCTGATTGAAATTAACGAATAATGGTATCTCAAATTCCAAAATAAACCTTTCCAAATATGCGCATTCGCATTGACAACAAAACTCAAATCATATTTGCGAAAAGGATAAATTTTCGAGTCGTTTTCAAAAGTGGTGCCCGTTCCATCTTTGTATAATTCACTACTTCTAAATAAACGTGAATATGACAGGCCTGCACCAAAATGATTACTTCGCTTATCAAAATAATTAATAATGACAGGAATTTCGGCGTAGTTTAATTTGATTTTATAATCGAAAATAATAGTGTTTTGATCATTGCCTACTTTTGGAACTTGATTTTGTCCGGCACGACTCCCTTTCTGAGCGTATAAAAGTTCTAAACCTACTGCTAATCTATCCGCTAGTTTGGTATAAACTATTACGCCGGCATTCCATCCTGCTTTGTGAAAGCCTGCAAAATTATCTCCATCTACTTGCGAAAAATTTCCCCCAACACTTATACCACCGTAAAAGGTTCGTTCATCATCTTCATCTTTACTAAATTGTGCATACCCACAGTATGTGTATAAATTGCTTAGGAGAAAAAGTAGGAGGAACTTGTTTTGAAGTAATTTAGCCATCTGAATCAATTTATTTTTTCAAGAACGCAAAGATATGAGTATAAAGTATACACCTGCAACATTAAAAAAATTTGAAGAACTCTACGATGAAATAGGTTATAGCATTCGTTTTGAGAAGGGAAATTTTCATAGTGGATATTGTATCTTGCAAGATAGACGAATTGCTGTCATTAATAAGTTTTTACCTCTAGAAGGAAGAATTAATGCGCTCATTGATATTTTACCAGGTATTGAAGTCGATCAAGATAAATTAAATAAAGAAACGCTGCATTTTTATTTAACTGCAATGGCCATCCCAGTTGACCGTTAAAATTATACCGTTTTTCATTAAATTTCAACCAAATTCAATTCAATTTCAACCACTTACTCATTGATGTTTGGTAAATCATTGAATGCTTTTGATATTTGCTTTCAATAATTTAAACAATGAAATATTTACTAATTACTTCTCTTATTTGTTTGGCTAGTTTTAATGATGTTACTGCGCAGCGTTCTTATGTTCGCAAAGCTGTAAAAGATGATATAGAAAGGAAACAAGAAGCCAAACATCAAGATGAAAAAGCAAAAGGCGAAAAAGCTGTCGACGAACGATTAGATGCATGGGACGAAGCCGATAAAAAAGGAAGAGCTAAAATTCAACCCTTTCCTACCATGAGTATGACCATGGTAATGGAATATCCTGATAAACCAAAAAATAATGGCTCAATACAGTATTATTATAAAGATTTTGATTGCGCCTCGGTAATGAGTTTCGATAAAAACAAAGGGGGCATGGATCGAATGATCATGAATTTTAAAGAAGGAAAAAGTGTGATGTTAATGACCGATAAAAAGGGTAAAAAAACAGGCATGAAAATGGAATTGAAATCATTCGATTGGGTTGCAAAAGCTGCAGTAAAAAAGGATCAGGCTATGCTTGAAAAAGGTGAAGCCGAAATTAAAGCAACAGATGAGTATAAAACAATTGAAGGATATAAGTGCCGAAAATATATTTATGAAAATGATAAATACATTTCCGAAATATGGGTAACCAATGATGATAAACTCGACTATGTAAAAATGAATAATGCACTTTATAATGTATTCGCCAATTCTAAAGATCCAAACCAAAATGCTTATTATAAAGCAGGTATGAAAGGGCTCACCATTCAAACACATATGATGCCTAAAGATAAACGAATGCAAGAATGTATTATGACAATGAAAGATATTAAATTAGGATCTGTTCCTGCAGAAATGTTTAGCACAGCAGGTTATGAAATCACTGATATGCCTAGCATACGCAATATGTGGGATAGCTTTAAAGAAGAATATTAATACTTTGTAGTAACAGACAAAAAAAATACGACAATGATGTCGTATTTTTTTTCTAACTATCTTTTTATAGATTATGCTTTGCTCATTTCAGCAAAATTTTTATGAAAATGAGGAATGGTTTCAATTCCTTTATAAAAATTAGCAACATCATATTTTTCGTTTGGCGAGTGAATATTATCATTGTCTAATCCAAAGCCCATAAGTACGGTTTTAATACCCAGTATTCTTTCAAATAAAGCAATAATTGGAATGCTTCCACCACCTCGAGTTGGAATTGGATCTTT
>ENA-UOWO01002801-UOWO01002801.1-activated-sludge-metagenome-genome-assembly--contig:-NODE-2801-length-21115-cov-17.102042_pt1 | contig 21115 bp, 19 predicted proteins | sample MGYA00238148_ERZ761564 | MGnify/ENA primary metagenome ERZ761564 (study PRJEB28885, sample SAMN05720194) | activated sludge metagenome | isolation source: Anaerobic digester | place: USA... | reverse complement strand
CTCGCCACCGTCAAGCAGGTTCCGGCCGACGCCGAAATCATCAGCCACCAGCTGATGCTGCGGGCCGGCATGATCCGCAAGCTCGCTTCGGGCATTTACACCTGGTCGCCGCTCGGACTGCGCGTATTGCGCAAAGTCGAGGCGATCGTGCGCGAGGAGATGAACCGCGCCGGTGCGATCGAACTGCTGATGCCATCGATCCAGCCGCAGGAACTCTGGGAGGAAACCGGACGCTGGCAGAAATTCGGCGGCCAGTTGCTCAAGATCCGGGATCGCAAGGATGCCGGCTACTGTTATGGGCCGACCCATGAGGAAGTCATCACCGATTTCGCGCGCCAGGAGCTGAAGTCCTACAAGCAGCTGCCGGTCAATTTCTACCAGATCCAGACCAAGTTCCGCGACGAGATCCGGCCGCGCTTCGGCATCATGCGCGCGCGCGAATTTCTCATGAAGGATGCGTATTCGTTCCATGTCGACGCGGAGAGCATGGCGGTCGAATACCGCAACATGTATGACGCCTACTCGCGCATCTTCACGCGACTCGGCCTGCGCTTCCGCGCGGTGGATGCCGATCCCGGCGCGATCGGTGGCAGCACCTCGCATGAGTTCCAGGTGCTCGCGGACTCCGGGGAGGATGCCATCGTGTTCTCGACCGGATCGGACTATGCGGCGAACATAGAGAAAGCCGAAGCACTCGCACCCGATGGCGAACGCCCGGCCCCCGAAGCGGCGATGGCGAAGGTCGTCACGCCCTGGCAACGTACCTGCGAGGAAGTGGCCGGGTTGCTGAAGATTCCGCTTGATCGCACGGTCAAGACGGTCGCGTTGTGCGTGGATGATGAAAGCGACCCGCAATTCATCATCGCCCTGGTCCGCGGCGACCACATGGTCAACGAAGTGAAGTTGGCGCGAATCCCGGGGCTGGCCGGATATCGGCTGGCGGATGACGGCGAAATCCGCGCGATGTTCGGCACGGAGGCCGGCTTCCTCGGACCGGTCGGGCTGGAAAAGGAAGTAAGAACCCCCGGAAACACTCTCACCCAGGTCGATGCGTCGAACGGCATCACGCAGCCGGTCACTCGCCGCGTCCGCATCATCGCCGATCGCAGCGTCGCTGCGATGGCCGACATGGTCGTCGGCGCGAATGAAAAGGGTTTTCACCTGACCGGCGTGAACTGGGGCCGCGACATGCGCGAGCCGGATCTGGTCGCCGACATCCGCAACGCGGTCGAAGGCGATGCCTCGCCGGATGGCAAGGGCACGTTGTCGATCGCACGCGGCATCGAGGTCGGCCATGTCTTCCAGCTCGGCACCCGGTACGCCGAAGCGCTCGGCGCGACCGTGCTCGACGATCAGGGCAAGGCACGCATCATGTCGATGGGTTGCTACGGCATCGGCGTCAGCCGCATCGTCGCTGCCGCCATCGAGCAGAACCACGACGAGTCCGGCATCCGCTGGCCCGAAGCGATGGCGCCCTGGCAGGTCGTGATCTGCCCGATCAACATGGCCGCAAGCGAAGCCGTGCGCGACGAAGCCGAGCGGCTTCATGCGGAATTGGCCGCGCGCGGCATCGACGTGGCCCTCGACGATCGCGGCCTCCGGCCCGGACCGATGTTCGCCGACGCCGAACTGATCGGCATTCCGCACCGCATCGTCATTGGTGATCGTGGCCTCGCCGAAGGCACCTATGAATACCGGCGTCGCGACGAGCCCGAAAGCCGCTCGTTCAAGCGCGATGAACTGCTCGCCTTGTTCGACTGAACGCACGTCCGGTCAAGCGACCGGATACGGCTGCCATGCGTCGCCGCATCGCATGACTCGACCTGGAGGGTCCGCATGAACGACCCTCGCCTCGATCAGCTGCCACATGCCGAGCGTCGACGCCGCCTGCTCAGGCGCGAGCTCCGTTCGATCCTGCCACTGGCGCTGGCGGTGATCCTCGTCATCGCTGCCGTGATCCTCGTCGGCCATGAAGCAGAACGACACCTGCACGCGATCGAAGCATGGATCGCCGAGCTCGGGCCATGGGGACGCGTGGCCTTCGTCGGCCTGGTCGTGATCGGCACGTCCGTCATCATTCCCGAATCCTTGTTCGGCCTTGCCGCAGGCGCATTGTTCGGACTCGCCTGGGGAATCGGGCTCATGCTGGTCGGCAACCTGCTCGCTTCGGCGCTGCAGTACGCTCTGGCACGCCGTCTGTTGCGCGCACCGATCCAGCGTGCCCTCGAAACCCGACCGCTCATGCGTACGATCCAGGCGGCGGTGATCCGCGACGAGCTGCGCGTGCAACTGCTGCTGCGCCTGACCCCGCTCAATCCGGCCTTGATCAGTTATCTGCTTGGCGCAGCGGGCGTCCGCTTCGCCGGCTTCCTGCTCGCCAGCCTGGTCCTGGTCCTGCATTTCGTGATCGAGGTGTACCTTGGACACGCCAGCAACCAGTTGATCAGCACCGGATTCGGCAGCAATAACCACGACTGGCGACACGAGCTGCTGATCTACGGCGGTTGCGCGGTTGGATTGATCGCCCTCGTCGTCATCTCGAAGGCAGCGCATCGCGCCGTGCTGCGTGCGATCGCTGAAACGGCCACCGACGAGGTCATTGCGAATACCGACGTCACGTCCGCTCGTTCGACATCACCGCACGAAAGCGACGTGGTCTGACGATTGCGTCCGCCGATGCGCGGCGGATCGATCAGGCGCCGGCGCCGCAATCGATGCAACGCAGCGGTGGATGCGGTCCCATGCCGAGCGCTTCGTTGAGATGCCGCAAGGCCGTGCGCAGACCTTCCTCGATGACGGGGTGGTAGAACGGCAGTTCGAGCACCTCGCCGACCGTCTTGCGCAGCTGGATGACCCAGGCCAGCAAATGCGCAATGTGTTCGTTGTCCGGTCCGATCATCTCGGCGCCGAGCAGCAGTCCACTGCCCTTTTCAGCATAGATCCGCAACAGCCCCTGGTTGACCAGCATCACGCGCGAGCGACCCTGGTCCACGAACGAGACCTCGCCGATCGCGAAATCGATCCGATCAGCAACGAGCTGCGCGTAGCGCCGACCCGCGAAAGCGATCTGCGGATTGCTGAAGGCGATGCCGAGTGGCGTGCGCCGCGCATGCCGGAACACCTCGGGGAAGCGCGCCGCGTTGTGACCGGCAAGATGTCCCTCGTCCGCGGCTTCGTGCAGGATCGGTCGATCCGCGGCCGAATCGCCGGCAATGAAGATGTGCTTCTCACTGGTCTGCATCGTCAGTGGATCGAATACCGGCACGCCGCGCTGGTCGAGCTTGAGTCCCGTCCGCTCGAGCGCAAGCCGGTCGACATTCGAGGTGCGCCCCGTGGCCGCCAGCAACCATTCGAAGCGCTCGCTGCGCGCGGTACCCGCGTCGTCAACGAAATCGACGACAACCGCCTCGCCGTCGCGAGCGACGCGCACATCCCGTGCATCAAGACTGACCGGCATTTCCGCCGCAATCGTGCGCGCGGCGCAGGCACGCACTTCGGGATCGGACAATCCGGCGATTCCGCCACCCCGCCCGAACAGGCGCACCCGCACACCCAGCCGATGCAGGGCTTGACCGAGCTCGACACCGATCGCGCCAATGCCGAAAACGGCGACCGATCCAGGCAGGTCCTGCCAGTTGAAGACATCGTCGTTGACGATCAGTCGATCGCCGGCCGGCTTGAGTGACGACGGAATCGTCGGGCGCGATCCGCTCGCGATGACGATGCGCCCGGCCTTGATCCGGTCGACCTGCGACGCGCCCTCGACCGCAGTCAGGCGCAGCGTGTGCGCATCCTCGAAGGCCGCGTGGGCGCGCACGATATGCGCCTGATCGAAACCGTTCACGGCATCCTCGACAAAACCGACGAAGCGGTCGCGTTCGGCACGCACCCGGCGCATGACCGTGCTCCCGTCCACTGCGCCCTCGCCGACACCGATTCCGAATTCGGGCAGCACCTGCAACCGATGCCTTGCTTCGGCGGGAGCGATCAGGAGTTTCGACGGCATGCAGCCGACCCGCGCACAGGTCGTACCGAACGGCCCGCCTTCGATCAGGGCGATCCGATCGGTGAGCTTGCGGACCTGGCGATAGGCCACCATTCCGGCCGTACCCGCGCCGATGATCGCGACGTCAACACTGCGCAGGGTCATCGGAGCAACTCCTCGGCAACAGCGAAAAGGGAGCGCAAGCATAGCGTGCGGCACGATTTGCACGGTTCTCCGTCCATGTCATGCGGAACCGGGCAGGCCTCGGATGCTTGCACGCCGCCCGCGCAGGCACCGCGCGGGCCCTTGGACAGGAAAGAACCTCCCCCCTTCGCTGGCGCGACGCCCAGCTTGATGCTGCAGCGCAGCACGCAACCCCGTATGATGGCGCCCCGAAATCCCTGCCCGCGCCTTCAGGCGCGGCAATCATCCGAGGAGCTCCGCATGGCTTTGCAACTCGTCTCCACCGGCAAGGATGTGCCGAACGAAATCAACGTCATCATCGAGATTCCGAAGGATGCGGAACCGGTCAAGTACGAGGTCGACAAGGCCACCGGGGCGATTTTCGTCGACCGCGTGCTGTCGACGCCGATGCGCTACCCATGCAACTACGGCTACATCCCGCAGACGCTCGGCGGCGATGGAGATCCTCTCGACGTGCTCGTGATCCTGCCACTGCCACTGGTTCCCGGCTCGGCGATCCGCTGCCGCCCAGTCGGCGTGCTGCGCATGAGCGATGAGGCCGGCGCCGACGAGAAGCTCGTTGCCGTGCCGATCGCGAAGGTGTTCGAAGGCTACTCCCACATCAACGACATCGACCAGGTATCCAGACACTGGCTCGAACGCATCGGCCATTTCTTCGAGCACTACAAGGATCTCGAAAAAGGCAAATGGGTCAAGCTCGAAGGCTGGGGCAATGCGGATGCCGCCAAGCAGGAGATCCTCGCCGGCGTCGAACGCCATCGGGCGGGCAACGCCTGAATCGGGATTCCCCCGCGACCCGGCGCACCAGTGCCGGGTCGAAACCTGCAAGACCAGGCCTCAGGCCAGCAAGTCGGCGTATTCCGGATGCTTCTTGAAGAAGCCTTCGGCATAGGAGCAGGCCGGGACGATCTTCCAGCCCTGCTTCTTCGCCGTGTCCAGCGCGAAGCGGGTCAGGTCACCGGCGATACCACGACCAGCGAGGCTGGTCGGCACGCCGGTATGGGTGATCGTCATCGTGTTTCCGGAAAGACGATACTCGAGCACGCCCTCGTATCCTTCGACGAGGGCGACGAAGCGCTGACGGTCGGGCTGGTGATCGATGGCGATGGTCATCGGCAGTTCCTCAAGGTCATCCGGAGCGGATCCATCGAGGGTTTCCGTTTTGTCTGTCCGGGTCAAGCGCCGTATCCGGCTTGCTTCAATGACGCTTGCAGTCCGTTCATTTTATGAGGGCAAGGATCGGCGGATTTTTCCGCTGCAATCAGTCCTGCTCGAAGCGCCGGATTTCGTCGAGGATGGATTGCGCCTTGCGCAGGCTGCTGCCGGTCATGCTGTCGTCCATGGCCTCGCGCAGCCGTGTCCGTCCGCTGCGCTGCGCCCATCGATGGAAAGCCCAGGTGGCGAACGCGCCGGCGACTCCAACGGCAATGCACCAGCCGATCGCCGCACCCATGTTGGCGTAGAAATCAACCCCGGCCAGCCAGGCGAAAACTGCGGCCGCGAAAGGAATCCAGAACAGCCACCACGACAAACCGACGATCATGCCGCTGCGGATGTAGAACACGCGCAGCCGGGCGAGCTGCTTCTGGATCGTCACTACCGGTGCCGCGTAGTCGAGTCGCTGGATCATGCCAAGCGTGATGCCGGCGAGCATGATCGCAAGCACGCCATAGACATGCACGATGATTCCGCTGACGAACAGGCCGATGTTCTCGCGCTGGCTGCTCCACACCGAAACCCCGAGCAGGATCATCAGCACGCCGAAGATGATCTGCGCGACCTGCCCCCAGAACAGTGGGCGCAATCCAGTGCGCGCCTTGTCGGCTCGGGAATCACGGAAAAGTTGCAGATTCAAGGCATGCTGCTGTTCGAGGCGGCGATCGAGGGTCTGCCAGGCCGCTTTCATGTCGTCGAGTTCCATAGTCGTGTCCATGTCTGATCAGCCGTTGAAGGAAGTGTCGTTGCGGATGCGTTGCCTGAGACGCGAAATGCGCGTCGCCACGTTGGTTTCGCTCAAGCCGAGGATCTCGGCGATCTCGCGATAGCTGCGCTCTTCGAGGATGAGCAGCAGCAGGGCACGACTAAGTGGATCAAGCCGACCCATGAAAGCCTCAAGTGCACGCACGCGATGATCCGGCTCGGCGATCGCGCCGACAATCGCCGCTGCGTGCGCGGATTCGTCGAGTGGCAAGGTGTGCGTGTCGCGGCGCTCGGCATCGCGCAGATGCGAGATCGCGACATTCAGCGCAATGCGATACATCCAGGTCGAGAACGAGCGGGATTCGTCATAGCCCGGGAACGCCCGCCAGAGCTGTGCGCTGATTTCCTGGGCCAGATCGGCCCGATCATCGACCAGTCGTGCATAACTGTTGGCAACCTTGAAGACGATCTTGCGATGCCGTTCCAGCAACTCGCTGAAATGCGCGCGTCGCGATCCATCCACCGTGAATGCCATGGTCCGTGCCATCCCCTTGCCTGCCTGATTGTGCCCGTGTGCCTGCATGATTCGCAGCACGACGGGAAAAATCACATCGGCAAGTGTTGGCCCGGATATCGCTGGAGGCGGCTTCAGCCGCGTCTGAGCAATTCGCGCAGTTCGATCAGGGCCGCGTTGGCGCGCGAGACGTAGTTGGCCAGCACCAGCGAGTGATTGGCGAAGAAGCCGAATGGCGAGCCATTCAGCACCATCGGGCTGCCCAGCGGCTTCTGCGCTTCCTCGATTTCACGGATCACCTGATCGAGACTGATCATCGCGTTCTTGTCGCGCAGGACCGCGCCGAAATCCACGCGGATCGCCTCAAGCTGCTCGCGCAGCGCCCAGGTGTACCCGCGCGCCACGTAGAACTTGTCGTCGAGCTCGGTCCACGGCGTCTGTTGCGTGCCGGCGGCGACGGGTTTTCCCTGCCTTGCAGACGGATCATCGGCAACTTCGGGACCGATACGCACCTGCCCGACGCTGGCCGAGAGCTCCTGCGAATACGATCCGAGCCGGGTCGATACCACCGACAGGAAATCGACAAGGTTGTCGGCGCGCGCATGGAAATACGCATCGTTGTTGTCGTTGTCGGCCAATCGCGTGGCGTACTTGTCGACGTATTCCATCGCCGCTCGATACTGCCCTTCGGAACTCGGGAACAGCCAGCGGTCATTGGGCGAGCTCATCAGCGGCTCGGCCTCCTGCAGGTCCTTGTCTTCAGTCGACTGGCTCTGCGACCGGCTGAAATCGTTGCGCAAGGCACGCGACAGGTCACGCGATGCGGTAACCACGCCAAATTCCCAGTTCGGCATGTTGTCCATCAGCAGACCCGGCGGAAACTTGTCGTTGCTGAGGTAGCCGCCACGCTTGTCCAGCATGACCTCGACGCTGCGGATCAATGCGCTGGTCGTGGCCGAGCCGATCACGACCGGCTGCTTTTTCGCCGCTGCCCGCTCCTGCGTCGCCTTGACCGGATCGAAATAGGCCGGTTCGGTATCCCCCCACCACATCAGCGCGAGAATGACCACGGCATAGACCAGAACAAGGGCGATTCCGCCACGAAGCATCCATGGCAAGCGACTGGCGGTGGGCGTGGGCGAGTCCATGGGAGCCTCCTGGTTGCGCTGCTCCTCAGCGAGGAAACAGCCGTTCCGAACACGTTCGATGCCGATCATCTTCGCACGAGCGCGATGAACCGCGCAGCCGGCAAGCGTTCGGACTCGGCGCAAGGCCAGCCGACGTTACGGCTTGCCTTGCGCAGCATCGTTGGGTGGCACTCATATCCGGGAGCGCCCGCAACCATGGCCCGTCCTCGAACGCTCGCACATCACGCAAGGCTCATTCGCCCGCCCCGATCCGTTCACGACTCCGGCAAGCGGTACTCGAAAGCATACGAATGCTTGCCGCCGGCAATCGTGATGCGAGCGCTGCCTTCGAGCCCTTTCAATTCCCCGGTACCCGATTCAGGCACCACGGTGATCGACCAGTCGCGTGGCACGCCACCGACCATCACGGCGCTGTGCAGGAGCACGAAACTGCCCTTGCGGCCATCCAGCGAACCACTGACCTTCTCGATCGCGACATAGGCGCCGGCCGTGCTGCCGTCACCGGACGCCAGCATCTCGCCCTGACCAATGGCATCGAGTGTGCCGTGATAGCGCTTGTTCAGCGCGAGTCGTGCGAATCCGCCGGCCTCGGCATCGGCATTGTCGGCTTTCTGCGGAGTAACCTTGACCTCGAACTCACCACTGGCATGCATGGCCGGAATCTCCTTTGGACTGGGGGGCGGAATGGCGAAACAGGTGGCTGTGGCGGCGATCGCCGCGATGACTGGCACGATCACGGTTCGTGTTTTCACGATTACCTCCCGGGGCGAAAACCAACGATGCTGGAAAGGCGCTGCAAACGCGCCGAATCCTCCACCGTGTGCCCGTGGAGGTCGATTGCATGATGCACGCATTGCTCGACTACGCGCGACCACCCGGCCGGACTGCCTGGCAAACCCAGGATTCCGGAGTCGTGTCAGCCGTCACGCAACTGGCAACGAACCGGGATTTCGCACACGTCGCGTAGGATATTTCCTACATGCCGACGCGATGAAACCCCAACGACAGCCGAACGACGTTGCCTGATGCTGTCCGCCTTGCCCACAACGGGCATCGGCTCATCCCACGAAACTTCGAAGCGGAAGCGGTCCGCTCCTCCAGGAAAGACATGATGCGCAAAGAAGCCCGCGACACACTCGCCGCGATCAAGACCCTGACCCGCGTTGAAGCATGGATCCGCTGCGCCAAGGCCGAGCTGGCCAGCACGCCGCAGGACGAACTGCTCGCCGAGTTCATCCGCGTCAATGAGCGCCTGCTGCAGGAAGAACGCGAGAAACTGCTCGCCGCGTGACCTCACCTCCCTGCGCGAGTCGTTTCGGCGGACAATCGGTGCACCACGTCGACCCGTCGTCGGCCTGTCTATCCGGGATTCCGATGTCCGACCAGAACCTGTTTGCCGAGCAATTCCGCTTGCTCCATGTCCGCGGAAAGCCGCTCGTGCTGTTCAATGCCTGGGACGCCGGTTCCGCACGAGCGGTCGCGGCAGGTGGCGCCAAGGCGATCGCCCTGGGCAGCTGGTCGGTCGCTGCAGCGCATGGATATGAAGATGGCGAACGGGTCCCCTTCGACTTCGTCATCGACAACCTGAAGCGGATCGTTGGTTCGGTCGAGCTGCCGGTTTCGATCGACCTTGAGAGCGGCTACGGCGAAACGCCCGCCGATGTCGGGCGAAGCGTTGCGCGCGTCATCGAAGCCGGCGCCATCGGCTGCAATCTCGAAGACAGCTTCCCGCAGGATGGTTCGCTGCGCGAGCCTGCGGACGGTGCCAGGCGCATCGCGCGAGCCCGCGTGGCGGCCGAGTCTGCGGGCATCCCGTTCTTCATCAATGCACGTACCGACGATTTCATGCAGACACCGCGCGCGAACCATGACCTCGCGCTGTTGCGCGCTTCGCTCGAACGCGGGCGCGCCTATGCCGATGCTGGCGCCGATGGCCTGTTCATACCGGGTCTCGTCGATCCGGGCCTGATCGAGCGTGCCGCGAAGGAATCGCCGCTGCCCCTCAACATCATGAAGTCGGCGCCGGCACCCACATTCGAGCAGCTCGCGGCGCTTGGCGTGGCGCGAATCAGTCATGGTCCCGGCCCCTACCGTACCGCGATGAGCAACCTGACCGAAGCTTGTCGCGCGATCTACGCCGCATGATCCGACAGAGCCGGCAAGACCGGCGTCGCGCCGTTCTCGCGATAGACTAGGGCCCAACAGGAAACGTTGCGGGCCATCCATGCTCAACCTTCCCGACCAACCTCTGCTCGACAAGGTCACCCTGATCGGCGGCTGCGCGCGCCTTGGCATCGATTTCGATGTCGAACGAGCGCTCGCTGATATCGCGGCGCTGCCGGATGGCTCGTGGGGCCACCGTGGCGGGCGTGTCGGTGTGCACAATCCGGCCCAGGCGATCTTCCTGCGCGGCCACGCGCCGGCCGAAGGCGAACTGCCGATCGCCGAGCGCGAGGCGATCGCGCACGTACCCTATCTGCGCGAACTGATCGAGCAGCTGGTCCCGGCCCAGCCGATGCGTTGCCTGCTAGCCATGCTGCCGGCGGGGGCGGTGATCGCTCCGCATATCGATCGCGCCGACTATTTCAGCAAGACGATCCGGCTGCATTTCCCGATCACGACCAATGACGACGTCTGGATGTATTGCGCGGGACTCAACTACCACATGCGTCCGGGCGAAATCTGGGCGCTCAACAACAGCGCCGAACATGGCGTGGTCAATGCGCATGCAGGCCAGTCGCGCATCCACATGATTTGCGACTTCCTTTGCAGTCCGGCATTGGTGGGCCTGCTGGCCAAGGCCGATCGCGGCCTTGGACGAAGCGATCGCGCGATCGAGGCGCTGCTGAGTGCCGGTGCGGCCCAAGCCCGCCGCGCATGATCGCCACGCGCAAGTTCGTCTATGTCCATCTGCACAAATCGGGCGGCACCTTCGTCAACGAATGCCTGATGCGCTTCTTTCCCGAGGCGCGGATGCTCGGCTACCACCTGCCAAGCCGGGCGATTCCGGCGGAACTGGCTGACCTGCCCGTGCTCGGCTTCGTGCGCAGTCCGTGGAGCTACTACGCATCCTGGTACGCGTTCCAGTCGCGGATGGCGCAACCCAATGTCCTGTTTCGGGCGGCGAGTGAAAACCGTTCGCTCGATTTTCGCGGCACCTTGCGCAACCTGCTCGATCTCGGCAGCGGCAGCGGAAAGCTCGATGCCTTGATCGGCCTGTTGCCAAACGCCTACGCCAATCAGGGCCTGAATCTGCCCGGCTTTGCGCTCGCGCCGATCCGCGACTCGGGCATGGGCTTCTACAGCTATCTCCACGACTACATGTACGGCGACGCAATGCATCGGGCGACGATCGGTCGTGTCGAAAACCTGCGCGCCGATCTGCTCGATTTCCTGCAGGGCATCGACGGCGCCATGGCGCCCGCGCTACGCGATTTCATCGAACAGGCAGCGCCGCGCAATGCGTCGAAACGCGATTCGATCGACGAATATTACGATGAAGAACTGGTCGCGCTCGTAGCCGAACGCGACCAGTCGCTCATCCAGAAGTACGGTTACCGCTTCGACGGCTGAGCGTTCGTTGCGCTCAACGCGCGGACTTCCTTCCGTTGTTGTCGGCCTTCGCGGGCGCCGAGCGGCGTTTGGCCGGCTTCGCGGGCTCGCCTTTCTTGCCAAGCTGCTCGAGCAGGGTGCTCATGTCCTCGGCGTGCTCTTCCTCGACTGCGAGGATTCCTTCCATGATGCGGCGCGTGGTCGAGTCGGCCGTGCCGAGATAGGCGACGATCTCGCGATAACTGTCGATCGCGATGCGCTCGGCCACGAGGTTTTCCTTGATCATGTCGACGAGATCATCGCCCTCCACATAGTCGGAATGGCTGCGCGTCAGCATTCCTTCCGGCGAGAAATTCGGCGCGCCGCCAAGCTGGGTGATGCGCTCCGCGATCTGGTCGGCATGCCCCTGCTCCTCGTTGGCATGTTCGAGGAATTCGGCCGCCACACTCTGCGCATTGATGCCCGATGCCATGTAGTGGTGATACTTGTAGCGGAGTACGCAGACGATTTCCGTCGCGAGCGCCTCGTTGAGTATCTTGATCACGGTGTCGCGGTCGGCCTTGTAGCCGTCGGTGACGGCGCCACGCTCGATATGCTCACGCGCACGCTTGCGAATGTTCGCGATGTCTGAGACGAAGGGTCTAGCTGCAGCCATGAGTCAGCTCCTTGAGTCGGTGACGATTCGGATGCCGCAGCGTTCCGGGATCACCCGGACGTGATTTCGGCAGACCTTGAACGCCCCCATTGTGCCGACCGACTTGTAGCGCCGGCTGAACGATGGGCTAGCGATCGCGCAAGAAGGACTCCGCGCGCATGCGTGTCGCCTCGATCAGGGGCATCACTGCCTCGATCTCGCGTTCATGGCGCCGCCATTTCTCGGGCGCAGGGGCCGACATGGTGTAGCGCGAATGCGGCAGATGGGCTTCGAGTTCAAGATCCCAGGCCAGATCGAGTTCGTTGCAGAGTCGGCGGACCTGGGCTTGCGGATCGGCGAGGAAGCGGTCGTAGCGGATCCGATGAACGCGCTCGCCGGTGACCGCCGCCAGATCGTCGAGCAGGATGCGCGTCGTCGCCTCCCATTGGCGCGCGACGATTTCGGGCAACGGGCGACCGCTCCATTCGCGCCACCCCGGCACCAGCACCAGCGACCAGGCCGGACCTTGCCAGCCCGGCAATCGCGGATAGGTTCGAAAGTTGCCCGAGGTCCAGGCCTCGATCATGCTCGACAGCACCTCACGCGGATCGCGATACAGGTAGACGAAATGCGCATCGGGAAACACCTTGCGCAGGAACGGGATCCGCAACGCGTTCTTCGGTGTTTTCTCGAGCAGTCGAATCGGCCCGGTCGGCGGACGCCCACCATCGCGATCGCGCAAGCCAGCCTCGAATCGTTCGCGCAGCCGTTCGATCAACTCGGGCGTCGCCGCATCGGCATCGAGTCGGTTCGAATCGAAGTTGCGCGCTGCCGGATGCAGTTCGTCCAGACCTTCGATCTGGACGTGGCTCTCGCCACCCACCGTGTGCAGACCCGGCGCCCGCATCAGCGTCTCGAAGAGCAGGGTCGAACCCGAACGTGGTGAAGACAGGATGATGACCGGGCGATCGAATCGCCGCCCGGCCGGATCGACCGGCGTGCGGTCCGGATTCGACTCGACACGCGGTTGCGTCGCGGCCGTGACGGTCCTGCTTTCGCCACCGGGTGATTCGGCGAAAGCATCGGGATCGTAGTCACCCTTGACCTCGAGTCCGCGCGCAGGATCATCGCTCAGCGCCGCCTGCACGATCATCGCGCGGAACGCACCAAGGAAGCGCATGCCGTTTCTGAGCAGCAGGGTTTCCGCCAATCGCTGCATTTCCGCCGAGAACGGTTCGAGCGCGGCACGATAATCCGACCAGCCTTTCTCGCTCGGACCATAGCGCGCCCACAGTCCGAGCCAGGTTGCATTGAAGCGCGCGCACACCTGCTGGATCGTGGCCATCTGTGGCGTCGGTATCGATTCGCCGAGCAGGAAATTGAGATGCTCGCGCAATTCCCAGGGTGTCATCACGCTTCCGAGATTCTCGGATTCGTAGACGAGTTCAGGAACGCGTTCCGGATCGGGACCGATCCGGCGCGGTTGCCAGTTGGGTACCGGTCGTCCCGGCACGCGCCCGCCGCTGGCGTGTTCCCAGAAACGTTCGCTGCCGACCGTATCGGCAACCAGGTGGATGCGTTGCGCCGGGTTGGCATTGATCACCCGGTGCAGGCGCCAGGTGTCGAAGATCCAGCACTCGCCTTCGGCCATGTTCACTTCGGCGTCACCGCACTGGAAACGAACCGTAGGCTGGGTTTGTATCGGCACGTGCACGCGCACGCGGTCACGCCAGTAGTAGGCCAGGTCGGCATGCATGGGCACTTCGGCATGACCGGAGAGACGCATGAGCCGGCTGCGCCCCCAAACCGCGCCGATACTGGCAAGGATCTGGCGCAGATACGGACACGCATCGAGATGTGCGGTCGGACGCATCGGCCCAGAGATCGAATCGCTGGACGGATCCCCATTGACCGCGATCAAGGGCAAGGCCGAATTGCCCGCAAAGCCCTGCGGATGCGGACGCCATGCGCTCTCGCCGAGCCGATCGACTTCGGCGAGAAGTCGCGGCGCATCGAACACGAGGGGCAGTTGCACAAACGGAACCTGCAATTTCATCGGGGCAGTATCGCATCTTTGCCGATCGCCTTCGCCGGCAAGATTGACGCACCGGCGCTTGCGCATGGGACCCGCACCCGCTATCCGGACTGCCTATACTCTGCGCTCCCGTCGCCCGAGATTCATGCCATGCGCCCTGCCTTGCTGTTCTGTCTCGCAGTCGTCTTGTCCGGCCAGGCCCGGGCGGCATCGGAACTTTCAGCCGCCGTGAAGAACGACTACGACCATCGCCTTGCCGCCATGTTCGACTGGTTCCATCGACACCCCGAATTGTCCTACTTGGAAACGGCGACCGCGGCGCGCATGGCCAGGGAATTGCGCAGGGTTCCGGGCATGACGGTTACCGAGAAAGTCGGCGGTACCGGCGTGGTCGGCGTGTTGCGCAACGGCGAAGGCCCGACCGTGCTGATTCGCGCCGACATGGATGGCCTGCCGATCAAGGAAGCCAGCGGCCTGGCCAATGCATCGACCGCGGTGCAGGTCGGCATCGACGGCGTCGAATCGCCCGTCATGCATGCCTGCGGCCACGACACGCACATCACCGCCCTGCTTGGAACGGCGACACGCATGGCGTCGCTGAAAAAAGACTGGCACGGCACCCTGGTGTTTGTCGTGCAGCCTGCGGAGGAACGCATCGCCGGCGCGCGCAAGATGCTTGAGGACGGCCTGTATACGCGCTTCCCGAAACCCGACTACGCGCTCGCCTTCCACGTCGATGCCGACAGCCCGACCGGCGCCCTCATTGCCGATCCGGGCATCGTTGGTTCGTCTTCCGACACCATCGACATCATCGTGCATGGCGTTGGCGCACACGGCGCCAGCCCGCAACAGGGCAAGGACCCGATCGTCATGGGCGCTGAAATCGTGCTCGCCTTGCAGACCCTGGTCAGCCGCGAGATATCACCGCTGTCGCCGGGTGTCGTGACGGTAGGCGCGTTCCATTCCGGCTCCAAGCACAACATCATTTCCGACCGCGCCGTGCTGCAACTGACGGTACGTTCGGATGATGAAGCGGTGCGCAAGGTGCTGCTCGATGGCATCAAGCGCATTGCGGAAAACGTCGGCCGCATGAACGGCATGCCGGAAGACCGCTTGCCGGAAGTGAACCTGGCCGTCGAGTCGACTCCGGTCACTCTCAACGATCCGGCATTGACCGCCCGAATGCGCGCCGTGTTCGTTCGCACCTTCGGCGACGAAACCCTGAAGTCTCAGCCACGCACCGGCATGGGTGCCGAAGACTTCGCCTACTTCGTGCAGCCGGAGCTCGGCGTAGCGGGGTTCTACTTCAATGTCGGCGGCACGCCGCAAGCCGCTTTCGACGCCGCCAGGGCTGGCGGACCTGCCGTCGCCGGACACCATTCGGCGCGGTTCAAGATCGACCCCGAGCCCTCGATACGACTCGGCATCGAAGCCATGACCGTCGCCGCACTGGATCTGTTGAAGCCTGCCAGCGCCGACTGATCGATTCCTCGGCAAGTCGACATGCTTCGCCCGGTTTCGCAGGCACCGGATTCACGTATCGACGACGACGCCAGTGCGCGCAAGATCCACGACAGGCCGACAGGCCAGTCGACAATCGAAGCCCGGATCGACACATCCGGACTTCGTTGCTGGCAATCCTGATCGACACGATCACGAAGCGCCGGAAAAACATTCCGGCCCGAGTGGGTCATCGAGCCCGCTCGGCGGGTCAAACGCAGTGATGCCACGACCAACGCGTGCGACACGCCGCCGCGCTCGGCGGGCGCGCAAGGTTCAGGCAGTCATGTCCTTGACCGTTGTACTCGAGCCATTGGTCTTGACACTGTTGATGCCGGTTTCGCGCGAGGCTTCCGAGGCATACATCTGACTGGAACCGATCACCTGGTGATTGGCAGCCTTCAGATTGAAAAACAACTTGTCGTTGGAAGCGGTCTTGCGCTCGTAGTTCGCGTCACTGGAACTGTTGGCCTGCACCGAGCGGATGCCCCCTTCGGCTGCAGCCCGCTTTGAATACATCTGACTGGTCAATATGATTTCGGCATTTCCCGCCTTCAGCACGAAACGGTACTGATCGTCACTGCTCTTGCTCAACTCGAACCAACCTGCCACGGCTGTACTCCTCATATCGTCTGGAAAAGCCACGTCTCCGCGGTCGTGCGCGACATCGCGTCGAAGCCATTCCAATTCTTATCCTGCGACTTTGCAACAGGAAGGCCATCGGCCCGAGTCTTGACCATTGTTCACCAGTACCAGCACCGCGACGAACCCGTTCGCGAGCAGCGCGATCCCGTGCGCCTGCAAAAGCGCAGAGCGCCTGCAAGGCGCAGACTACCGTGTCGGCACGCCATCGCCCGACGTTCGCTCAAGCGTGCCCCCTGTCCGTTCCGGGGCTGCCCGTTTCGCTCGAACGGGCGATTTCAGTCGAAGCGATACACCTCGCCGCCCTGCTCGCGGAACTCCTTGGCCTTTTCGGCCATGCCGGCCGTCAGGGCGGCCTCCTCGTCGGTGCCGAGTTTCGCGGCGTAATCGCGCACGTCCTGGGTGATCTTCATCGAACAGAACTTGGGCCCGCACATCGAACAGAAATGCGCGGTCTTGTGGGCTTCCTTGGGCAGGGTTTCGTCGTGGAATTCCTTGGCCTTCTCCGGATCGAGGCCGAGGTTGAACTGGTCGGCCCAGCGGAATTCGAAGCGTGCTTTCGACAGTGCGTTGTCGCGCGCCTGCGCGGCCGGATGGCCCTTGGCCAGGTCGGCGGCATGCGCGGCGATCTTGTAGGTGACGATGCCGTCGCGCACGTCCTGCTTGTTCGGCAATCCCAGGTGTTCCTTCGGCGTCACGTAGCAGAGCATCGCGGTGCCGTACCAGCCGATCATCGCCGCGCCGATCGCGCTGGTGATGTGGTCGTAGCCGGGCGCGATGTCGGTGGTCAATGGACCCAGTGTGTAGAACGGCGCCTCGCCGCATTTCTCCAGTTGCCGCTCCATGTTTTCCTTGATCAGGTGCATCGGCACGTGGCCGGGACCTTCGATCATGGTCTGCACGTCGTGCTTCCACGCGATCTGGGTGAGTTCGCCGAGTGTGTCGAGTTCGGCGAACTGGGCGGCGTCGTTGGCGTCGGCGATGCTGCCCGGGCGCAAGCCATCGCCCAGCGAGAAGCTGACGTCATAGGCTTTCATGATTTCGCAGATGTCCTCGAATCGCTCGTAGAGGAAGCTCTCCTTGTGGTGGGCGAGGCACCACTTGGCCATGATCGAGCCGCCACGCGAGACGATGCCGGTGACGCGCTTGGCGGTCAGATGGATGAATGGCAGGCGCACGCCGGCATGGATCGTGAAATAGTCGACGCCCTGCTCGGCCTGTTCGATCAGGGTGTCCCTGTACAGTTCCCAGGTCAGGTCCTCGGCCACGCCGCCAACTTTTTCGAGCGCCTGGTAGATCGGCACCGTGCCGATCGGCACCGGCGAATTGCGGATGATCCACTCGCGCGTCTCGTGGATGTGCTTGCCGGTCGAGAGGTCCATCACGGTGTCGCCGCCCCAGCGGATCGACCAGACCATCTTCTCGACTTCCTCGGCGATCGAACTCGATACGGCCGAGTTGCCGATGTTCGCGTTGATCTTCACGAGGAAGTTGCGGCCGATGATCATCGGCTCGGATTCGGGATGGTTGATGTTGTTCGGAATGATCGCGCGGCCCCGGGCGACTTCATCGCGCACGAATTCCGGCGTGATCCGCTTCGGCAGCGAAGCGCCGAACGACTCGCCGGGATGCTGGACGAGCAGATGCTGCTCGCGGATGCGTTCGAGATTCTGGTTTTCGCGGATCGCGATGTATTCCATCTCGGGTGTGATGATGCCCTGACGCGCATAGTGCATCTGGGTGATGTTCTGACCCGCCTTGGCGCGCCGCGGTTTGGGCACGTTCGGAAAGCGCACGTGATCGAGCTGATGCGCGCCGGCGTGCTTGCGCGTGAACGGCGAGGTGAAATCGGCCAACGCCTCGCTGTCGCCGCGCGCCTCGATCCAGGCCGCACGCAGGGCCGGCAGGCCGGCTGCGAGATCGACGCGATAATCCGGATCGGTGTATGGACCCGAGGTGTCGTAGATCGCGAACGGAGCATTCTTCTCGACACCGAACGTGCTCGGGGTGTCTTCGAGGACGACTTCACGCATCGGCACGCGGATGTCCGCGCGGGCACCCTCGACATGGATCTTGCGCGAACCGGGAATCGGACGGACCACCGACTCGGACAGTTCAGCCGCTTCGCGCAGCAACGGATTCGGTAAGGCGTTCATGCGTTCATATCCTGCTTTCCGTGGATTCAACCTTGCCATGGACCATGGACAAGGGCTGGCGACCGGAATAGCGGGCGTCGACGACGAAGCGCTCGGACGTCGGACGAAGCTCCCTACACCGGTGCGAACCGGATCAGGTTCCAAGGGACTCTCTCAGCCGACCTGCGCCGGCACCCCCGCTTCCAGGAACGCATTCAAGCATGTCGGCGGCATCCAGGCCAGCAACGTGACAGAGCGGGACAAATCACGCCTCGCGGCAATCGCGTCTTCAGGTGCAACGCGGCACAATGGCGGCCTGCCTCAAGGAATTGCCATGGATACCCAGCATCCCGATCTGCACCCGTTGTTCGCCGCGCACATCGACACACTCAAGCAACGCGGCGATGCGGCGCTCGCGCGCGCGGGTTTCGATCATCTGGTCATCCCGGCCGGCGTCCTGCGCTACCAGTTCCTCGACGATCGCGACTATCCATTCTTCGTCAATCCGCATTTCAAGCACTGGTTGCCGGTGACCAAGGCACCCGGCTCATGGATCGTCTACACGCCGGGACAACGACCAAAGCTGATCTTCCTGCAACCGGCCGACTACTGGCACGTGGTTCCGGATTCGCCGGCAGGCTACTGGGTCGAGCACTTCGACATCGTCATCATCCGCGAGGCCGCGGACGCGCTCGCCGAACTGCCAAAGCACGGCGCGCGCTGCGCGATCATCGGCGAGGACAACGCGGCACTCGGGCACTTCGTGCCGAACAATCCGCAGGCATTGATCGATTCGCTGCACTACCGGCGCATGGCCAAGACCGACTACGAACTCGCCATGATGCGCGTCGCCAGCAAGATCGGCGCGCGTGCGCACCGCGCCGCCGAGGCCGCGTTCCACGCCGGCCAATCGGAGTATGCGATCCACATGGCCTACCTGCAGGCTGCACGGCAAACGGAAAACGAACTGCCCTATTCCAACATCATCGCGCTCAACGAACACGGCGCGATCCTGCACTACCACGACCTGCGCCACGCACCGCCGTCCCACGTGCACTCGTTCCTGATCGATGCCGGCGCGAGCTTCCATGGCTATGCCAGCGACATCACACGCACGCATGCGGCCAGCGATGCCGGGGAATTCCAGGCGCTGATCGACAGCGTCGATGCGGCCCAGCAGCGCCTGTGCGCGGGCGTACGCGCCGGGCAGGACTATGCCGCCTTGCACCTTGCAGCGCATCGCGAACTCGCTGCGGTGCTCAAGGAGCACGGCTTGATCCGCATGAGTGCCGAAAGTGCCGTCGAATCAGGGACGTCCACCGTCTTCTTTCCGCACGGGCTGGGTCATCCGATCGGCCTGCAGGTCCACGATGTGGCCGGATTCGCGGCCAATGACAACGGCGCAACGATCGAACGCCCGCAGGGTCATCCGTACCTGCGCATGACGCGTCCGATCGAGCTCGGCGCCGTGGTGACGATCGAGCCGGGGATCTATTTCATCGACATGTTGCTGGCGCAACTCAGGGAAACCAGGCACGCCAAGGACATCGCCTGGGATCGGGTGGATTCGTTCCGCAAGTACGGTGGCATCCGCATCGAGGACGACGTCGCCTGCACGAGTGGCGCACCGGAAAACCTGACCCGGGACGCATTTGCCCTGGTAGGCACCAGCTGAATCATCGCCGACTGCCGGCGCAACACCTGGCGCGTCGGTGCAACGATTCGAACCGCGACGACGTCCTGAGAGTCAGCTCGGCACCACGTTGCGGTGCTACCCATTGGAGATCGACATGTTGATCCAGCGCACATTGAAAGACCTGATTCCCGGACTTGCTCTCGCAGCCTTCCTGATTGGCGCGCCGGCTCTCGCCCAGGCCGGCGAGGCCAAAGGAGACTCTGCGCGGGTCAGCGTCGCGTGGACCGATCCGGCCGCCTTCACCGAGCTCCGTTACGGCCATCAGTTCCGCCAGCCAAAGCCGGAAGCCTGGCTGGCCGAGTTCCGCAAGACCCTGGTGCGACGTGCGGATTCGGTGCTGCAACCGGGTCAGCATCTCGATGTGACGATCACCGACGTCAAGCTTGCCGGCCAGTTCGAGCCGTGGCTCGGGGCCGACTACCGCGATGTGAGGATCGTCAAGTCGATCTATCCACCGCACATCAACCTGACGTTCAATCTCACCGATGCGAACGGCCAGGTGATCGCCAGCGGTGAACGCAAGCTGCGCGACCCGGCTTTCCTTGATCGTGGCACGGTCAATCCAAGTGAATCCTACCGATTCGAGAAGCGCATGCTGAAGGATTGGGTCGCTCGCGAGTTCGGTCGCAAGGACGCCTGATCACGACGATTCAACGCTCGTCGCCGCCTGACCAGGGATCGCGCGAAACGCTGCGCAACCAGCCCATGCGGTAGGCAGCTTCACCGAGCCATTCGTGGATCACGGCATCGGATTTGTCCAGCGCACCGATCGACGGGAGGTAGTAGCCGATGCTGTTCGCATGGCCAAGGCGCGAATCGGTCGGCCATGCACATACCTCGAAACCCGCTTGCTCGAAGGCGTAGATCGAGCGCGGCATGTGCAGTGCCGAGGTGACCAGCCAGATGCGGCGATCGATCAGAGGTTCGAGCGCCGCAACGAAACGGGCGTTCTGCCAGGTCGAATGCGACTCCGTTTCGACCGTGATGGTAGCGGCCGGCACGCCGAGCCGTTGCGCAAGCGCGGCCATCAGGCTGCTCTCGGCGACGCCGTATTGCGAGGTCCCGCCGCTGATCACGAGTCGCGCGGGCTCGTGTGCCCGATACAGGTCGGCCGCCCCGATCACGCGACGCAGGCTGGTTTCGCCGAGCG